>Ga0364893_10405_pt1 | contig 19441 bp, 9 predicted proteins | sample ExccelJu500001D3_FD_206943 | JGI IMG/M metagenome (GOLD analysis project Ga0364893, IMG submission 206943) | Enriched cells from Trout Bog Lake Hypolimnion, Wisconsin, USA - BchlTB.July16.5000.01.D3 | ecosystem: Environmental > Aquatic > Freshwater > Lake > Hypolimnion/Profundal zone | place: USA...
TCATTTCAGCTACTAATAGATCCTAATTGATTTATAGACATTACTAAACTCAAAAAAAACGATACCGAAAAATTTAGATTCGATACCGTTTCCATTATTTTCAGTACCAAAAAAAACTAAATCAATAGTGACTTTAATATTTTCGGTATCGAATTCATATTTTTTGGTATCGAATTCTTTTTTTCGGTATCGATTTGCTTTTTTTCGGTACCGAAAAATTTGATTTCGATACCGAAAAAAAACAAAACAATACGGAATTCAAATTTTTTAGTATCGATTTTATTTAATTCAGCAGTGTTTGACCCCTCCTAAAAAAGGTTGACACATTTTGGGGTTAAATACTACTTTTGATGTCACCTTTTTTATTATTTGTAAAGCAAGAATACGGCAAAATTTGTAACCCTAAAAATGAATTACGCAACGTCCTTTTATTCCTGCTTTTGGTTGTCACCTAGGGTCATTGTTCCTACTCATTTTTACTCTTTTTTGTGTTACTAAATTGGGTTTACACTTGCTTTTTTATTCGTGTATTGTGGAGGCATTGAATTAGGAATTCTCTTTTGATGATTTGCTACTTTTAGGAAGACATGAAAAGGGGTAAAAAAGATTTTTTGACAGAAATATTATTAGTTAGTGGATAAGAAAAATAAAGCGAATGTTATTATCGGAGTCACATTATTGAGAGATTCTCGTAAGTATTTTACAAAATAATTATTCATAGGCTTGTGGTAAAGGGTGCATAAATATTTTTCGCTGTGTGAGGCACACTGCACGGCAGTCCGTCGAATTTCGTGTCTCCACGAAACTCTAAATGCAATACACTTTTATCTACCCGATTGAGAAGAATTCCTTCACATAATAAAAGTGTTTTATTGGGGGTGAGTTTGAGAGACTAGGTGGTTTATAAGAATAGATAAGTAACAAAGAGTCCATGACAGAGTCATGGACTAGAACCCTGATTTTCGGGGAGTCGCTTAGAACTTAGAGTATTATGAGCTAGTGGGACTATCGGCTAACAGTTTGAATGACATGGCTGACAGTTGAAAGGTGCAAATCATTAGCACAATTAAACCCAGATTACGCAATAGACTCGCAACGAAATTTACAAATACAAAAAAGACAAGTTTTTGAGAAGATTTTTTGACTGAGGACATAATATATTACGTTAAAGTCAAACAAATCAATTAAAAGCTTGTATTTGACGTAGTTGTGAAATTGAGTAGATTCCTAATGCGTAATCTGGGTTTAATTAAAATAGATTATTCACCGAAATTTTCAAAAAATAAAACATTGATTATAATAAAGGATTCTTCTCTACCCTATTAGGTTAAAAAAAAGACGTTTATTTGGATTCAACAACTTATGAATATATATAAGAGGAACTTCAAAAAAAAAGGATGTAGAAACTTTTGAAAAGAATCTACATCCGCCTTTTGGTATTTAAATTAATCTATTATCGTCTGTAAAATCACTTATTGAAATACCCGTACATAATCTACAATCATCCTTTGAGGGAAAGTAGTTGAGACAACAGGTCCAGGGAAATTTCCACCTACGGCCAAATTAAAAATAAAGAATTGAGGTGCATTGAATGGCCAAGTACCATTTGTGACATCAGTATTATATCTTGTTTCGTAAGGACTATTATCTACTAAGAACTGAATATAGTTTTGTTTCCAAATCAAACTAAACACATGAAACTGTTGAGAAAAATCTCCAGGTGTAATCTGTGCAGTATTATTCTCAGTACCTTCAGAACCATCATTATTTTTCCAGTGCAATGAACCCCATATTTGTGCGGCATTAATACCCCCCTTCAATTCCATAATATCAGTCTCTCCACAAAGAGGCCATCCTACAGATGTATAATTTGAACCCAACATCCATAAGGCAGGCCAAGCACCCGAACCAACTGGGAGCTTGGCTCTAATATCAATTCTTCCATATTGAAAAGACTGAAGTCCTTGTGTTTTAATGCGGGCAGATGTGTAATTATTCGCCGCAAATACTTCGTTCCTTGCTTCGATAACCAAACAACCATTTGACAAAAAAGAATTTTTATTATTGCTGGTATAGTATTCAAGTTCTCCATTACCCCATCCATTTCCGCCTATATCGTAAGACCAATTTGCAGGGTTTAGTGTCTTTCCTGTGAACTCGTCACTCCAAGTCAAGTTATAACCGGGATAACTTGTAGGACTAGAGTAACCTCCCGTAAGGCTTGTTGTATCAATAGGCATATAAGTTCCATTACATTGAATAGTACCTACAGCAGAATCTGAACCACTAATAGTTGCATTTGAAGGATTTGAGAGTAATAGATAGAAAAGTAGATTATTGTTTCTAGTACTATCTGCAGTGACGCTCACATCAACATATCCTGTAGTTTGTCCAGAAGGAATTGTCAAGGTACTAGCTACAGGAATAAAGTCCTTATTAGCCATTGCAGTTCCTGAAACTGTAGTATAAGTCACCGTTACATCACTTGTATAGGAAGTGCTAAGCGTTACAAAGAACCGCATATTAACAGTTGATAAACCAGTTGTATTTCTGGCTAATGGGGAAGGATTATTCACACTTAAAGCAGGAAGATCGGCATTACCTCCTCCCCCACCTCCAGATGATTTTGCACAACTTAAAAACAAAATAAGTGCAAGTACATATAATACAAAATTGTTTCTCATATAATTATAATTAAAGACGTCGTTCAAATTTAAGGAACAAATTTAGTTAACTGCAACCAAATTGAATGTCCACCATTCTCCACTTGTATTTACTGTATTAATTGCCAACTCAAGATGAGCAATACCATTATTATCTGTAGTCATTGAGATGATGTCATAAGTAACAGAAGGCACAGTTGGCACAGTAGTTTCGACTGTATTAGTAACTTTAGGCAATGCCAAATGAGCTCCCAAACCAATCAATTGAATTTGACCAAGACCTTTCTTACCTGCATTTGGAATGAAGTTGTATGTAAAGGTTCCTGACTGCCAAAGACTACAGGTTGGATACATCTGAGCATCAGGCAGGGATGCATATTGGCTGCCACTCAAATAATTGTCACTGAAAAATGTATTGTTATCATTAAAGACATAAGTACTAGCGGAATTGAAAGAGAAGGTATAAGTATCATCAAAGTCACCAGAACGTGCACTCACATCACCTGCAGCATTTTGCCACCAAGAACCATCACCCGGACCAGAAGGTCCCACCTGTAAAGCACCTGCACCTGGATTGAGTTTCCAAGTGCGAGAAATACAACCTGCAATAAAATTGATTGGAAGACCAGAAGTACAAGCATTTGGATCATTTTGAGTCACTACAATTGTTTTGGTAACAGAATCAATTCCTCCTTGAGCTGCTGCATACAAAGTAACAGTGTAAGTACCTGCGAATGTAAAATGTAAACTATCAGTTGGCCCTGAGACTAATTTACCTGCTGTAGAGCTTGTAGTCCAATAGGGAATACAAGGTGAAGTAGTCGTATTTTTAACCAAAAAATGGTTAGGATCAATACTATCAATCGTAAAACTAGGCTTTACTAAGACACCTAATCCAGGATTCACCACATCTGGCTTACAAGAATCTACAATTGTTATTACAACAAAAGCTAAGAGGGCTACCATTAGCCAAACTTTACGCCTATTAAAATATTTCATATAAAATGTATTAAGAATTAAAAAAAAGCTTGTTATTAATTGTAACCGGGATTCTGAACAAGTTTAGTGTTATTTAACTCATCCAATGGTATTGGCAAAATTTCATTCTTATTTGCCGTAAATCCTTTAAACCCAAGTACTGTTGGTGCTTGACCTGTACGAACCAAATCAAACCAACGATGACCTTCAGTTGCCAATTCCAATTCTCTTTCTGTATAAATATTCGCAAGTGTTGCAGGTATAGATGGCAAGCCAACTCTAGCACGAACTTGATCTAGATAAGATTGAGCTGTGGCAAGATTTCCACCACCCCTAACAATTGCTTCCGCTTCCATTAGGTAAGTATCTGCTAGTCTGATTTCTATATAATCGTTAGTAAAGTTCAGTGCCTGATTACCTGTTGTAGAAGCATACTGAGCAAGCGGTGCATATTTTGCAATGAAGAACCCTGTATTTTGATACCCGGGAATATAACTAGTTCCGTTTGCCTTAGTTAAACTATCTATATCAAGTACAGTATATTGATACCTAGGATCGTTATGCATAAACTGTTGAAACGAAGGGGTAATTGGGTTGAAGCTCCAACCGGCAGAATAATAAGTAGAACCTGTATAGGTTCTTGGCCCAACCATTTCAACATACATATTACCCGTTACTCCTTGTAAATTACTCCAATCATTTCCTACATTAAAAGAATGTGTGACTTCAAATACTGATTCACTATTAAACTTGTTTGCAGGATCAAAAATGCTAGCAAAATTGGCTTGTAACTGATAAATACCAGAGCTATTTACTTTTTCGAACCAATTAGCGGCTTCTTGCATGCGAGAAGTGTTGTTTTGAAAGAGTATTGCTTTGCCAAGTATCGCCATTGCTGCACCTTGAGTTACTCTACCATAATCACTCGATTGAAGTATTGCAGGCAAAGCGAGTATTGCATCATTCAAGTCCTTTTCAATTTGGGCATATACTGAAGCAGGTTTTGATTGAGTTAAGGAAAATGCCTGATCGAGAGGTATAGGGGTTAAAGTGAGTGGAACATTCTTGAATAATGTAACCAAATCAAAATAATAATAGGCTCTCAAACATTTCATTTCTGCGATATATCTATTCTTTAGTGCAGTTGATAGTCCTGGAATAGAAGGGCCACTCAGTACTTGCAACATCAGATTTGTTCTATATATCCCCGTATAGTTTCTATTAAACAAAGTCCCTTGAGGCCCAACAGCACCACTTAAAGAATATTTGTTACAGGCCTGAAGTCCAGGTACATCCGTTGCACCACCACCACCTGCAAAACATTCGTCACCGAGGGTATTTGCTACTATTTGTTTATCTACATATTCATCCGAATAGGAGTTATAATATTGCCACCCTAGAGGATTATAGGCAGCAACAATACCTGCATAAACTTGAGTAGGTGTTTGATAATAGTTAGATTGTAAGAATTCTCCAACTGGAGTTGTCTCAATAAAACTTTTTTGACAAGAAATCAAAGACTGAATTGAAACAGCCATCAAAAAATATATTATTATTTTATTTTTCATATAATTAAAGTTTTAAAGTTAGAGTGTAATATTTATACCAGCCATAAAGGAACGTGCTTGAGGATAAATACCCCTATCTATTCCATAACTACCTCCTCCAATTTCAGGATCATATCCATCATACTTAGTAAGAGTTAGCAGATTGTTGCCACTAATATAAACACGTGCAGGCTTTTGTAATCCTATCTTTTGAGAAAGCGATTTAGGAATTGTATAGCCCAATTGCAAAGTCTTAATCCTTATATAAGCACCACTCTGTAAGAAAAAGTCAGATGGATTAGTGAAGTTGCCATTTGGATCTCCATCAACTAACCTAGGATAATCATTAGAAGTTCCTGGACCTGTCCAACGTTCTAAGGCCTTAGTACTATAATTTGAATTAGAAATATCTAAACGACGTAGGCTTTGGTAAATTTTATTACCTGTAACCCCTTGAGCAAATAATAAGAAATCAAAACCTTTCCAACTTGCAGTAGCTGTAAATCCAAATGACCAATGTGGAGTTGGGTCACCAATAAAAGTACGGTCAGTACTTCCAATCGTGCTATCATCACTTAAGTGTGCATATTTAAAATCTCCTGGTTTAGCATTTGGTTGCAACATTTGGCCGTATTTACCCACATAATTATTAATTTCTTGCTGAGTTTGGAAAACACCCAAAGTCTTGAACCCATAAAAAGCTCCTAGTGGTTGCCCTACTACAGTTCTACTTAACTCATAATTACTTGCTTGAAGAACAGCACCTCTCAAAAAGTCATTCGTACCAATATTAGTAATTGTGTTCTTAATATATGATACATTTCCTTTCAAACTAATGTTAACATCCCCAAGTTTTTTAGTATAAGCAATTTCCAATTCTACACCCTTGTTTTCAAGATCTGCTATGTTGCCATAGGTCAAACCTGTACTTCCAACATAGCCAGGTAATTGCATGGGCAATAACATACCGGTTGTTTTTTTGTCATAAACATCGAATGTTACATTAAAGTCTTTAAATACTACCGCATCTACACCAAAATCTGCTTGAGCGGTTCTTTCCCATTTCAAATCAGGATTTGCAACTGCATAAGGATAATAACCAATTGTTTGACCGGGTGCTGTACCAATAGTGTAATTTGCTCCACCTTGTACAATTGATTCATAAGAAAACGCTCCTATGTTATCATTACCGTTTACACCATATGAACCACGAATCTTAAGGAAGTTTACATAATCATTCTTCTTCCAGAACTCCTCTTTTGTAGGCACCCAACCTAGAGATATTGAAGGGAAACTTCCATATTTATAATTATCACCAAAATAGCTTGAACCATCCCTTCTAACGATTCCAGTTAAAAGATATTTACCATTATAATCGTACGTAATTCTACCATACAAAGAACTAAGTGTATAAGGTTGATATTCATAACCACCACCAATTTTATTTGCAGTAGGAACGCTAAAACCTAATGAAGCTTGTTGAAAAGAAGTTACAGGTAACCCAAAGTAAAGTGCATTTACATCTGAACCAGTAGATTGTTGAGCTCCTGATCCAGCCAAAAGCGTAAAGTTGTGCGATCCGATACTCTTAGTATAAGAAATGGTATTATCCCAATTCCAATTTAAATTCTTTGCATAATCACGAGAATAAGAATTCTCAGAGAGATTGTTAACTGTAGAACTTAAATAATAGACAGGTGTAAAACTTTCTGAACCAAAGAATGCCATCTTAGCTCCTATATTAGTACGAATTTTCAAACCTTTTATCGGTTCTGCTTCTAGATACGTATTTCCAACAAAGGTATTAGTGAACCCATAATTACCCTGAACGGTTTGCATATAACCAAGAGGATTTGTCATTTCTTGGCCCACATATTTAGAAATTCCATAAGGATGACCAAAAGCATCTCTCATCAGAGGAAGAGAGTCAATATTGTAAGGACTTGTTGCCAAAGTAGCGGCATCTGTAACTACAGATTTAGTAACAGGATCTAGGTTAATAGCAGAACTTAATGGCCCACCATATTCACTGTTCGTATTTAAACTTCCCTGACTCTTTATGTATGCATAAGAAATATCATCCCCAAAACTTAACCAAGAACTTAGTTTCGCTTTGGAATTGAAAGAAGCTGTAAACCTTTTATAGTTAGAGATTGACGGTGCAATGATACCTTCTTGTTCAAAATATCCTAAAGAACCATAATAAGTTGCTTTTTCATTACCACCACTTATGCTTAGTTGATGATTTTGAATTTTTGCATTGTTATTAAAAATCAAACTCTGCCAATCAGTACCTGCACCCAAACTTTTTGGATTTGAGAAAACAAGTCCTCCACCTGATGCTAATGAAGACTCGTTTCTCAAAGTGGCATACTGTGTTGCATTTAATAAACTTAATTTATGAGCAGGGGCTTGTGTTCCATAATACCCAGCATAATTAAATTGGGCATTTCCAGATTTGCCTTTTTTGGTTGTAACCAATATTACACCTGCAGCAGCTTTCGTTCCATAAATTGCTCCAGAGGCTGCATCTTTTAGTACTTCGACACTTAAAATATCTCCAGGATTCAAATAATCAATACCACCACCATTTGGAACAGGCACACCATCAACAACAAAAAGTGGAGTAGAGCCATTGATACTCGTTACACCTCTTATATATATTGAAGACCCTGCACCCGGACTACCTGAAGAGGCGGCAATAGTTACCCCTGAAGTTCTTCCTTGCAATGCTTCTTCTATACGAGGGGTAACTTGATTTTCTAAATCTGCAGCTTTTACACTCGTAATAGCACCTGTTACCACACTTTTCTTTTGCGTTCCATAACCAATAACTATTACTTCATCGGCTTTTTTAATATCCTCTTCCAAACGGATATCAATTGCATCTGCAGAATTTACCCTGTATTTAGTTTGTACCATACCTACATAGGTAATAGTCAAAGTGGCCCCCTTTTCGACAGAGATAGTAAATTTTCCACTTTCATTTGTAGTTGTCGATTTGTGGGATTTTTCATTCACAACCGAAGCTCCTTCAAGTGATGCCCCTGTTGTCTTGTTACTGACTTTTCCTGTTACTACAATATTGTTCTGAGCACACACCTTGAATAAAAGGCTGCTCAAGAAAATACCTATACATAACAATCTGACTTTTAATTTCATAATACAATCGTTTAAAACGTTAAAAAATCAAAGTGATGAGTTATAAGTTATGAATGATGAGTTTAATAAATCCCTTAGGGCAAATAAAACTTAAGCATACTAACCTATAATTTAAACTCATTTTGCAATGAGTTTGAAGAATAAAATACTTATTTAAAAAATAGAACTATATTTTTAAAAGGGAGGCTACCAATTGGTAGCCTCCTTTAAGGGGATAGGGTTGAGAACTATTTATTGAATCACCACCTTAGTAGTTTGTGTATTCATACCATCTTTTAATACTAAGATATAAACTCCCTTAGCTAGACCTGCAACATCAACTGTCAATTTACTTTCTGAGTTATTATTTGACAATTGGATATTTCTTGTCACTTTTCCAACAAGATTTACCAAACTTAAACTTGCTGTAGCATTTTGAATAGTAGGAACAGAAACAACCATTCTTTCTCTAACAGGATTAGGGAAGAAAGATATTTTACCTAACTCAGCGAAATCAACAGATACTATTGAAGAATAAGTAACATTACCTAAAACATCTGTCATTGCTAAACGATAGTAGTTAACACCTGCAACAGGCTTTTTATCAACTACAGAATAGCTAGAATTATTCCCTTGACCTGCTAGATAAGTTACATTAGCCCAAGTATTTCCATTTGTACTGTGTTGTACATTGAAGCCTTTTAGGTTTGTTTCTATCAATGACTTCCAAGTAATTGTTGCAATACTTCCGTTTGCAATAGCACTTAGGCTACTTAATTTTACTGGTAATATATTGGTAGGATCCCAGAAATAAAGATTATCAATATATAATGTTCTGTTTCCATTCCCTAAATCGAACATTAATTGATTGATACTATTTAATGCTACAGGGCTAAACTTAGTCAAAGGAATATCGAAGCTAGTCCATTGATTTAATGTCGGAGCTAAAGTATCACCTACTTGAACAGGAGTACCGCTTGTATTGATTAAATTCAATCTTAAAGAAGTACAATCTGGAGTGTAAATATCCACATGTAAATAACTAGCCTTTGAAACATCAAGTGAGCCTGTCAATTGAATGCCTTCAAAATCGAAGTTGCTGTATAACATGGTATTGTTACCTTGAATAGAATCGTAAGTAACCACATTCTTTCCACCCCAACGAGTGTCGAAGTTTATACCCGCGACATTTGAATAACTATCGCTAAACAAAGAAATAACGTTAACAGCAGGAGTTGTAGGACTAGGAGCAGCTGTTAAAGGAGCAGGATAAGCAACCACCAATGTAGTACTTGTAGAAGCAGAAGAATAACCGCCTGCTGCAGCTTGAGTTGCTGTAATTAGTGTAGAACCCACACCAACAACAGTTACTGTATTACCACTAATAGTAGCGACACTCGTATTACTACTTGTATAGGCAAATGCACCTGTGCTAGTACTAGTTGGAGGTGTAATAGTAAATGGTGCAGCACCAATTAATTGAGCTGGAATAGTAAAGGCGCCTAGTGTAGGCTTACCTGATTTTTGAACGAAATAAACATTCTCAATATAAATACTTCCGTTAATACCTTGAGGAGTTACCCCTGCATTATTACCTATAAAGTTGAATTGTAACAATTTGCTCAAATCACATGGAGCATTAGATGCACCAATATGATGAGGATTTACTGTGTAAACAGACAAAGGAATAGAGATGCTGTTCCATTGACCTGGCACCAATTTAATGGTATCAGAGTTTTCGTTCGTTGCAATCACATCCAACAAAATACCCGTCAAATCAGGAGTCCAAATATCAAGGTGTAGTGTATCATAAGTACTAACATTGATAGCTGAAGAAAATTGAACACCCGCATAATCTAAAGGAGAATATTTGATGGTAGTATCACCTGCGATATTCAAGTAAGAGGCTTGTGCCTTTTGACCCCAACCCTGAAGCCAAGTACCTGTACCAATAGCAGCAGAATTTTGTGTATAATGACTACCAAACACTGACAATACATTTGCAGAATTTGCAGTAGGTGCAGGTGCACTTGTGGTAGGTGTAGAACCCTTTGCTGCTACTACTAGATTTGCAGTAACAGTACCCGCAGCATAACTACCTGATGCAGCTTGTGTTGCAGTAATTACTGTAGTACCTGCACCAACAATTGTTACAACATTTCCACTGATAGTTGCAACCGTTAAATCGCTACTAGTATAAGTAAATGCACCTGAACTATTGCTAGTTGGAGCACTCAAAGTAAATGATGCATCACCTACTGTCTTTGAAGGTAGAGTGAAATTACTAATAGTTGGAGGTGTTCCTGAACCGGAATTAGACCAGAAATAAAGATTATCAAGATAAACAGTATTACTTCCGCTACCCAAGTCGAACATTAATTGATTGATTTTGCTTAATGCAATTGGACTGAATTTAGCTACAGGAATATCGAAGCTAGTCCACTGATTCAAAGTTGGCTTTAAGGTATCGCCCACTTGTAAAGTTGTTCCAACGGTATTAATCAAATTTAATCTCAAAGAAGCGCAATCAGGAGTATAAATATCTACGTGTAAAAAGTTAGCTTTTGAAGCATCTAAATTACCTGTCAATTGAATACCTTCAAAATCAAAATTACTATATATCATTGTATTGTTTCCTTGAATAGAATCGTAGGTAACTACATTTTTACCACCCCAACGAGTGTCGAAGTTTGTACCAGGAAAACTTGTATAACTATCACTAAACAAAGAAATTACATTCGCAGCAGGTGCGGTAGGAACTGGTGCAGCAATAGTAGGAGAAGGATAAGAAACTACTAAGGTCGAACTTGTAGAGGCTGCAGAGAATCCACCCGCAGCGGCTTGAGTTGCTGTGATTAAGGAAGAACCTGCACCAACAACAGTTACTAAATTACCGCTAATAGTTGCAACATTCGTGTTACTACTAGAATAAGAGAAAGAACCAGTACTTGTACTAGTAGGAGCTGTTAAAGTAAATGGTGCAGCACCAACTAATTTGGCAGGTACAGTAAACGCACCTAAAGCAGGCTTACCTGATTTCTGAACAAAATAAACATTTTCTAAGTAAATAGCACCCGTAATCCCTTGAGGAGTCACACCTGCATTATTGCCAATGAAATTAAATTGTAGTAATTTACTAAAATCACAGGGAGAATTAGGGGCACCTAATTTGTGTGCATTAACTGTGAAAACACTCAAAGGGATGGTAATACTATTCCATTGATTTGGTACTAATTTAATAGTATCTGAATTTTCGTTTGTAGCAATTAAATCTAAAAAGATACCCGTCAAGCTTGGAGTCCAAATATCAAGGTGAAGAGAATCGTAAGTACTTACATTGATGGCACTTGAAAACTGTACACCTGCATAATCAAGGGGTGAATACTCTATTGTAGTATCATTACCAATCTTAGTGTAGGTTGCTAAAGCATGTTGTCCCCAACTTTGTAGCCAAGTACCTTTTCCGGCAGCTTGAGGGGCTTGAGTGTAGTGACTACCAAACAACGACAACACATTCGCTGCGCTTGCTGTTGGAATGGGTGCTGCTGACTTAGGCTGTGCAAAAACATTTAGCATAAATACTAAAAAGCAAGCCAATAAAAAGTACTGTTTTTTCATCTTTTTCGTTTTAAGTTAGAAATTATTAATTACCTCTCCACATTTTCTTACTACAAACTACTAATGGCAAATAATCGCTAGCGTTTTAAGCAAGATGCTGTACCTGAGATTTTGAAATGTAAAAGTAGGTGGTAAAAAAATCCTGCACTACAACCCTAACACTTCAATACTACATCCTGTTTGAAAATAATTTTATTTAAAATACAAAATGAATACATCAAGAGTACATCAATTAAATGAAGGATACTACATCAAGTAATAAAGTGAGGGAATTTCTTTCTTTTTTAATATTCTAATCAGCTGATGAAAATAAATACTAGTTGTATCATAGGATATTATTTTTTTATTTAAAATAGCCCCAACTTGAACCCAGTGTATAACAGATGATGACTAACTTTTAACTGACACTATGGTGTTTAAAAAAACATGCCCCGAAACATTGCTGCTTCAAGGCGTGTTGTAATTATGAATTTAAAATTACTAATTGCGGCTAGATTACATTATTGGCAACTAATGCTTCTTTCTGTCTCTCAATTTCTTGATTCTCTACGATGCACCTGCACCTCTTCCTCCTCTAGGAGGACTTACTATTAAACATAAATAAATTAGTGGTTAGTGGTTAGTAAAAAATATAAATTATTATTTCTATAATTATACTTTCAATCTAACAACTAACCACTAATAACTAACAACTATTTAACGATTACATGTTTCACCACATTTGTTCCTTTGTTGTCCAAAATCTTCACTACATAATGTGATGCGGTTGAACTGACAGGGATGGTTGTAGTGGTGCTTGTTGCTATTGCTTTAGCCACCTGCTGACCGAGCGTATTATATACCAAAATCGTTGCACCTGTTGTATTATGGCTTGATACCACGATAGAGTTTGCCTTTGCAAATACATTGTACGCATTGTTTGCTTCTGCAATTGGTGCAGAGAATACAATACTATATCGGTTAGCCGTTTCTGTTGCAGTAGTGGTGATAAACACTTCACTATTTGCTTTCACATCTGTTAACGTTCCTGTTACGGCATCTTTCAGATAAACTGGAAGACTCGTATTATGCGCTGTAAACTTCAAGGTGTAGTTGCCTGCCTTAGGTGTAGTAATCGTTAACGGTAACACCGTGCTTTCATCAATTGACTTGAGTGTATTGATCGCCACCTTTGTTCTATTTACATCAAAGGCTATCGTTGGGTTCAATGCCTCAAGTGGTTGTTGCATCTTTCTTGATATTGAAGCTGTATTGCTAGTATAAGCTACTGCCTCATCGGTTTCTCCACTAACTGCATCGCTAACAGAAACCCTGATTTGATTGGAAGCTGTTAATGTACCGAAGATTTCTGGAGATAGATAGCTATAGTTACGAACACTGTTATCAAAGGTCAAAGTTCCAGTTGCATTTACATACACAAAGAAACCTAAAGATGAATTGATGATATCGCCTGCACCATTTGTTCCAACAGTACCATCGAATGCAACCCATGTTCCATTATGTCCACCACTTGACTTCCATAAATAACATGACGCATCTCCAAATAATCCTGGATTCAATGATTTCAAGGCGGTCCAACTAATAGGGCTCGGATATGGATTACCTACAAAGTTCCATCCTCTAGGTGCATTACTACCAGCAGAATGAGTAAGAGGAATAGTAATCGTACCATTATTTGGAGTTCCAAAAGTGTTTAGTGTTGGCAAACTATTTAACCATGCTGTGAAGCCCTTACCCGGTGTCAATGCACCAGACAATGAAGTGTAGTTATAATAACTAGAATCCAACAAAGAGGTGGTGTTATCTACTTCATCATACACTTGCAAAGTGCCAAATTGTTTGGAGGTGGTTGTATTCAAAGCGTTTGGTCCTGTTATTGGGAAGCTATTTGACCAACTACTTACTGTTGCACCGCTTACTGGACTACTGAAATGATGGTAACCATTAGCACCACTTGTATAGTGTTGAATGTACGCTTTGCCAGTTAGTGTACCACCATTTTCTTGAATCAATGCACTTCCATTTGCATTGGAAACAAGGGTAAGCTTGTCGCTTGTAGTGAATGTTCCACTTGACTTTTTCAAGATGCCAGTAACTGCAACCTTATCCAAGGTTGTAGAACCGACTTTGTAATTTCCTTGTATTTCGAGATTGCTGAAAGTGTTGTTACCAACCAAAGTTCCTGTACCTAACAAGACAACATTACTAGTAATGCTATTCATTAGACTTCCGTTATTTGTCAAATCACCATTCACACTCAGTGTTGTATTATTGGTAAGTGTCTGACCCGCATCAATAGCTAAATTGCGGACGGAGGCAGTACCACTTGTTATTACAGGTTTATTTGGCGTAACAGGAATTGTTGCATCCGTAGTGTTTGTAGGCACACCAACTGTCCAGTTTCCTACATCAAACCAATCGTTAGAAACTGCACCTGTCCAACTGTTTGTAATGGGAGCAGGAATAATTGTCAAATTCAACGTCGTTAAACTATCACAACCTGTAGCATTTGTAGTATCGAATGAATATTTCCCACTTAAAGTGTAGGTAGTTCCATGCCATGAATAGCTGCCTGATGCTGATTGAGTAATAGTATCAGTAGTAGGTGTACAGGAAGGACCATATTTTGCTACATAACTTTTCTTACTACTATTTACAAAACTTCCTCCGGTATAGATGTTGCCAAATGGATCACTAAAAACTGACCAGAAGTAATCATAGGTGCGAAAGGCAGTATCACCACCCAGTGAGCTCCAGCTATTGCCATCATATTTGGCAATATAGTTATAATTACTTTTATTCCAAAAAGCTCCTCCAGCATAGATGTTACCCTTTGGATCACTACAAACTGAATAAATCTGCCCTTGTGCCGCCAACGCATCCTTACCCCCTAGTTCGCTCCAACTAGTCCCATCAAATTTAGCTACATAATTATTACCACTACTATTGGTAAACCATCCGGCGGCATAGATATTTCCTGCGGCATCGCTGTAAACAGAATTTATCCAAGAATTTGCCCCCAAAGCATCTTTTCCACCGAGTTCGCTCCAACTTTTGCCATCATATTTGGCTACATAGTGATAGCCAATACGGCTAGGATTGCCTCCAGAGTATAAACTATCAAAATTTGCAATATCAATACCACTGTTTGTAAATCCTCCAGCCGCATATATATTGCCCTTGGGATCAGTACAAATAGTTTGTATAAAATAATTCGCATTCAAATGATTATCCCCCCCAAGCACACTCCAGCTTTTGCCATCATATTTAGCTACACAGTAAAAGTCGATACTATCTGAGATTGTTCCTGCAGCATAAATATTACCTACTGCATCACTACATAATGCTTGGATAAAAAAATTAGAGGGCGTAGCATGTGCGCCCCCTAGTTCGCTCCAACTTTTGCCATCATATTTGGCTACTATAGCATCGTAACCTGCTGCATAAATATTGCCGGCAGGGTCACTACAAACTGAATAGATAAGTTGCCTAAACCCCAAAGAATTCAAGCCACCTAATTCGCTCCAACTTTTGCCATCATATTTGGCTACATAATGTTTACCACTACTATTGGTAAAATTTCCTGCTGCATAAACATTACCTGCACCATCTCTACAGGTTGATAAGATAGCCGCATTGGCACCTAATGAATTTAAACCGCCGAGTTCGTTCCATTGAGCAGTTAGTTGGGTAGTACCGATAGCCAATAGGCATAACAATAAGAAGGTTGTTTTTTTTAAGAAAGAGTTAGGTAGCATTCGTTATTTTTTTGCAAATAAAAACAATTTTAATAATATAGTCAAACTATTTCGGATGCAGAAGAAAATTTCGCTGACTACGAAACCCTATAAGGGCATTGAGCCATTATGGGTTGGTGGTAACTACAGTTTAAGCGAAAAATTTTATGCACTCAATAATTCTAACAATATGCTAAAAAACATAAATATTGAATCATCACAAAATGCCCTTACTAGCGAAGGGAGCTTTTACTATTTATAAAGTAAGAATTGAAATGCAAATAACTAAAATAGTCTAGCTTAATTCTTTGGTATTAACTCAAGTTATTTAAAAAAAGAACATCAGTATTTAAGTCTATCATTTGAGAGACTTTTTTTGGAGTTAATCGGTGTTAATGTATATAATTTCACAACTCCTGTCCTAGCTTTCCTAACACTGATGTATTTTACAACTCCTTCGTAAATTAATTTTGCCTTATTATCTTTGAAACATGCAGATGAGTTTACCCCTTTTCACGAGCGATACGACATTGATAAATGGCAATGTTGGATTTTTTAGCATGAATGGCATTGTGTTTTATTTGGTAAATGGTTTGCCAATTTATTCGCATCCAGAAAGCGACATACAAGCATTTCGATTTTTTATCAGCAATTTGATTGCACAGGGCTTATGTAAGAAAACCGAGATACGAAGTGCTTTTCATATTTCAATAGATTTTGTAAACAGGTCGTGTAGAACTTATGCTACAGAGGGGGAGTCTGGCTTTTTCAAACCAGACAACAGGCACGGTCACTGTTATAAATTAGTGGGGGATAATCTGGAACTGGCACAAAAGCTATTGGATGAGGGAAAGAACAATTGTGAAGTTGCCAGACAATGTAACGTAAAGGAGTCTTCCATCCGCTATGCTCTAAAGGTTGGTCATTTAAAAAAAAGTCCTGTCAAATAATACCATCAATAGGGACACAACCCAATGAAAGAAGTGCACAGGATGCAGCGAGCCTGATGGGTATTGCCACAACCAATGAGACAGAAAGAGTATTGGCCAGATATCGCATAATAGAAGGCGTTACACCCAGATTTGAGACGCACAATAGTGTACCCAATGGCGGTGTGCTGTTTTTATTGCCCGCCTTATTGAGTCAGGGGTTGATGACCATAAAGGACACCCACAAGATAAAGGAGGGATATTACAAGCTGGAGTCCATCATACTCACATTGGCATTCATGATATTGTGCAGGATAAAGAATCCAGAGCAGTTAAAACAATGTGCACCAGGGGAGATGGGTAAGCTGATAGGCTTGGACAGGATACCTGCCATAAAATGCCTACGCATCAAAATGGCGGCACTGTTTGGAAATAATACCACACAGACACTAAATGAGAAATTGGCTTTGGAATGGAATAAGAAGACAGGCGACAACCTGTTTTTATATACCGATGGTCATGTGAAAATATACAACGGCTCGGCTGCATTGCTGACCAAAAAATATGTAAGCAGACAAAAGCTTTGCCTGTCTGCTACAGCAGACTTTTGGTTGAATGATGCACAGGGTTTGCCATTGATGGTTTGGACAGGCGAACTCAGTGAGAAACTACAATACATGATTGAACAGGTAATGATACCACAACTTCTGTCGAGCGGCATTATCAATAAGCATGACCCAACCAATCAGATTCCAGTATGTACCCTAATATTTGATAGGGAAGCTTATGAGCCTGCTTTTTTCATACGTTTATGGGAGCAGTACCGCATTGCTATCATTACTTATCGAAAGAACGTTAAAGATGAATGGGATGAGGGTGATTTTACAGAAATGGAAGTGGTGGACAATGGTCAGAACAAGAAAACAATGCTACTTTGCGAGAAGCCAATAGAGCTTAATGGCTTTAAATTCAGGGAAATCAGGCGTTTGACCACTCGTGAACACCAGACAGCCTTGATTACCACCCACCCGACATTGCCCACACACATAGTTGCACCTGCATTATTCAACAGATGGCTACAGGAGAATTATTTTAAGTATATGTTGGCGGATTACAGTCTTGACCATTTGGTGCAATATGGTGTGGAATCCATTGATTTGGACAAAAAGATAGTCAACCCTGACTATCGGTCTATCAGTCATAAAATAAAAAAGGAAAAGGAAAAACTACAACGGCTAAAGGCAAAATTGCTGAACAATGTAAAGCTGAACACAACAACAGAATTGGAAGATTTTAGGGCAGGTTTAGAAGCAGAAGCAAAACTAGTGGCACAAATTGAAGCCAAACAAACAACAGTCAATGAAATGATGGAGAAAAGAAAAGAGATACCCGATAAGATTACACTAGCTCAATTGCCAGAAGAAAAAAGGTTTACAAAACTAAAAACAGAAAGTGCCTATTTTATGTCCACCCTAAAAATGATTTGCTATAGGGCTGAAACAGCGGTAGCCAATTTACTTCATGGTGTATATGGAAGATATGAAGATGAAAAAAGGATGTTTATAAAAAACATGATCTCAACGCCAATAGATTTGATTCCAGATATGAAAAACAAAACACTCACTGTCAAACTACACTCGCTAAATACGCCAAAAGCTAATGAACTAGTCTCTAAAATTTGTAAAGTACTGAATGAAACTGAAACAATTTATCCAGATACAGAACTTCAACTAGTTTACAAATCCGCTGTTTGTTAGTTTGCGTTTAGGGCAAGAGTTGTGAATTTTGGTCTTAGTTAAGATAGAGGAGGTCTAAAGGAACGTATTGAAACTCTTAAGTCACATATCTAGGCGCTTACTACACACCTCCAACCTCTTACTATATTGTTCCAGCCTCTTGCTATGTTACTCCAGCCTCTTGCTATGTTACTCCAGCCTCTTGCTATGTTACTTCAACCTCTTGCTATGTTACTTCAACCTCTTGCTATATTACTTCAACCTCATGCTATATCACTTCAACCTGTTAGCTAAGCCAAATTATGTGCTAGCTAAGGACTTGAACCAACATCAGTTCAGCTAGCAGGTGAACAGCAAGAGCTTGACACTACATCAGTTCAGCTAGCAGGTGAACAGCAAGAGATTGACACTACATCAGTTCAGCTTGAAGGTGAAGCTTAAGACCGTGAATGTGTTAGACAACAGTCCGCAAATGTTAATTAGCAGTTCAGATGTATTAGTGGTTAGTGGTTAGTGAAAAATATAAATTATTATTTCTATAATTATACTTTCAATCTAACAACTAACCACTACTTATTAATAACTAACCACTAATAACTAACAACTAATAACTATTTAACGATTACTTGTTTCACCACATTTGCACCCTTAGAGTCCAAAATCTTCACTACATAATGTGATGCGGTTGAACTGACAGGGATGGTTGTAGTGGTGCCTGTTGCTATTGCTTTAGCCACCTGCTGACCGAGCGTATTGTATACCATAATCGTTGCATCTGTTGTATTAGGGCTTGATACCACGATAGAGTTTGCCTTTGCAAATACATTGTACGCATTGTTTGTTTCTGCAATTGGTGCAGAGAATACGATGCTATATCTGTTAGCCGTTTCTGTTGCAGTAGTGGTGATAAACACTTCACTATTTGCTTTCACATCTGTTAACGTTCCTGTTACAGCATCTTTCAGATAAACTGGAAGACTCGTATTATTCACTGTGAATTTCAAGGTGTAGTTGCCTGCCTTAGGTGTAGTAATCGTTAACGGCAACACCGTGCTTTCATCAATTGACTTGAGTGTATTGATCGCCACCTTT
>Ga0364893_10407_pt1 | contig 19403 bp, 14 predicted proteins | sample ExccelJu500001D3_FD_206943 | JGI IMG/M metagenome (GOLD analysis project Ga0364893, IMG submission 206943) | Enriched cells from Trout Bog Lake Hypolimnion, Wisconsin, USA - BchlTB.July16.5000.01.D3 | ecosystem: Environmental > Aquatic > Freshwater > Lake > Hypolimnion/Profundal zone | place: USA...
TGAGACCATGGTAAAGATGCGTGAAACCACCATCGGTGGTGAGGGCGGAAACTTTGGGATGATGTCGGGCTTGGATCTTGGAAATACCTTTTCCTTCTTACGTCCCAATGACCTGGTATGGAATTACGTAGTTGAGAATTACTTAAAGGGAAATTCTCCGCCGCCATTTGATTTGCTCTATTGGAATGGCGATGGCACCAATTTACCCGGGGCGATGTACTGCTGGTATTTACGTCATACCTATTTGCAAAATGATTTGATCAAGCCAAACACAGTGACTATTTGTGGGCAAAAAATTGATTTAAGCAAGATCACTATTCCAGCTTATATTTATGCATCCCAAGAGGACCATATTGTTCCTTGGAAATCGGCATATGAATCCACGCATCTCCTCAAAGGGAAAAACCGTTTTGTATTAGGTGCCTCCGGACATATAGCTGGTGTGATCAATCCGCCAGCAAAAAATAAACGCTATTACTTTGAGAATGACGCTATTGCTAAAACGGCCGATGAATGGTTGGCGGGCGCCAAAGAGATCAAAGGAAGCTGGTGGCCAAACTATACAAAGTGGCTTGCACAATTTGGCGGAAAAAAAGTACCAGCCAAAACGACATTCGGTAACGCGAAGTACAAAAAGTTGGAGGCTGCACCGGGTAAGTATGTAAAAGAAAAAATTGGTACAGCTGTTTAATTTAATAATAAAACTGATTTCACAAGGGGGAGCACAATGTCTCAAAAAGTCGCATACGTAACTGGTGGTATGGGTGGTATTGGTACTGCTATCTGTCAACGCTTGGCCGCAGATGGCTTCAAGGTAATTGCCGGATGTGGTCCGAATTCTCCACGAAAAGACCGTTGGCTAGGTGAGCAAAAAGCATTGGGATTTGACTTTATTGCTTCAGAGGGCAATGTGTCTGATTGGGATAGTACCGTTGCTGCGTTTGATAAGGTGAAGGCCGAAGTAGGGCGTGTGGATGTCTTGGTAAACAACGCAGGCATCACCCGCGACAGTGTTTTCCGTAAAATGACTCCGGATGCTTGGAAGGCGGTAATTGATACCAACCTCAATTCCTTATTTAACGTCACCAAACAAGTGGTTGATGGCATGGCTGATAACGGTTGGGGTCGCATTATCAATATCTCCTCTGTAAACGGTCAAAAAGGACAATTCGGCCAATCAAACTACTCAACCGCAAAAGCAGGCTTGCATGGATTTACGATGGCCTTATCCCAAGAGCTTGCCTCTAAGGGCGTCACAGTCAATACCGTTTCTCCTGGCTATATTGGCACCGACATGGTTAAGGCGATCCGTGAGGATGTACTTGAGAAGATTGTTGCTGGGATTCCAGTCAAACGCCTTGGCACTCCAGAAGAAATCGCTTCAATTTGCTGTTGGATTGCTTCAGAGGATGGCGGTTATGCAACTGGTGCTGACTTCTCCTTAAATGGCGGTTTGCATACGGGCTAAGCTGTTTTTAGGCCATATTAAGTGCCCAACATCGGCAAATTTACCCAAAGTAGAAACTAGGGATAAACTATGCCGATGTTGCATTGCAGTACATAAATTGAGGAAACATAAATGGCCACCCGTACCAAGACTCCAAGTGATGAGCGTTTAATTAAAAAATACCCCAATCGCCGTCTATACGATACCCAAACGAGTGCTTATGTGACCCTATCAGACATCAAGGCTTTGGTGATGTCTGGGGAGGTATTCAAAGTGCTGGATGCCAAAACTGACGATGATCTCACTCGCAATATTCTTCTGCAAATTATTTTGGAAGAAGAGGCTGGAGGTGCCCCTGTTTTTTCTAGTCAGATGCTTTCCCAGATCATTCGTTTTTATGGAAACTCAATGCAAGGGCTGATGGGTAGCTATCTTGAAAAGACCATGCAGTCTTTTGTTGATATCCACAATAAATTAGGCGACCAATCCAAGGGAATGGGAGCGGGCAGTAGTCCTGAGGCCTGGGCGCAAATGCTCAGCATGAATAATCCTTTGATGCAGGGTCTCATGGGCAACTATATGGATCAGAGCAAGGATCTATTTGTAAAGATGCAAGAGCAAATGCAAGGTTCTCAAAATTTGTTCAGCAGCTTCCCTTTTGGGCAGCAGGCTCCTAAAACTGATAAAACAAGCAAAGAATAATCGTGGTCGGAAAAGTTGGTTTTGTATCCTTAGGATGCCCTAAGGCCCTGGTTGATTCTGAGCTCATTCTGACGCAATTGAGTGCAGAAGGTTATGAGACTGCCAAAGATTATTCAGGTGCGGATCTCGTTGTTGTAAACACCTGTGGTTTTATAGACTCAGCCGTGGAGGAAAGTCTTGCCGCTATTGGTGAGGCACTTGCCGAGAATGGCAAGGTGATCGTGACTGGTTGTCTGGGCGCGCGAAAAAATGCCGATGGCAGCGACCTTATTCAGAGCATACATCCAAAGGTGTTAGCCGTGACTGGCCCACATGCTACGGACGAGGTGATGCAGGCGATACATCAACATTTGCCCAAGCCGCATGATCCGTTTACAGATTTGCTGCCACCGATTGGAATTAAGTTAACGCCAAAGCATTACGCCTATCTCAAGATCTCAGAAGGCTGCAATCACCGTTGTACCTTTTGCATCATTCCCAATTTGCGTGGCGATTTAGTTTCCAGACCCATTGGTGAAGTCCTGCTTGAGGCTAAACGCTTGTTTGAGTCTGGGGTGAAAGAGCTGCTTGTGGTCTCTCAAGACACTAGCGCCTATGGTGTAGATATACAGTACCGCACTGGTTTTTGGGATGGTAAGCCAGTGAAGACGCGCATGTATGATTTGGTGAATGCACTCAATCAGATTGCCAGGGAGCATCAGGCTTGGGTGCGTTTACATTACGTCTACCCCTATCCCCATGTGGATGACATTCTGCCTTTAATGGCCGAATTTTCTGAGCACGGTTATGGCGTCCTGCCGTATTTAGATATTCCGCTGCAGCATGCGCATCCCGATGTATTGAAGCGGATGAAACGACCTGCCAGTGGTGAAAAGAATTTGGAGCGTATTTTGGCCTGGCGTGAAGCTTGCCCAGACTTAGTCATTCGCAGTACTTTTATCGCAGGCTTCCCAGGTGAAACCGAAGAAGAGTTTGATTACCTTCTTCGCTTCTTAGATGAAGCTCAGATTGATCGCGCTGGTTGCTTTGCTTATTCTCCGGTTGAGGGTGCATTAGCCAATGCGCTCGATAACCCGGTTCCCGATGCCGTCCGCGAGGAGCGCCGTGCCCGTTTTATGGCAAAAGCAGAAGAAATCTCAGTGAACCGCCTGACTAAAAAAATCGGGAAGCGAATTCAGGTGCTTATAGATCGAGTCGATGATGCTGGTGGAATTGGCAGAACTGTGGGCGATGCCCCTGAAATTGATGGATTGGTGCGGGTGTTACCACCTGCTAAGCCCTCCAAACGCTATCGTGCAGGCGAGATTATTCGTGCCACAGTCGTGAGCTCCCAAGGGCATGACCTAGTAGCGCAGACTTGATATTTAGAATAAAACTGCAGTTTGATTTATTAATTTAGCCCAAAACAGGGTTTAGCTAAGGGGATTGATATGAGTCGTGATGTCGTTGTCTTAAGTGCAGTTCGTTCCGCAATTGGTACCTTTAATGGATCCTTAAGCAGTTTTGAGCCATCTGAACTCGGTGGCATTGTGATGAAAGAGGCAGTTGCACGCTCTGGTGTAGATCCAGCCTTAATTAATTACGTCACTGTAGGCAACACGATTCCTACAGACAGCCGATACGGTTATGTTGCGCGTGTAGCATCAATACAGGCAGGCCTGCCAATGGAGTCTGTGGCTATGGCATTAAACCGTTTATGTAGTTCTGGTTTGCAGGCCATCGTAACAACGGCTCAGCAAATTATGTTGGGTGACTGTGACTATGGTGTTGGTGGCGGTGTTGAAGTGATGTCGCGCGGTATGTATGGTTCACCTGCGATGCGTAGCGGTGCACGTATGGGTGACACCAAAATGATTGACTTGATGGTGGGTATTTTGACTGACCCATTTGGTGTTGGTCATATGGGTGTGACTGCTGAGAACCTGGTTGAGAAATGGAAGTTGACACGCGAAGAGCAAGACGCGCTTGCGGTTGAGTCACATCGTCGTGCAGCAAATGCAATCAAAGAGGGTCGCTTTAAGTCCCAGATCGTTCCAATCACGATCAAGACTCGTAAGGGCGATATCGTGTTTGATACAGATGAACACTGCAAGCCTGACACCACCATGGAAACATTAGCCAAGATGAAGGCTGTTTTCAAAAAAGAGGGTGGTAGCGTCACTGCTGGTAATGCCTCAGGTATTAATGATGGCGCTGCATTCTTTGTGTTAGCTGATGCCGAAACGGCTAAAAAAGCAGGGCATAAGCCGCTTGCGCGTTTGGTTTCTTATGCAGTTGCTGGCGTGCCAAATCACATCATGGGTGAAGGCCCCATTCCAGCAACCAAGATTGCTTTAGAGCGTGCTGGTCTTAAATTGGATCAAATCGATGTCATTGAATCAAACGAAGCATTTGCAGCCCAAGCATTAGCGGTTACCAAAGGGCTTGGACTTGATCCAGCAAAAACCAATGTGAATGGTGGTGCAATTGCTTTGGGTCACCCGATTGGATGCTCTGGTGCTGCTATTGCCACCAAAGCGATTCATGAGTTGCAACGCGTTCAGGGCAAATATGCTTTGGTCACCATGTGTATCGGTGGTGGACAGGGTATTGCCACTATTTTTGAGCGTCTTTAATTCGCTTGCTGAATTAGCAGCAGCGCTGCATCTAAGCCGACTCGGTCAAAAGCCGCGTCGGCTTTTTCTTTAACCAAGGGTTTGGCTTTATAGGCAATGCTAAGACCAGATCCGTGCATCATGGGCAAATCGTTTGAGCCGTCACCCATCGTCATTGCATGCGCTTTACTCACTCCCAGAGCCCGACAGGCTTGGTCCACGTACATGGACTTGGAGGCACCATCAACAATCTCCCCAAGCACATTGCCGGTCAGTTTGCCGTCAATGATTTCCAGTGTATTGGCTTGAGCTTGTTTAAATCCCAATTGCACGCGCAGCTTTTCGGTAAAAAAGGTAAACCCACCAGAAACTAGCAGCGTATAAAGTCCTCGCTCATGCGCACCATTGAGCAGCTCGTATGCTCCAGGGTTTGGTCGCAAACGCTCTTGATAGATAGACTCCAGAACATCTTCCGAAACACCTGATAACAGTTTGACGCGTCTACGCAAACTTTCCTTAAAGTCTTTGATTTCGCCACGCATGGTTGCTTCGGTAATTTCTGAGACGGCTGCTTTTTTACCTGTGAAATCGGCAATCTCATCAATGCACTCAATATTGATTAAGGTTGAATCCATATCCATAGCTAATACTTTTATTGCATGGGGTTTAAATGCAGCAGATAAGAAAGCGAGATCTGATTGGTGTTGGCTGGCAATTTCCCTTAATACTGCGCGAGCTTCTGGCGGGATAGTTGATGATGCCGTCCAGCGTTGTGAAAAATAAGGTGGCGCATTTGCATCGAGTTGAGATGGGAGTAATTCCACTCCAATAATCTGTGCATGATGTGTGAGTGCATCATTTAAAGAGGGGTGTATTGGCGCGGTAGATAACGCGACTAGGGTCTGAGGATGGCTCATGGTTAATTGGCTTATGCAGTAGAAAGCATGGCGGATTCGTTGAGGCTGCGCAAGATACGGCGAATATGTTCTAAGCGCTGCTCAAGTTTTTGGAAATCATTTTCTTTTTGCGGCAGAATCTTCAGCTTATCTTGCCCGTTTAATTGAATATGCTTTGAAGACTGAATCAAACGAATAATTTTCATTGGATCAATCGGTGGATTGGGAATAAATTGAATCTGTATTGAAAGCGGGCTAGCATCAATTTTTTTGATACCAAAGCCGGCCATCTCCAAGCGCAATCGATGGGTTTCATAAAACGATTTTGCTTGATCTGGTAAGTCACCAAAACGGTCTATTAATTCTTCGCGAAGACCCATGAGTTCGGAAAAATCATTGGTGCCCGCAAAGCGCTTGTAAAGGGATAGGCGTTCGTGAACGTCTGGGCAATAATCATCCGGAAAGAGCGCTGGAACTCCTAGATTGACATCTGTAGTGGCTTGAAGGGGTGAGAGGAGATCGGGCTCTTTGCCGCTACGGAGTGCTTTGACAGCGCGGTTGAGCATCTCCGTATACAGCTGAAAACCAATCTCATGAATTTCACCCGATTGCTTGTCGCCTAGGACCTCTCCAGCCCCGCGAATTTCCAGATCATGCATGGCAAGATAAAAACCTGACCCCAATTCTTCCATTGCTTGGATGGCATTTAAGCGTAATTGCGCTTGTTTACTAAGCGCATCCGGATCGGGAACCAGTAAATATGCGTAGGCTTGATGATGGGAGCGACCAACTCGGCCACGCAATTGATGTAATTGAGCTAAGCCAAACTTATCGGCGCGATGCATGATGATGGTATTGGCGGTCGGTACATCGATGCCGGTTTCAATAATGGTGGTGCACAGCAAAATATTAGTGCGCTGCGTTACGAATTCACGCATGACCGATTCGAGTTCCCGTTCATGCATCTGACCATGAGCAACGCTGATGCGCGCTTCTGGTATGAGTTCTTGTAAAGCGTGTTTGCGATTTTCAATAGTCTCGACCTCATTGTGCAAGAAATACACTTGGCCGCCACGTTTGATTTCGCGCAATACTGCTTCTCGGATGACGCCATCACCTTCACGTCGCACAAAGGTTTTAATAGCTAAACGCTTTTGAGGCGCTGTTGCAATGATAGAAAATTCACGCAAACCTTCCATTGCCATACCTAAGGTGCGCGGGATAGGGGTAGCAGTTAACGTCAAGATGTCCACTTCAGCGCGTAATGCTTTGAGGGCATCTTTCTGACGCACCCCAAAACGATGTTCTTCATCAACGATCACAAGGCCCAAATTGGCGAATTGTGTTTCCTTGGAAAGTAGTTTGTGGGTGCCGATAATGATGTCTGCTTCCCCCTTGGCGATTGCCTCGAGGGCTGCATTAATTTCTTTGGTAGTCTTAAAGCGAGAGAGCTCAACAATCCTCACCGGCCAATCCGCGAAGCGATCCTTCCAGGTCGCTACATGTTGCTCTGCTAGCAGGGTGGTAGGGGCCAATATTGCAACCTGTTTGCCACCCATCACGGCAACAAAGCTAGCGCGTAGGGCTACCTCTGTTTTTCCGAAACCGACGTCACCGCATACTAGGCGATCCATCGGTGTGCCACTGGTCATATCGCCTATGACTGCAGCAATAGCATTAGCCTGATCAGGGGTTTCTTCAAAGCCAAAGCTTTCGGCAAAAGCGGCATAGTCATGAGCAGAAAATTCAAAGGCATGCCCCTTGCGTATCGCTCTAGCTGCATACAATCCCAGTAGTTCTGCAGCGGTATCTCTGATTTGTTCTGCTGCTTTCCGCTTCGCTTTATCCCATTGGCCTGAACCAAGGTGGTGTAATGGTGCCGTATCAGGATCAGATCCCGCGTAACGAGTAACCATTTGTAGTTGCTGCACTGGGACGTATAAAGTGGCGTCCTTGGCGTAAACCAAATGTAAAAACTCTTCGAAAATGGGGGCATCTTTGGGTGGCGCGACATTAAGCAGCACCAGGCCTTGGTAGCGACCAATACCATGATCTGCATGCACCACGGGGTCACCAATCTTGAGCTCTGATAGATCCTTAAACAACATATCTGGATCAGCGCTATCAGAACTTTTCCCCCTACGGCGTTGCCGAGCGGTGGATGTAAATAATTCTGCTTCCGTGATGACAATGAGATTTTCACTAGGCCAAGTGAAACCATTAAAGAGTGGCGCCGTTACCAAACCAAACAGAGCATCACTCTTAATGAAGTCGGCAATGCTCTCAAAACCCTCTGGCTTGAGCGGGTAGAGCGACCTACCATCTTGTCCAGCGACGGAGTTACTTTCTTCAAATAATTGTCGGATAGATTCTTTACGACCGGCACTATCACTGCATACTAAAACCCGAATACGTTCCTTAGAGACGAGATCGCGTAAGCGGGCTATGGGATCAGCATCGCGACGGTGAACTGCAATGTCTGGAACTTGAAGAAACGCGACTTCATTATTTTTATCCCCGCTTATCTCAAGTGCTAGACGGGCATTTGGTTTTAGTTTGGAGAAGAATTCATCCGCTTCTAAAAACAGTTCGGCGGGTGGTAGTACGGGACGATCAAGATCGTGCTTTAGAAATTCGTAGCGCTGGAGAGTGTCTTTCCAGAAACTGCGTATCGCTTCATCTGCATCACCAATGCTGACTAACCAAACTGGGTCGCCAGAGCGGGGGAAATAATCAAAGAGGGTGGACGACTCATCAAAAAAAAGCGGTAGATAAGATTCAATGCCGGCGCTTGGTATTCCTAAGTTCGCGTCCTTGTAGATTGAGCAGCGCGTTGGATCGCCTTCAAACACCTCACGCCAACGATTTCTAAATGCAGTACGAGATTGATCATCAAAGGGAAATTCATGACCAGGCAACAGGCGCACCTCTTTCACTGGATAAAGGCTGCGCTGTGTATCTGGATCAAAGGAGCGTATCTGCTCAATTTCATCGCCGAATAGATCAAGGCGATATGGCAGGCTAGATCCCATTGGAAATAAATCAATCAGTCCACCACGAATACTGTATTCGCCAGGACGCATCACGGCACTGACGGGGTCATACCCAGCCTGTTGCAGTTGTAACTTCAATGCTGCTTCATTGAGCTTGTCACCCTGCCTGAAAAAGAAGGTGTGCCCTGATAAAAACTGGGGCGGACCTAAACGCTGTAGGGCCGTAGTGACGGGGACTAAGACAATGTCACAACTACCATTTAATAACTCATAGAGAGTGGCAAGACGCTCAGAAACCAAATCCTGATGGGGTGAAAAATGATCATACGGGAGGATTTCCCAGTCAGGTAGAAGACGAGCTTTTATTTTTGGGGCAAAAGCCGGAATTTCTTCAAGCAGGCGTTGTGCATCTTGCGCATGGGCGCAAAAAACAACCATGACTGAGTAGTTTTGTCGGTAGCGCGTGGCTGATTGGGCAATCAGGGCGGCATCAGCGGAGCCAACGAGCCCTGAAAAGGTAAAGCGCTGCCCAGCCCGCGGTGCAGGTATGGGGGGTGCTAGTTTTAATGCATCTGACATCGAAGCTCATTATAGAATCAGGTATGAGCTCAATAAATAGCAAGTTGCCCGAATGTCATGCCCTTTTGCCGACTGCAGGGGCTGGTTTGCGTTTGGGGGGCGAGCTTCCCAAGCAATTTCAAGAATTGGCGGGGCGCCCAATGCTTGCTTACGCGTTGGAAGCTTTTATGCAAAGCCCTCGAGTTAACTCGGTATGGGTAGCAGTGAGTCATAGTTTTATCGATAACCCGATTTTGTCTAAGCTTGCCGCCAGCCCCAATTACAACAAGCCATTGCATTTTTTGCCTACGGGCGGTCCAACCCGCCAGGAAACAGTCAAAAACACTTTAGCAGCCATGTTGACGGCTGGTGTCTCTGAGAATGATTGGGTTTTAGTCCATGATGCTGCGCGCCCTGGTATTACGCCAAAATTGATAGGCCAATTAATGGAGGCAGTCGAACCATCTGATTCTGGAGGTTTGCTGGCTATTCCTGTGGCCGATACATTGAAGCATTCTGATTTTAATTCTGCGATTGCAGGTAATCCTACTAGGGTGGATAAAACAATTTCACGAGATCATCTTTGGCAGGCACAAACCCCCCAAATGTTTTGTTTAAAGCAGCTGCATGATGCGCTAGAGCTTGCTATTCTTGGGGATGCGGATGTGACTGACGAGGCCAGTGCAATGGAGTTGGCAGGTACAAAGCCGCTTTTGGTTCAAGGCTCTATTCGTAATTTTAAGGTAACCCATCCTGCAGACTGGGAGCTCATGCAGTCTTTGCTGATGGCAGCTCGCAACTAATTTCTAGCTATCTTTATGACTCAATCTCCCATTCATATTCCGCAATTTCGTATTGGGCAGGGCTATGACGTCCATGCCTTGGTGGAGAATCGAAAACTTATTTTGGGCGGTGTTCACGTCCCTTATGAAAAGGGGTTATTGGGTCACTCTGATGCGGATGCCTTATTGCATGCGATTACGGATGCCTTGCTGGGGGCTGCCGGATTAAATGATATTGGGCAGCTCTTTCCTGATACAGATCCTGCTTTTAAAGACATGGATAGTCGAATTTTGCTTAGAGCAGCTTTGCAAAAGATTCAGGCGGCTGGTTTTCACATTGGCAATGTCGATGCCACCATCATTTGCCAAAAGCCCAAATTGGCTGATTTTCTGCCTGAGATGGTTCGAAATATTGCTGCTGACTTAGCCATTACACCTAGCCATGTCAATCTAAAGGCCAAAACAAATGAGTCTTTAGGGCATTTAGGCAGGGGTGAGGGCATTGCTGTTCATGCCGTCTCCCTGCTTTATAAAGTCTAAATACGCCGAGCATTGTAGAATTACGGTCTTTAGAGTGAAGTTTAAGCTCGGTAGCGTTTGCGGAAATTCGCGCGAGGATGGCGAAATTGGTAGACGCACCAGGTTTAGGTCCTGACGCCAGTAATGGTGTGGGGGTTCGAGTCCCCCTCCTCGCACCACAAAGTGCTACTTGGCTTGGACTTCACATACCCTGTTTTTCAATTAAGAGACGAGAATGGCTGTGCAGATAGAAAATTTAGGTCAGTTAGACCGCAAAGTAACCTTGGAATTTGCTCGTGCCGATTTGGCTAAGGCGCGTGAAGCCCGCTTGGTTAAATTAGGCAAGACCATGAAGATGGCCGGTTTCCGTCCAGGCAAAGTGCCTAAGAATATAGTTGAAAAACAATATGGTATGCAGGTAGATTTCGAACTTCAGTTCGACAAAGCCTCTGAGTTGTTTTATGAACTCGCGCAAAAAGAAAAGATCGCGCTAGCAGGACAGCCGCGCTTAGAGCCTAAGAGTGAATTAGAAGCAGACACAATCGTGTTTGATGCATTGTTTGAAGTATTGCCAGAAGTAAAAATTGGCGACTTTAGCAAAGCTGAAGTGACTAAGTACCTTACCGAAATCGCAGATCCTGAGATCGATCGCGCAATTGATGTCTTGCGCAAACAGCAAGTTCACTATCACCCACGCGGTGAAGCTGGTCATCATGGAGATGGCGGTGCGAACACAGCAGCCCAAGCTGGCGATCAAGTGGTGATCGACTTTGTTGGCAAGATTGATGGTGTTGAATTTGCTGGCGGCAAAGCAGAAAACTTTGAGTACGTTTTGGGTGAGGGCCGTATGTTGCCTGAGTTTGAGGCGGCTACATTGGGCCTGAAAGCCGGTGAAAGCAAAACTTTCCCATTGGCATTTCCTGCTGACTACCATGGCAAAGATGTGGCTGGCAAAACAGCCGAATTCACGATCACTGTTAAATCAGTGAATTGGCCACACCTTCCCGCCGTTGATGATGCCTTTGCATTGTCAATGGGTGTAACTGAAGGTGGTGTTGCAAAAATGCGTGCAGAAGTAAAAGAAAACTTAGATCGCGAAGTAAAGCGCCGCATCACATCATTGTTGAAAAACGAAGTGATGGAAAAGCTTAATAGCTTGTGTGAACTCGATGTTCCAAAATCATTGGTTGCCTCTGAGCAGGAGCGATTGGTTGAGTCCGCACGTCAAGACTTGATACAACGTGGCATTCCAAATGCAAAAGACGTTCCGATCCCTGTTGAAATGTTTGCCGAACAAGCTACTAAACGTGTTCGTCTTGGCTTGATTTTGGGTGACCTTGTTAAGCAGCAAAACTTGGCTGCAACTGCTGATCAAATTAAGACTGAGATCGATGAGCAGGCTGCTACTTACGAAGATCCAAAAGAAGTGGTGCGTTGGTTCTACAGCAATCCAAGCCGCTTAAAGGATATTGAGAATTTGGTCTTAGAAGATAACGTGATTAAGTATTTCACGTCACTTGCAAAAGTAACTGACAAAGCCATCTCTTTTGAAGAGCTCAGCAAGTTAAACTGATCTTCATAAAGTATTTAATCTTTTATAAAGGCCCAATCCCATGATCCAGAATCATTCCCTTTCAGAGAATTTAGAGCCTAAATCCTTGGGCTTAGTGCCCATGGTGATTGAAACTTCTGGGCGTGGCGAGCGAGCTTATGACATTTATTCCCGCCTACTGAGAGAGCGTGTGGTTTTCTTGGTGGGTGAGGTAAATGATCAAACCGCAAATCTAGTGATTGCACAGCTTTTATTTTTGGAAAGTGAAAATCCAGATAAAGAGATTTCTCTTTATATAAATTCTCCAGGCGGTTCGGTTTCTGCTGGTCTGGCCATCTATGACACTATGCAATTTATTAAGCCGCACGTCAGCACATTATGTATGGGAATGGCTGCCAGTATGGGCGCCTTCTTACTGTGTGCCGGTGAGAAAGGTAAGCGCTACGCTTTGCCCAACTCACGTGTGATGATTCACCAGCCATTGGGCGGTGCCCGTGGTCAGGCGTCTGATATAGAGATCCAGGCTCGTGAGATTTTGTATTTGCGTGAGCGTTTAAATAAAATTTTGGCCGATCGTACTGGTCAATCCATTGAGACGATTGCCAAAGATACTGACCGCGATAATTTTATGTCTGCAGAGCAGGCCCGTGAATACGGCTTGATCGACAAGGTTATTGAAAAGCGCCCTTAAGTCACGGCACTTACAAATAGGTAATTATTTTGAGCGATACCCCAACTACTAGCGGTTCAGATAAGATTTTATATTGCTCCTTTTGTGGCAAAAGTCAGCATGAAGTTAAAAAACTGATCGCCGGCCCTTCTGTTTTTATTTGCGATGAATGTATCGACTTATGTACTGACATCATTCAGGAAGAAATTGCCAAGCTACCAAAGGAAGAGGGCGATGGTTCTTTGCCTACGCCCCATCAAATCCGTGAAAACCTAGATCAATATGTCATTGGGCAGGATCACGCTAAAAAAACTTTAGCTGTTGCGGTCTACAACCATTACAAACGTTTGCAATATTTGCCTAAGCCGAAGAAGGCTAAACTTGATAAAGATGGCAAGGAAATTGAATCTGTAGACAAGGCGGCAGACACTAAATCAAAATTGCCTGCTAAGGCCATGGTTGATGGCGTTGAATTAGCTAAGAGCAATATCCTTCTAATCGGTCCAACGGGCTCTGGTAAAACTTTACTGGCTCAAACATTGGCACGCATGCTGGATGTACCGTTTGTGATGGCTGATGCAACAACGCTCACCGAAGCGGGATATGTTGGCGAGGATGTTGAAAACATCATTCAAAAATTACTCCAGGCTTGCGATTACAACGTTGAAAAAGCGCAACGCGGCATTGTGTATATCGACGAGATCGATAAGATCTCGCGTAAGTCTGATAACCCCTCAATTACTCGTGATGTATCGGGTGAGGGTGTTCAGCAGGCGCTCCTTAAGCTCGTTGAGGGGACAATGGCTTCTGTGCCCCCTCAAGGTGGCCGTAAACACCCTAATCAAGATTTCTTGCAAGTTGACACCACTAATATTCTGTTCATTTGTGGCGGCGCTTTTGATGGTCTTGAAAAAGTTATTCAACAACGTTCTGCCAAAACAGGTATAGGCTTTAATGCAACCGTTCCCGGTAAGGATGATCGTGGTGTCTCCGATCTGCTGCTTGAAGTGGAGCCCGAAGATTTAATTAAATTTGGCTTGATTCCCGAGTTAATCGGTCGTCTGCCAGTAGTGGCCACTTTAGCTCAATTAGATGAGTCTGCACTCATTCAGATTCTGACGGAGCCAAAGAATGCGCTTGTTAAGCAATATCAAGCGCTGCTAACCATGGAAGGCGCTCAATTGGAAGTAAGGCAGGCAGCGCTGTCAGCTATCGCTAAAAAGGCGATTGCTCGTAAGACAGGTGCTCGCGGCTTGCGCTCCATTCTTGAGGGTTCGTTGATGGATGTCATGTACGACTTGCCTTCTTTGAAAAATGTTGAAAAGGTTGTTATTGACGAAAGCAGCATTCAGGATGGTGGAAAACCGCTTTTAGTCTACAAAGCGGATGCTAATCAGGCGGATTTAAGTAAAAAAGCCTAGTTTTTTCAATTTTTTGCTGGTTTTCAGGCTTTTTTGCACATTTTTGGCATTTTCTCCCCTTGTTTTTCAAGTGGTCAAACCCATATAGGTAGTATCCTATTTCATAACAGCAACTCTATTTAGTGTTTTAAGCACTTTTGGGGTTTTCTGGGGACTGACTACTTTGGAGGATTTGCCCTATGCCTGGCCACTTATTACTACCCTCTGAACCCATTCAACTACCTTTGCTCCCTTTGCGGGATGTAGTTGTATTCCCACACATGGTAATTCCATTGTTTGTGGGACGCCCAAAATCAATTAAGGCCCTTGAAGCTGCCATGGAAACTGGCAAAAATGTGCTTTTGGTGGCTCAAAAAACGGCAGCTAAAGATGAGCCCTCTGTAGAGGATCTTTACGAGGTCGGTTGCATTGCCAATATTTTGCAGATGCTTAAGCTGCCTGACGGTACTGTGAAAGTGCTTGTCGAGGGTGTTCAGCGCGCTGAGGTGAGTCAAGTTGAAGATAGCCTGGGTTATTTCAATTGCGAAGCGACTCCTACTGCGATTGCCGCAATTGACGCTCATGAAACAGAGGCTTTGCGCCGTGCCATCATGGCTCAGTTTGATCAGTACGTCAAACTGAACAAGAAGGTGCCGCAAGAAATTTTGTCCTCTTTGGGTGGTATTGATGATCCTAGTCGCTTGGCTGATACGATCTGCGCTCATCTGCCAGTCAAGTTAGAGCAAAAGCAACGCTTACTTGAGATGACCGAAGTAGTACAACGCTTGGAGAGTCTTTTAGCTGATCTTGAGAGCGAGATTGATATTCTTCAAGTTGAGAAGCGTATTCGTGGTCGTGTAAAGCGTCAAATGGAAAAGAGCCAGCGCGAGTACTATCTCAACGAGCAAGTTAAGGCCATCCAGAAAGAATTGGGTGAGGGCGAAGAGGGTGCTGATTTAGAGGAATTAGAGAAGCGTATTAAAGCAGCCCGGATGCCAAAAGAGGCTTTGAAAAAAGCGGAGTCTGAGTTGAAAAAGCTCAAGTTGATGTCACCAATGTCGGCAGAAGCTACAGTCATTCGGAACTTCATTGATACATTGGTAAATTTACCTTGGAAGAAAAAGAGCAAGATCAATAATGATTTGCCTAATGCTGAAAAAGTATTAGATGAGGATCATTACGGGCTTGATAAAGTAAAAGAACGTATTTTGGAGTATCTCGCAGTTCAACAAAGGGTTGACCGTGTTAAGGCTCCGATTCTTTGTTTGGTTGGGCCTCCAGGGGTCGGAAAAACCTCGCTTGGACAGTCGATTGCTAGGGCTACCAACCGTAAGTTTGTCCGTATGGCATTAGGTGGTGTACGAGATGAGTCTGAAATTCGTGGTCACCGTCGCACTTATATCGGTTCCATGCCTGGCAAGATTCTGACCAGTATGACCAAGGTAGGTGTGCGCAATCCTCTGTTCTTGCTCGACGAAGTCGACAAGATGGGGATGGATTTCCGTGGTGATCCGGCCAGTGCGCTATTGGAGGTTTTAGACCCAGAGCAAAATCACACATTCCAGGATCACTATGTAGAAGTTGATTTTGATTTGTCTGACGTGATGTTTGTTGCTACCGCGAATTCTTTAAATATTCCAGGCCCATTGTTAGATCGCCTCGAAATTATTCGTCTTGCCGGTTACACCGAAGATGAAAAAACGAGCATTGCAATCAATTATTTAATTCCGAAGCAGATCAAAAATAATGGTCTCAAAAAGGACGAGCTCAAGATTGAGGAGAGTGCTGTCCGCAACATGATTCGCTATTACACCCGTGAAGCAGGCGTACGATCTTTGGAGAGGGAAGTTAGCAAAATTTGTCGTAAGGTGGTGAAGCTACTGCTTCTGAAAAAAGAGGCTGCTCCAGTGGTAGTTAATGCGGATAACCTAGATAAATTCTTGTCAGTACGACTTTACGATTTTGGCTTAGCTGGTAAAGAAAACCAAGTGGGTCAAGTGACGGGTTTAGCTTGGACTGAAGTGGGCGGTGATTTATTAACGATTGAGGCTGCCGTGATGCCAGGTAAGGGCGTGATCACGCGCACTGGCTCAATTGGTGATGTTATGAAAGAGTCAGTAGAAGCTGCGCGCACGGTGGTTCGCTCGAGGGCAAGACGACTTGGAATAAACGATGAGTCTTTTGAGAAAAAAGATATTCATATTCATTTTCCTGATGGTGCAACACCTAAGGATGGACCGTCTGCTGGTATCGCAATCACTACAGCCTTGGTTTCTGTCTTAACAGGAATTCCAATTCGTGCTGATGTTGCTATGACTGGCGAAATTACTCTGCGCGGTGAGGTGCTTCCTATTGGCGGCCTTAAAGAGAAGCTCTTAGCGGCTCATCGAGGTGGAATTAAATTGGCCTTGATCCCCGAGGAAAACGTGAAGGATTTAATTGACATTCCAGACAAGGTCAAGAATGCAATTGAAATCGTTCCGGTTCGTTGGATCGATCAGGTGCTAGAGTTGGCTCTCGAGCGTAAACCAGAGGCCTTGCCTGAGCTCAGCCCAGAAGAACTCGCTAAAAAAGCCTCTGAAGCCAGTAAAGCAAATGAAAAGGCAGCTAGCTCAGAAGTCTTAAAACACTGAGAATAAAAGGGTTCCAAGTCAATTTTGCAATCATTCTGTTTGCGTTTTGATGCGGAATCCTTCTTTTATTTTCATACTAGGTTACAATCTCGTCTGTACTAAATTGGGGCGCTTAGCTCAGATGGTAGAGCGTCTGCCTTACACGCAGAATGTCGGCGGTTCGATCCCGTCAGCGCCCACCAGTTCCCCACCTGCTTTTAAGGCTTTCTAGGACTCTAGACTTCATGCCTAGTACACTCGCATAATTGATATTTTCTAAGCGACTTTTACATGTTCGATACCGTTCGTAAACACCAGAAGCTATTGCAAATAGTTTTGATGCTTTTTATTGTTCCTTCATTTGCTTTCTTTGGTATCTCCAGCTATTCAGGCTTCATGGATAAAGAGACAGACCTGGTTAAGGTCAACGGTAAAGCCATTACTGCTCAAGAGGTTGACTCTGCAGCCAAACGTCAAGCCGAGCGAGTTGGTGGCAGCCCACAAATTGCGCAAAGCCTGCAATTTCGCCAAGCCATTCTGAGCGAACTGCTCCAGCAACGTGTTTTGGCCTATGCAGTTAATGATTTGCGTTTGCAAGTGAGTAAAGATGCTTTGATTAAAAGCCTCCAAAATATTCCTCAAATTCGGGCATTGTATAAACCGGACGGTAGTTTTGATGATGCCCGCTTTAAGCAATTATTAGCTGCAAATGGTTTAAATGAAGAACAGTTTTATGCTGGCCAAGGTTTCGACTTAAAAATTCAGCAATTAGTTACCTCAGTTGCTCGCACGGAACTAGCGACCCCCAAACTTTTTGAAGCGATTTCCTCTTTATATGAGAGCGAGCGTGAAGTTCAAGCAATCACATTCTCAGCAAAAGACTATCTATCTAAGGTAGACCCCTCATTGGCTGAGCAACAAGCTTTTTATGAAGCCAACTCAAAGCTCTTTGTTAGTCCCGAATTAATTGATGTTGACTATCTCGTGCTGAAGGCTGATCCCAAGGAGGATCCCAAGTCATTTAATGAAAAGGCAGATCAATTTACCAACATTACTTATGACCAGGCTGATAGCTTGAAGCCTGCTGCTGATAAATTGAAGTTATCGGTTCAGTCTGCCAAAGGAATTTCTCGCGGCGGTCTTGCTGGAGCGCCGAAAGAGAGCCCAATTGCCAATCCTAAAGTAGTTCAAGCACTCTACAGTGATGACTCCCTGAAGAACAAGCGCAATATCGAAGCCGTACAAGTGTCTCCAGGTGTTTTTGTTTCCGCACGAGTGGTTGCATTCCATCCTTCTCAACTACTACCATTTAAGGAGGTTGCGCCTGAGATTAAGCGTCAACTTAGTCAGCGCGCAGCAGAGGCATTGGCAGTTGCTGCAGCCTCTGAGCGATTGAATACGCTCGAGAAAGATCCCAAAGTGGCAAGCGGTTTTGGAAGCCCATTTTGGGTCTCACGCACTAAGCCGGGCAACCTAACTGGTAGCGCCTTAGATGATGTCATGTCAATTGATGCCGCCAAGTTACCAGCACTTGTAAAAGTGCTTAATCCCGGTGTTGGTGAAACTATCTATCGCGTCGATCAAGTTCGACAGCCAGCTGGCGTTGATCCAAAGATTCATCAAGCTCAAGCGCGGCAAATTCAATCTTTGTCTGCTCAATCCGAATTTGCAGGTTTTATGGCCTATTGGCGCAATTCAGCTGGTGTCAAAGTCATCAACCCCCTCAAGGCTGTAAATTCCGGCGGAGCGGGTAATTAATCTTTTCTAACTACTTCTGCAGCAAATCATAATATGGGGCCAAAGCGCCCCATACGTTTTTAAATAGAATTTTTTGCGCCTGTTCATTTGGATGCATTCGATCTGCTTGGAATAATTCCGGTTTATCAATGACGCCAGTGAGGAAGAATGGTAAGAATGCAGTTCCTTCTGTCTTTGCAAGTCTTGTGAACATATTTGCAAACTGCTTGGTGTAATCTTGCCCATAATTGGGCGGTAACTGAATGCCAATGAGAAGCACCTTTGCTCCCGACTGTTTACTCATGACGATCATCTTCTGGAGATTTTTTTCACTTACAGCAATAGAGAGGCCGCGTAATCCATCATTGGCACCCAATTCAATAATCACTAAACCGGGTTTCTTCTTTTCAAGCAAAGAGGGAAGTCGGTTTAATCCCCCTGCAGATGTTTCACCGCTAATACTCGCATTAAAAACATCCCAAGGGCTGGCTTCTTTTTGTAGTTTCTTTTCGAGTAAATCGACCCAGCCACTGCCATGGACCAGGCCATACTCGGCTGATAGACTGTCCCCAAGAATGAGAATCGTATGAGATGCTCGTGCATCAGCATTGCCTCCCATTAACAGGCAAAATAGAGCGGTAAATGCTAAATTGCACTTCAACTTGTTGATGTAATTAAATCGTGCCATTGTTTCTATAGGTTAATCTAGCGCCCTTATGCGTAATCCATCCCAGGTTATCAGAGTGAATCAGCTTCAAAAAGTGGTGAAAGCCAACGATGGAGAATTGATTATTTTGCACGACATTAGTTTTGCCATTGAGGCTGGCGAGAGTGTAGCGATTGTCGGCAGTTCTGGCTCCGGCAAAAGTACCTTGCTTGGCCTCTTGGCGGGCCTTGATGACGCTTCTGCTGGTGATATATTTCTCATGGGACAGGCACTT
>Ga0364893_10408_pt1 | contig 19361 bp, 20 predicted proteins | sample ExccelJu500001D3_FD_206943 | JGI IMG/M metagenome (GOLD analysis project Ga0364893, IMG submission 206943) | Enriched cells from Trout Bog Lake Hypolimnion, Wisconsin, USA - BchlTB.July16.5000.01.D3 | ecosystem: Environmental > Aquatic > Freshwater > Lake > Hypolimnion/Profundal zone | place: USA...
CTCCCAGCAAAAACGATTTTAAGAACCGTTGGCACGCCCACGGCGCCACTGACTGAGATTCTGACTGACGGCCAGGTCGTAGAAAGTAATCGCGATAACCCTCTGGACTTCATCGATGCGTACTTTAAACGCTTCAAAGTTCCTTCGCTAACTGGCCTACCTCGCTTCTGCGGTGGCTTGGCGGGTTACTTTGGCTACGATACCGTGCGATACATCGAAGCAAAACTGGCTAGCCATCCATTACCTGATGAATTAGGTGTACCGGATATTCAACTGATGCTCACTGAAGAGCTGGCAGTGATTGATAACGTTACTGGGAAAATTTATTTTATTGTCTATGCTGATCCTGCCCAGCCTAATAGCTTTGATAATGCACAAGGACGATTAAATGAGCTACTCGCCTGCTTGAGTAAGCCCTTTAGTATGCCTGTTTCAGGACCAAGTCATAAAACTGATTTAGTACGTAACTTTAAGGCTGCTGATTTTGAGAAAGCCGTTCTCAAAACGAAAGAATATATTTTAGCCGGCGATTGCATGCAAGTCGTGATCGGTCAACGTATTAGCAAGCCCTTTACCGATTCTCCTTTGGCACTATACCGAGCATTACGATCTCTTAATCCATCGCCTTATATGTACTACTATGACTTCGGCGATCTTCAGGTAGTTGGTTCCTCACCAGAAATTTTAGTCAGGCAGGAACTACGTGGGGGAGAGAAGATCGTGACCATCCGTCCCTTAGCGGGTACTCGCCCACGAGGAAACACACCCGAAGAAGATGAACGTCTAGCAAAAGAACTATTAGCCGATCCAAAAGAAATTGCTGAGCATGTCATGCTGATCGATCTGGCTAGAAATGATGTGGGTCGCATTGCGAAAACGGGTTCAGTGAAAGTGACCGATTCAATGTCCATTGAAAAATATTCTCACGTACAACACATCGTTAGCTCAGTTGAAGGTGAATTACTCGACAATATGAGCAATATGGATGTACTGCGCGCCACCTTCCCAGCAGGGACTTTATCTGGGGCTCCAAAAATTCGAGCAATGGAAATCATTGACGAAATGGAAGTCGTTAAACGCGGCGTTTATGGTGGTGCTGTGGGCTACCTCTCTTTCTCGGGTGATATGGATGTTGCAATTGCAATTCGTACTGGAGTGATTCGGGATGGAGTTTTACATTCCCAAGCGGGCGCTGGCGTGGTTGCAGACTCAAATCCAGTTGCTGAGTGGAAAGAAACCGAAGCCAAAGCCCGTGCCGTTTTGTTAGCCGCTGATTTAGTACAAGGAGGACTCGATGCTCCTCATGATTGATAACTATGACTCGTTTACCTATAACTTAGTTCAGTACTTTGCTGAACTGGGCGAAGCAGTGAAAGTTGTTCGTAACGATGAAATTTCTGTAGAGGACATCGCTGGCCTCAAGCCTGATCGTATCTGCATTTCTCCTGGACCTTGTAGTCCAGCAGAAGCGGGTATTTCAGTAGAAGCTATTAAACGCTATGCCGGCCAAATTCCGATTCTAGGTGTGTGCCTTGGTCATCAAGCGATTGGCGAAGCTTTTGGTGGACGCATTGTGCGCGCTCAAAAAGTCATGCATGGCAAAACGGATCAAATTCATCACACTGGTTTGGGTGTTTTTAAAAACCTGCCAGATCCGTTCACAGTAACCCGCTACCACTCCTTGGCGATTGAAAAAAGTTCTTTACCTGCCGTTTTAGAGATCACAGCCACCTCACCTGATGGTGAAATCATGGGTGTACGTCATCGCGAACTCGCTGTAGAAGGAGTGCAATTCCATCCTGAATCGATTTTGTCAGAACACGGACACGCTCTCTTAAAGAATTTTCTCCAGGACCAAAATTAAAATGATGCCGATTACCCCTCAAGAGGCACTGCAACGCTGTATTGAACATCGCGAATTGTTTGAAGATGAGATGACTTATCTCATGCGCATGATGATGAATGGCGAAATGCCCCCTGCTTTGGTTGCGGGTCTATTGGTAGCCTTGCGCACCAAAAAGGAAACTGTTGGCGAAATTGCTGCCGCCGCTAAGGTGATGCGTGAATTTGCTACGCCAGTCCAGATTAATAACAAAGCACATTTAGTAGATGTGGTGGGCACTGGTGGTGATGGTGCACATACTTTCAATATTTCTACCGCGGCAATGTTCGTTGCAGCTGCCGCTGGAGCAAAAATTGCCAAGCATGGTAATCGCAGTGTGAGTAGCAAATCCGGCAGCGCTGATGTTCTTGAGGCACTCGGCGTGAACCTCAACTTAACACCAGAAAAAGTATCTCAATGTATTTCTGATGTTGGTGCAGGATTTATGTTTGCCCCCAATCATCATCCCGCCATGAAAAATGTTGCACCGGTTCGTAAGGAGCTGGGTGTTCGCACTATCTTTAATATCCTTGGACCTCTGACTAATCCTGCAGATGCTCAGCATATTTTGATGGGTGTTTTTCATCCAGACTTAGTTGGAATTCAAGCACGGGTCTTGCAGGCTCTAAACATGAAGCATGCCTTAGTGGTCTATGGCCGTGATGGACTTGACGAAATTTCTCTTGAAGGATCCACTCTTGTTGGCGAACTCAAAGATGGAAATGTTCGTGAATATGAAATTCACCCGCAAGACTTTGGTCTGAGCACTGCTCCGACATCGCAGTTCAAGGTAACCAATACAGAAGAGTCCAAAGCCATCATTTTGGATGTGCTCAATGGAAAAGCGGGGTCAGCCAAAGATATTGTTTGCCTGAATGCTGGAGCGACTCTCTATGTTGCTGATGTCAGCAAAGATATTGCCAGCGGTATTGCGCTGGCTAAGCAGGCGATTGAATCTGGTGCTGCCCTTCAAAAGCTCAATGCATTCGTTGCATCAACCCAAAATTAGTAGCACGATATATGAGCGATATTCTGGATCGAATTCTGGCAACAAAGCGCCTTGAAGTAGCAAGGGATGCTCAAAAAATCTCCCTTGCACAACAGCGTAGCAAAGCCGAATCCAATAATCGAGATGCTCATCTAAAGCCAAGGGGATTTGTTGCCGCTATTGAGCAGAAAATCGCTAGCGGTAAATCTGCAGTAATCAGCGAGATCAAAAAGGCCAGTCCCAGCAAAGGTATTCTGCGTGAGAACTTTCAGCCCGCTGAAATTGCTCAAAGCTATGCCGCCAATGGCGCGGCCTGCCTCTCCGTTCTAACTGATGCCGACTATTTCCAGGGGGCGAATACTTATCTCGAAGCAGCTCGGGCAGCCTGCCATATTCCCGTTCTCAGAAAAGATTTCATGATCGACCCCTATCAGGTCTATGAAGCTCGGGCTATTGGGGCCGATGCCATTCTGCTCATTGCTGCAGCGCTTGATATTAATCAGATGAAAGAGCTTGAGCTGTGCGCTATCGAACTCAACTTGGATGTGTTAGTTGAAGTACATAACGCAGAGGAATTAGAGTTTGCGCTTGAATTACAAACGCCTTTACTAGGAATTAATAATCGCAATCTCAAGACGTTCGAAGTCAGCCTACAAACGACTATTTCCCTTCTGCCCCTGCTTCCCAAAGGAAAGATCGTGATTACCGAATCAGGTATCTTGAATATTGAGAATGTCAAGTTCATGCAAGACCATGATGTGAATGGATTTTTGGTGGGTGAAGCGTTTATGCGGGCAGCGGATCCTGGTGTGGCGCTAAACGCACTCTTCAAGTGCAAGGACTGAAAAACATTTGTCTTATGATTTGTCCTATATGAAGCGTATAATTAGCCCAAGAGCTAATACTCTATCAACCTTAGTATTCATTTACTAGCCCAACACACAATGCCAAACCCAAACACGCCCGCCTATTTGCGATTTTTAAATCTGATCGATGCTATCGATAGAATCGCTCCAGGTAAAAAATTGGATGCTACAGAAGAAAGTCTGCTCAACACCGTTGTACTGAACTTTCATGCGAAAAAGTCAGTGCTTGTCGGTGACTTAATTTCCCTATCTGCTTTGGGCTCACAAGCGACTCTGCATGGTCGCCTCAAAACCTTGAGCGCTATGGGCTATATCAAGATGGCAGCTAATGAAGATGGGCGTAAAAAAGAAGTTATTCCGACTAAGCTTGCGCTGAAGCGCTATGAAGAACTTTCAAAGTGTCTTGAAAAAGCGGCTAAATCCACTGGCTGATCAGTGAACAGGAAATAAAAAGCCCGCTCATTAGCGGGCTTTCTTGTTCTTGGGGAAGCACTCTAAACGTTAAATAAGAAGTTCAGCACATCTCCATCTTTCACCACATATTCTTTTCCTTCAGCGCGCATCTTGCCAGCCTCTTTAGCGCCCGACTCACCCTTGTATTGAATGAAGTCAGCATACGCAATGGTCTGAGCACGAATGAAGCCACGCTCAAAATCAGTATGAATCACACCAGCAGCTTGCGGTGCGGTATCCCCTTGATGAATGGTCCAAGCTCTTACTTCTTTGACGCCAGCAGTGAAATAGGTGTGCAAACCGAGTAACGCATATCCAGCACGAATGACTCGATCTAAGCCGGGCTCCTCCATTCCTAGATCTGCCAAAAAAGCAGTTTTGTCGGCATCATCCAAATCGGCAATTTCCGCTTCAATCGCTGCGCAGACTGCAACCACAGGTGCGCCCTCCTTTGCCGCATGCTGCTGAACGGCCTCTAGGTGCGGATTGTTGGCAAAGCCGTCTTCTTTTACATTGGCTACATACATAGCGGGCTTAGCAGTGATTAAACATAGCGGCTTAATCAATAATTTCTCTTCATCGGTGAGCTTTAAGCTGCGAACAGGCAGAGCAGAATCTAAATGGGCCTGGACCTTGGTCAGGACTGCTACCAATGCGGCAGCCTCTTTGTCATTTCCTGACTTTGCGGCTTTAGAAGAACGATTCAGGGTTTTTTCAACCGTTGCTAGATCTGACAGGGCCAGCTCAGTATCAATAACCCCAATATCTGCAATGGGATCGATCTTTCCAGCCACGTGAATCACATTGGGATCCTCAAAGCAACGCACTACATGCGTAATAGCATCAGTTTCCCGAATATTGGCCAAAAATTGATTACCAAGACCCTCGCCCTTAGAGGCACCAGCTACTAATCCAGCAATATCGACAAATTCGACTGCGGCTGGGAGGATTCTTTCCGGTGAAACGATTTGTGCCAAGGCGGCTAGACGCGGATCAGGCACCTCGACGACGCCCACATTAGGCTCGATGGTACAAAAAGGATAGTTCTCAGCCGCAATACCGGCTTTGGTAAGCGCATTAAACAGGGTAGATTTGCCGACGTTAGGCAGGCCGACGATGCCACATTTCAAAGACATGTTTGTATTGTAAAGGGGCTGGTTTCGATATCATCGAGTTATGTCAGAAGTTCATCAAAATCAGGCTTTCGCCAGCACCGCCAAACCCCAAGACGCCAGATCAATTGATGTAGCCGTGATCGGTGGCGGGATCGTAGGTAAGGCCGTGGCACTCGGCCTCGCCCAGCTTGGACTCCAAACCCTTGAAATCGCCCCAGGACTGGATCAGGCGATTGGCGCCCCCGCCGGCAGTCAATGGGGGCAGAGAATTTATGCCTTTTCTCCAGGAACTATTGCACTCCTAAAACACCTTCAAGTCTGGGATGCGGTAGATCATGCCCGCCTTCAGGTGGTGAAAGATATGCGTATTTATGGAGATCGGGGCGAGCCGACGGATCAACTCCATTTATCCGCTTTCGAGGCAGGTGTTTCTGAATTAGCGTGGATTGGTGAATCTGATGTGATCGAACATACGCTTGATACTGCCACTCGCTTTCAAAATAAACTGGAGCGCGTAAGTACTAGCATTAAAGCAATCAGCGTTGATCATCGCGGCGCGCATCTCGAACTTGAAAATGGTAAACCAATAATTGCCAAGCTAGTCATTGCAGCTGATGGTGCTCATTCTTTTGTCCGCTCAGCGATTGGTATTGAGGTTGAAGAAGAAAGCTATGAACAAACTGCAGTAGTCGTGAATTGGCAATGCACCCAATCCCATTTACAAACTGCATATCAATGGTTTCTTCCCGGGGGGGACATCATTGCCATGCTGCCTTTACCCAATCAACAAGTTTCGATGGTCTGGTCGACTTCAAACGCCCATGCCGAACATTTACTCAAACTCAGTCAAGCCCAATGGAGTGAACAATTTAGAAAAATAGCCAATGGGGATATTCTTCAACAACTTGGTGAATTAACACTACACTCCGAGCCAGCGAGCTTTCCTTTACGCAAAATGCGAGCTGAACGCTTTATTGGACCAACATCGGATCCCAAAGTGGTTCTACTTGGAGATGCTGCACACGTCATACATCCTTTGGCCGGCCAAGGACTCAACCTAGGACTTCGCGATGTTGCTGCGCTCCTAAATGTTTTAGGAAAACGCGAAAGCTTTCGCTCCATTAATGATTTCAATTTACTGAGACGTTACGAGCGAGAGCGTCAAGGCGATACCAGTGCATTACTCTGGGTTACTGATAAATTAAAAAAATTATTTTCCGGTTCCAGCAATGCAGAGCGGATCGCACGAAACTTTGGTCTGGGGTTAGTAAATAAAAGTCATTTTTTGAAACTACGTCTGATTCAGCAGGCTCTTGGGGATAGCAATCTTGAATAAATTATTGAAGTTTTTTCTATGCTTTACCTTGAGCCTAGGCTTTGCCAATCTTGCATCAGCTCAGTCTGAACAGAAAATCAAAACTGAGCTCCAAGGTAAGTTGGGGGCAAATACTAAAATTAAATCTGTCACTGCGTCTCCAATTGCTGGAATCTACGAAGTGCAGGTCGGTAACGATGTGTTCTATACCGATGCCAATAGCAAATATCTTCTCCAAGGAGAGATTATCGAAGTTGCCACGGGTAAAAATATTACTGAGCAACGCCAAAATGATCTGAATCGAATTAAATGGGCTGACCTTCCAAGCTCTAATGCAATCAAAATTGTTCACGGCAACGGTAGTCGCCAATTGGCCATCTTTGCAGATCCGAACTGTGGGTATTGCAAGCGCCTAGAAAAGTCTTTACAGCAACTCGATAACGTCACCATTTATACGTATCTCATTCCGATTTTGTCTGCAGACTCGGTACAAAAATCTAAGCAAATTTGGTGTGCTAGTGATCCAGCAAAAACCTATACCGATTGGATGCTCAATGGCACGCCCATAACTGGTAAGAGTGACTGCAATATTGCAGCAATTGATAAAAATCTTGGTCTAGCAAAGACATTAGGCATTACTGGCACTCCTACCATCTTCTTTGTGGATGGGACTCGCTTTCCGGGTGCTTCACAGCTGACCGATATCGAGAAAAAACTTAGCAGCCTAAAATAATTTGCAATACATATGAATTCCGCCATTTCTCAAGACTATCCTGCAATCGAATATACGATTTGGCCAGCAGATCTTCATGGCCATCGCTTCCAAGTCAAACTCCGAATTGAGAGCCCTGATCCTGCTGGGCAAGTCATACAAATGTCTAGCTGGATTCCAGGCAGCTACTTGATCAGGGACTTTAGCAAACACATCGAAACTATTGCAGCCTTCTCTGTCAATCAGCCCAAGCAAAAGCTTGAACTTGAGCGCCTCAATAATGATCAATGGCGACTACCTCGCATCAAAGGTCCAGTAGAAGTATTGGCGACGATATACGCCTTTGACTCATCCGTTCGTGCCGCTTACTTGGATACTGAGCGGGCATTGATAAATGCGACGAGTTTATGTCTCAGTGTGCTGGGCCAAGAAGCAACCCCCTGCGCTTTAGTACTCGTTCCACCAAAAGCAGCCGATGCAGAGTTTTGGTCAGTTCAAACTACTCTCCAGCCCGCCAAAATCGATTTAAAAGGCTTTGGTTTTTACCTTGCTGAAAATTATGCAGACTTGATTGATCACCCGATTGCCATGGGCCAGTTTCAATTCGTTGAGTGGAAGTCTCAAGGCGTAACTCACTGCATGGCTATTCAGGGATGTATTCATCCCATTCAATCAAAACGTTTGGCAGAAGATCTCGGGGCTATTTGCTCTTCTACCATTGCGCTCTTTGAACCCCATAGCAAAAAGGCACCATTTCATCGCTACTTATTTTTAGTGAATGCGGTAGTCAATGGCTATGGCGGTCTAGAGCACCACAATAGTACCGCGCTCATTTGCCGTAGAGACCAGATCCCGCAAGCAGAAGTCGCGCTGGATGAAAAGGCGTATCAAGAATTTTTAGGGCTCTGCAGTCATGAATATTTTCATGCGTGGTTAGTCAAGCGCATTCAACCTAAAGCTTTTCAGCCCTATCATTTAGATCGCAGAAACCATACTCGATTACTTTGGTTATTTGAAGGCTTTACTAGCTATTACGACGATCTGCAACTGTTTCGCAGTAAACGCATTGATTTAAAAACCTATCTTGGCATTGTTGCTGATAACTGGAATGCCATCTTGCGAAGTCCCGGAAGATATAAACAAAGCCTCGCTGATAGCTCTTTTGATGCATGGACCAAGTATTACCAGGCTGATGAAAATACTCCCAATAGCGTAGTCAGTTACTACGGTAAGGGCGCCCTCTTAGCATTGGGGCTCGATCTACAAATTCGGAGTTTCACAAAAGGGCGAAAGTCATTAGATGATTTGATGAGATTGATTTGGCAAGAGCATGGCTTAACTGGGCATGGTATTGAGGAAGATGGTCTCGATACACTCATCTACCAATTATTCGGTAGCGGCTTTCAGAAAATCTGGTCTCAATTTAAAACTGAATATATCTTTGGTACATCAGATCTACCTTTAGAAAAATGGCTTAACTCGCGCCTGATCAAAGTGAGCTCTAAATCACTAGCTAAGCTTGAAATGGTGAAACTGGCTTTCGGCATTCGATACACGGACGATAAGGGCTGGCTAAAATTAACGCATGTGCTTGATGGTGGCGTAGCCCAAGCAGCCGGCTTGGCGCCTGGCGACTTGATCGCTAGCATTAATGGTCAGCGTGTTACAGGCTCTCGTTGGGATAAAGTCCTCACGAGCCTAACCATGAATGAAGATTGCGTAGTCTGCTTTTATCGGCAAGACCTTGAGCATGAGCGCATGGTTAATCTCAACATTCATCAGACTCCAAAACAATATCAGCTTTCAGTTGTCTAATTTCTGCTAGATGCTGATTTCACAAAAAGATATTCCGAAAGATTGGCAAATATTGCTTGGCGATTACTTTGCCTCACCAGCTTGGCTTGCTTTACAGGCTAGCCTAAGATCTGAACTACAAACGCGTCCAGAATTGATTCGGCCAGAAGCTAAGAATTTTTTTAAGGCCTTGTTCTTGACACCAGTTGATCAAGTAAAGGTCATCATTCTGGGACAAGACCCCTATCACTCTCCAGGTCTCGCACAAGGCTTGGCTTTTTCTATTCCATCCGATATCTCCATTAACTCTAAAGCGTTCCCTAGCTCATTACGAAATATTCGTAAGGCACTTGCTCTGGAAGGTTTTGGAAATTTGCCACACGGTGATTTACATCATTGGGCTTCTCAGGGCGTTCTCTTGCTCAATACAGCGCTTAGTGTGAAATTGGGTGAAGCCGGCAGTCATGCCAATATCGGATGGAGCTCTTTGATCAATCAACTCATTAGTGCTTTGGCTATGCAAAAGCCGCATTTAGTTTGGATGCTTTGGGGCGGCCACGCCCAGTCAAAAATCAGTCTTATTGAGCCAGGGCAAGAGCCATTGATCTTATGCTCCTCCCACCCTTCAGGACTTGGGGTCTTTAAAACGGATCGTCCTTTTTTAAAACCGGGTGGCCAAGAGAGTTGTGGACATTTCAAGAAAGCCAATCAGTGGCTTGAGGATCACCACCAATCTCCAATCACTTGGGTAGAGCCATTACCAACCCAAGGGGCTTTACAAACCGATTTATTTCAATAGCGCGGCCCATAATGCGCCAGCAATACAAGAGGCCAGAATGGCGCTAAACCACTCGAGCATCTGGCCAGATTGAAAAAATAGCCCGAATCGACCGATATAGGAAGTTCCGAGAGCGGCCAGAAAGCCAATCAAAATAGCGCCTAGGAGGCGAGCAGCCTGGGGTGAGCGCGTAGACGACCTGGGATAGAAAATCCAACTAGCCAAGCTAGATCCGCCCCCAATCACCAGAAAAGCCAAAAACCCCATTGCAACCCCCATTATTAGCGTCTTCAAATCTATAATTACCATTATGAAGTTGTTGACACTCGGCATCAATCATCACACAGCGCCGGTCGCCATTCGGGAAAAAGTCGCCTTTGACCCTGAATTTCTTCAAGAAGCGTTGCATAACCTTCGCCAACATCTCGTTGGTGCGAATCAGGCTGGGCTGCCCGAAGCGACCATTCTGTCAACTTGCAATCGCACTGAAGTCTATTGCGCCGCCAATGATTCTGACGCTGCCAATCTTTTGCATGAAGCAACTTTTGATTGGTTAGCGAAAACCCAGCGCCTCGCTCCCAGCAGCTTACAACCCCATATCTATTCTTTGCCACAATCCGAAGCGGTAAGGCATGCTTTTAGAGTTGCGTGCGGACTTGACTCGATGGTGATTGGGGAAACCCAAATCTTAGGGCAAATGAAGGATGCCGTTCGCACGGCAAGTGATGCAGGCGTATTGGGTACTTACCTCAACCAACTCTTCCAAAAAACCTTTTCCGTTGCTAAAGAAGTGCGTGGCTCAACTGAAATTGGTGCGCATTCGATTTCGATGGCCGCTGCCGCAGTCCGTTTATCAGAACGCATTTTTGAAACCATTCAAGACCAGCGCGTACTCTTTATTGGCGCCGGCGAAATGATCAATTTATGTGCCACCCATTTTGTTGCACATCAGCCCAAGAGCGTCGCTATTGCTAATCGCACCATTGAACGTGGTCAAGAATTAGCAGACTCGATTGCCAATCAAAATATTGAGGCTGAATCTTTCAAACTCTCCGAGCTGCCACATCGTCTGCATGAGTTCGATATTGTCGTCTCAAGTACCGCTTCTTCCTTACCCATTATTGGCTTAGGTCTAGTAGAGAGCGCTCTTAAGCATCGGCGCCATAAGCCAATGGTCATGATTGACCTAGCAGTGCCTCGAGATTTTGAGCCTGAGATCGCCCGCCTTAATGATGTGTATTTATATACGGTCGATGACCTAGGGATGATGATTCAGACTGGCGCCTCTTTGCGTCAAGCTGCAGTGAGTCAAGCAGAAGCAATCATCGAAGATCGTGTTGGTAATTTTATGCATTGGATGCAAGGTCGCAATGCGGTTCCAATCATTCAGGACATCCAGCAGCAAGGCGAACAACTTCGTCAACTGGAACTAGAGCGCGCTATGAAGCGCCTCATGCGCGGTGACGATCCCCAAGAAGTCCTGCAGGCAATGGCACAAGGACTAACCAATAAATTTTTACACGGCTCATTACATGCCTTACAGCACTCCAATGGGGCAGAACGTGATGCCCTGATTAAACTCCTCCCAAAATTATTTGCCTCACAGACTAAGCCAGAAGATCAATAAATGAAGCCCAGCATGCGGGCTAAGCTAGACCACCTCGATACACGCTTAGCTGAACTCAATTCCCTGTTAACTACCGAAGAGTCCACCAAAGACATGGACATCTATCGCAAACTCACGCGTGAGCATGCTGATATTGCAACGGTTGTTGAACAATTTGGCCTTTATAAGCAAGCTGAGGCTGATGCGCAAGCAGCAGAAGAGATGCGCAAGGATCCCGAGATGAAGGACTTTGCAGATGAAGAGCAAAAAAGAGCCGCTGAGACGATGGCAGAGTTAGAAGCGATATTGCAAAAACTGCTGCTGCCCAAAGATGAGAATGATGAACGCAACGTCTTCTTAGAAATTAGGGCGGGTACTGGTGGCGATGAAAGCGCGCTCTTTGCTGGAGACCTACTTAGAATGTATACCCGCTTTGCTGAGAGACAAGGCTGGAAAGTAGAGGTCGTCAGTTCAGCTGAATCCGATCTAGGCGGCTATAAAGAAGTGGTCTTGCGCTTAGTGGGTCAATCAGTCTATTCAAGGTTGAAGTTTGAATCAGGCGGTCATCGCGTTCAGCGAGTACCCCAAACCGAAACGCAGGGACGTATTCATACTTCTGCTTGCACTGTTGCAGTCATGCCAGAGGCAGATGAATTAGAAGCCGTCAAAATTAATCCTGCTGAACTGCGAATCGATACATTTAGAGCATCTGGTGCGGGCGGTCAGCACATCAACAAAACCGATTCAGCAGTGCGTATCACCCACCTTCCAACTGGGACCGTGGTTGAGTGTCAGGATGATCGCAGTCAGCATCGTAATAAAGAACAAGCCATGAAAGTCTTAGTATCTCGAATCATGGATGCACGGCAGCGTGAGAAGCATCAACTTGAAGCACAGACTCGAAAATCACTCATTGGCTCTGGCGATCGTAGTGATCGCATTCGGACCTATAACTTTCCACAAGGCCGCATTACCGACCACCGCATCAATCTCACTCTCTATAAGATTGATGCCATGATGGATGGCGATCTGGATGATCTCTGCAACGCTCTGGCATCTGAACATCAAGCCGAGCTCTTGGCCGCTTTAGGCGATAACTAATTTCTGATGAGTGCAGAACACTCAATTCGTACTTTACTGAGCGCGAGCCCTTTAGCCCCCAATGAGGCCCGTATTCTGCTGTCCCATGTGCTGGATAAGCACTACCAACTCTCTCGTAGCGCTTTACTTTCTAAAGATGATTTAGTTCTCGACCCAAGAGCATTGAGCGATTGGAAAACACTTGAGTCTAAAAGACTCGCTGGGGAGCCGGTTGCCTACCTCATCGGTAAAAAAGGATTTCATGCTATTGAGCTCACTGTAGCACCAGGAGTTTTGATCCCAAGACCAGAAACTGAACTCTTGGTTGACATCGCTTTAGATGCCATCAAAACTATTGCAGAGCCTATACATGTTCTGGACCTGGGAACTGGGTCAGGCGCTATTGCATTGGCAATTGCCCACTCAGCCAATCATGTGGCACTAACTGCGACCGACCAATCTTTAGAAGCCCTGAAGATCGCTCAGCAAAATGCTTGCAATCTTCAATTAGATACAAGGGTCCACTTCAAGCAAGGATCTTGGTATCAGGCCCTTGAAGCAAATGATCTGTTTGATGTCATTGTTAGTAACCCTCCGTATATCGCCAAAGGGGATATGCATCTAGTTCAAGGAGATTTACGCTTTGAGCCCCAATCCGCATTAACCGATGATTTGGATGGCCTAAGCTGTTTAAAAGCAATTATTTTTGGGGCCACCGCCCATCTCAAGCCAAAAGGACTTATTGCGGTAGAGCATGGCTTTGATCAGAGGGAAGCGGTGATGGCAATAATGGCCGAGGCAGGATTTAGGGATATCCAAAATCATGCTGATTTGGCAGGCCACCCTAGGGTCAGTACCGCCAGAAAATGAGGCTTTTACTTAATCTGCTTTACCGCTGATTTCTGATAAAGCTTTAAAATCAGTTCATCCTTATTGATTCAAGAAAGCCCATCATGGACACCCAAGCAAAAATCAAAGAAATTGTTACCTCCCACCCAGTCGTGCTGTTTATGAAGGGCACTGCTCAGTTTCCTCAGTGCGGCTTCTCTGGCAATGCCATCAATATTTTGAGGGCAGCTGGTGTTGAGAATCTTCATACCGTGAACGTATTTGATGATGAAAATATTCGTCAAGGCATTAAGCAATATGCTAATTGGCCAACGATTCCCCAGCTTTATATCAATGGTGAATTTATTGGCGGCTCTGACATTCTCACAGAAATGTTTCAAAGCGGCGAACTTCAAAAGCTTGTTAAAGCCTAATTAAATTTGAGTCTAGATACCCTTCTCTTATTAGGCCTAGCCTTTGGAATTTGTGTAGGCCTATTGGTCTACATATTTAGTCTACGCTCTGCACTTCAACAATTCACGGGCGTACAGCAAGAACGAGATCAGGCCATTCAAAAAGCGATTCGCCTTGAGGCTGAGCTTGATGCGGAGCGCAAACAAGGCCTAGGACGAATTGAATCTCTCAATGAAGCCAAAGAAGCATTAACGAGTCAGTTCAAGAATCTGGCCAATGAGATTCTGGAAGATAAATCGAGACGATTTACTGAACAGAATGCTGCTAGCCTAGATGCACTATTAAAACCACTACAAACTAAGCTCAGTGAATTCAAAGAGCAGGTCAATACTTCTTATGGCAATGAAGCACGTGAGCGCTTTGCCTTAAAGAGTGAGATTGAGCGTCTTGCTAATCTGAATCTCAAAATGTCAGATGAGACCCGCTCCTTAACTCAAGCACTCAAGGGTGACTCAAAAGTTCAAGGTAACTGGGGTGAACTTGTTCTCGAGTCCATCTTACAATCTTCTGGTCTTCGCAAAGGCGAAGAGTATTTGGTTCAAGACAGTCATACCCTTACAGATGGTTCACGTCTCCAGCCTGACGTTGTTGTGAAATTACCAGAGGGTCGCAGCCTCGTTGTGGATAGCAAGGTCTCGATTACTGCTTATGCCCGCTATGCTGAAAGTACTGATCCAATGGTTGCCGAGCAAGAACTCGCCGCCCATATTCAGTCTTTACGTCAACATATTCAAGGGCTATCGGCAAAAAACTATAGCTCCCTTTACGGCATTGGCTCGGTTGACTTTGTTTTGATGTTTGTTCCAGTAGAGCCCGCATTCTTATTGGCACTTAAGACCGCACCTAATCTCTATCAAGAAGCCCTTGCTAAGAATATCGTTTTAGTTTGCCCAAGTACGCTGATGGCCACACTACGCACCGTTGCTCATTTGTGGAGGCAGGATCATCAGAATCGTAATGCGCTGGAGATCGCCAAGCAATGCGGAAACCTCTACGATAAATTTGTGAACTTTGTAGATGATCTAGAGAAATTGGGTCAGCGCTTAGATCAGGCTCAAACAAGTTATCACGATGCATTTAATAAACTGAAGGCTGGTAAAGGTAACTTGATACGTTCTGCTGAAAGAGTAAGGGAGCTAGGTGTAAAGCCTAGCAAGAATCTTGCTTCACCCCTGATTGAGTCTGCTGACGATTCTGATTAAGTAATCAGCAAATAAAAAGCCCACCGTATCTCAACAGCGGGCTTTCTTAAAACTAAATACCGTTTAAAACTTTAGCAATTAAGCAGCTTTGCGTGTACGTGATGCAGGAGCTGCTTTTTTCACTTGGGTGATCTGACCTTGAACAGCGTCAATTGCTTGCTCAGCAGTTTTCTCTGCAGTTGCAAAAGCCTCTTTGCTTGCGGAGCGGAACTGCTCAAAACCTTGCAATGCACTACCGTATACAGTCTTGAATGCTGACAAGAATGCGTCAGAACCGGCAGGTGCGTTAGCAGAAATGGTGTTTACCCACTCTTGAAAACCGTTTTGCAACTGATCAATGTTCGCTTCGATAACGTTAGCGAGTTCTTTGTTGCTATCGCGCATTACTTTAGTAACTTTGCGTTGGTAAGCAACAGCTTGTGTGCCAACAGATTGCAATGCATCAGCACTGATGATTTCAGTAACTTGCTTTGGATCTTTAGCATTCAAAACTTGCTGAATACCGTCTTGTGCATTAACTAATGCATCTTTGGAAGCTGCATAGTTCAACTCAGCCAATTTCTGGGCATTTTCGAGAGCAGCTTCGCTCAAAGAAAATGTAGCCTCGAGGCCTTTGCTGTTAATTTGGGACAATTTAGCGGTGATTTGTTCTTGGTTCATATATTTCTCCATTAATTAAGTGGTACAACTAATCTATTAAGTGCATTTAATGCATACAAAAACTTTAAATATTGCACTGCACCATAGAACTATATCTAAACCGGAATGACAAATCAAGAACTTTTTGTTGCTTTGCAACAAATATGAGTAGAATTTAATTAAAGTGAATAAAAACAATAACTTACAATCCAGCTTTAAGCATCAAAGCTATCCCAAAATGCTGATTGCGGCTTGTTTTGGGACTTTTTTAGAATGGTATGACTTTCTGACCTTCGGCGCCCTAGCGGTTACCTTTGGCCCCCTATTCTTTCCATCCAATGACCCGTCTTCTAGCCTTCTGGCGAGTCTAGCCACTTTTGGGGTGGGAATGATAGTCAGACCTATTGGAGCAGCGTTTTTTGGCTCCATGGGGGACCGTATCGGTCGGAAGCCCGTATTCATGATTACTATTTCCATCATGGGTCTGGCCACCCTTTTAGTCGGTTTTTTGCCAACTAACGCCACGATTGGCATATGGGCCCCAATTCTTTTAGTGAGCCTTCGGATACTCCAGGGATTTTCTGCTGGGGGAGAAATTGGCGGCGGCGCAATCTTTTTGGCAGAGCATGCTGGAGAAAAAAATCGAGGGTTCAAAACGAGCTTTTTGCAACTCATGGGGCCGTTTGGTATTTTGGCCTCGACCTTACAGATAACGCTTTTACAGAAATGGTTATCAGCCGAGGAGTTCCAAATATGGGGTTGGAGAATTCCATTTTTTGTCTCATTCTTACTTCTTCTCCTGGCGCTATATTTCCGCCGAACCCTTGAGGAGACACCAGCATTCGAGGCATTGAAAAAAGAAAATATAAAAACTGAAGGTCAACTCATCAATAATTTTAAGGACTCAGAAATTCGCAAGAAAATGTTGCTACTTTTTTTCTGCCTGTCTGGTGGAGGAGCTGTGCTGTTCTTTTGCTCGCAGGTCTATCTACCAATTTTTCTCAAAACTACTGTCAAGCTCTCTGCAGAACTAGTGGATCGATTGAGCATTTTTTCAACCATCTTCTTAGTACTCACAATCATCTTTGCTGGGTGGTTATCTGATCGAATTGGCAGAAAGCCGGTGGTAACAATCGGCCTTCTCTTAGGCACAGGATTGATTCTTCCAGCGTTTTGGTTGATTCAAAAAATTGGACTTCATTACCCTATCAGTGGAGTAGAGATCTTATTCATCAGCTCGATTATGTTTGGATTGTCGTTGATTCTAGGACTGCTTGGAGGACCACAAGCGGCCATGCTTGCAGAATTGTTCCCTGCAAAATCTAGAAATAGTGCTGCCACATTTCCACATAATTTAGCTGCCGGATGGATCGGGGGAATGCTGCCATTTATTGTGACTTGGACAAACCAAATCAACAACAGTTCACTGATTGGCCTTTGGTATCCAACCACTTTTTTGGGAATATCTGCAATCTTGGCGCTGACATTTTTACCAGAGACCTCAAGAAGTCATTTGCATTGAGAGGTCAGCTTAGAGAGTGGTGCCCCTTGTCCGACTCGAACAGACCACCTACTGATTACAAATCAGTTGCTCTACCAGATGAGCTAAAGGGGCACGGATAGGATTTTAGCCTATTTCACAATCTTTAAAGTTGGGCGATTCGGTTTAGGGGGCTCTCTACCAGCATCCTCCTCGGTGGGCTTGGCTGGGGTTGAGGCTTTAGCTGGATCAAACGGAAATGACATTCCCTGACCGTTTTCTCGGGCATAGATAGCTAAAACATGGCTTATTGGCACCAAAATCTTTTTGGGTACACCGCCAAACCTTGCCTGAAAGCTAATCCAATCATTCTCAATCTGCAGGTTATGGCAGGCCTCGGCAGAAAGATTTAAGACTATTTCATCATTCTTGACGAACTCCATAGGCACTTCAACACTTTGATCGACAAAAACGGCTATGAAGGGGGTAAAACCAAAATCCGCACACCACTGATGTAGTGCGCGGATTAGATAGGGCTTATTACTTGGTACGTCAGACATATTGATCTGATCTGACAAATGAACCGCTTAGCGGCGCATAACCTTTTCTGAAGGCGTTAAAGCCTCGATATAGGCTGGTCTGCTAAAGATGCGTTCTGCGTACTTCAAAAGCGCAGCAGCGTTTCTAGAGAGATCAATACCATAATGCTCAAGACGCCACAACAAAGGCGCAATAGCTACGTCTAGCATTGAAAACTCTTCGCCGAGCATATATTTGTTCTTCACAAAAATGGGAGCTAACTGAGTCAGACGATCACGAATGGCTAGACGAGCCTTCTCGTGAACTTTTTCTGCAGCCTTGCCTTTTTCATTTTCTAAGGCGGCTACGTGGACGAATAGCTCTTTCTCAAAATTGAACAGGAAGAGTCGTGCGCGTGCACGAGCAACTGGATCTGGCGGCATCAATTGCGGATGAGGAAAACGCTCATCAATGTATTCATTGATGATGTTGGATTCATACAAAATCAGATCGCGCTCAACCAAGATTGGAACTTGGCCATAGGGATTCATTACCGAGATATCTTCTGGCTTATTAAACAAGTCGACATCACGTATTTCAAAGTCCATGCCTTTTTCAAAAAGCACTAGACGGCAGCGTTGCGAGAATGGGCAATTGGTACCCGAGTACAACACCATCATAAATAAATTTCCTTAATCAACACTTCACAGTACAACTTTAAATTTAGTTCGGATCTTAATGGATATCTTTCCAATAAGCCTTATTCAAACGCCAAGCAAACAAGGTGAAGACGGCTAGGAATAGAAGAACGATCACCCCTAAACGTTTACGCTCAAGCTGCACAGGCTCAGCCATCCAAGACATGAATGAGACTAAGTCGGCAATGTTATCGTCGTAATCTTGGACACTCATTGTGCCTGGTGTTAACTGCTCAAAGCCTACAAATACCTTCTCGGTTCTAGACTCATCATGCGGATCTTTGCGATCTTCAAACTTTGCAGCACGCTGACCTTGCAATTGCCATAAAACATGGGGCATACCAACGTTGGGATACACGAGATTGTTCCAGCCCGTTGGACGCTCATCGTCTTTATAGAAAGTACGCAAGTAGGTGTAAAGCCAATCAGTACCCCGCGCCCTAGCTTCCACAGAAAGATCGGGCGGAACTTTACCAAACCAAACCTTAGCGTCCTTGGGTGACATGGCAATTGTCATCAAATCACCAACTTTGGCGTCAGTCAAAATTAAATTATCTTTAATCTGCTGATCAGTCAGGCCAATATCTCGCATCCGGTTATAACGAACGCTGGTTGCAGAGTGGCAACCAAAACAATAATTGACAAATAGTTTTGCACCATTTTGCAAGGAGGCGTTGTTACTGACACGATTTGGCGCAGCATCTAATGGAAAACCGCCCTCATTTGCGCTTGCATTAACACTCATTACTAAAGCCGCTACCAGCAGACTAACTTGGCAGAAGCTTCTCAAGGTTTGCAGAATCTGTTTCATACTCGTTCCTAATATCTCTCTGGTATCTGAATTAATGCGCTTCAAAAGTCACGCGTGATGGAACTGGCTTAAATTTACCCAGCTTGCTCCAGAACGGCATTCCCAAGAAAAAGCCCAGATA
>Ga0364893_10410_pt1 | contig 19263 bp, 17 predicted proteins | sample ExccelJu500001D3_FD_206943 | JGI IMG/M metagenome (GOLD analysis project Ga0364893, IMG submission 206943) | Enriched cells from Trout Bog Lake Hypolimnion, Wisconsin, USA - BchlTB.July16.5000.01.D3 | ecosystem: Environmental > Aquatic > Freshwater > Lake > Hypolimnion/Profundal zone | place: USA...
GCTGAAACATTATTCTGTTATAAAGGGAGTTAAACTTCTCTTAAGAAATTGAAATAAAACAAAATGAGAAATAATTTTCCGAATTCCGGAATATAAATCCAGAATTTGGATATGGTATAAATTTTTTAATTCACTAAACATTGATATTCAATAAGATAGTTTTTTGCACCATCTTTGAGTTAAACTTTTCACAAATATTAAGACAAAACTATAGTTCTGATTACTGAACACCCTTAAAACTAATGACCCATGGTTTCCATTTTTACTAACTTGTTTTTTCAGTTTAAGAAATTCAGCTTTCTGTATAAAGAGATATTGTTGTATAATTTATCGGGGAATAAGAAAATAAAAATTCTGTTTTCTGATGCTTTGTGTCAGAAAAAAAATTTACAAAAAGGGCTCCGGCTAACTAATATAGAAACAAATTTTAAGGAGTTTACTGCAGAAAATATTAAAAAGGCAGATTTAGTGGTTCCATTAACTATTTCAGATCTTAAATGCCTGAATGAAATGCGGGATTTAGTAATCAGTAATAAAATACCTATCCCTTCCCTTGAAGCAATCAATATTTGTGATGATAAATATTTATTTTATCAAACATTAATAAAAAACGGATTTAAACAATTCCTGCCAAAGATTGATACCAATCTGCAGTATCCTTATATCTTAAAGAAAAAAACAGGAGAAAAAGGAGATGACAATTACGTGATTTCAGAAGCAGGTGCGGAAACTAAATACAAACACCTTATAAAAAACCCGGATTATTTTTGTCAGGAAATGGTATTGGGTACAAAAGAATATGCTACCCATATTCTTTTTCGGAACAATAAAATTGTTACCTCCTTAAATGTAGAATACATTTTTAAGCATAAAACTCCAATAAAAGGACAGGATAATGTTATTTCCAGAAGAATTGTGAATTCCAGCTATCTGGAAATTTTTACTGAAATGCTCCTATCCATAGGATTTGAAGGTATTTGTTGTTTTAATTATAAAATAAAAGATAGTAAACCTCTTATCATAGAAATAAATCCAAGGTTTGGAGCCAGCTTAAGTCTGTATTTCGTAGCTTTTATGAGAAAAATTCAAGCACAATCAATCAACTCCGCTTTAGTGCTGCCAGAGAAGATAGATTTTGTTTACAGTTAATTATTGTGATTAATATTTCTTACACGGATATAATAAAAAAATAACCCGATTAAAGGGCAGCAGAATGTTAAAAACAACAGGTTATTCCGGGTTAATTTATCGATTTTTAAATCTTTATATAAATGGTTTGACTTGTAACAAATTACAGCAAATAAAACCATATAGATGCTCAGTAACAATGAAAAAAAGTGAATATCCATGTTGTTCTAATTTTAAAAAGCAATAAGAATAATAAATATATTACATTTTATCAGGATTGTCAAATTAAAGCCCCATCCAGCGGATGAGGCTTTAATTGATTCAATGCTATTAAAAGTTATTATTTCCTGTCAGCTCCCTGTCTTTCCAGCATCCATCCCGGATATTCAGGGCTAAGTTTACTTACGCTATCTAATTGTACTAATTCATCTGCAGTAAACTGAATACCAGTAGCTTTAAGGTTGTCTTCCAGTTGGGCTGTGTTTTTGGCTCCGATGATAACTGAACTCACCACCGGTTGATGTAATAGCCAGGCCAATGATAGTTGTGCTACTGAAGCTCCCTTTGAAATTGCCATTGGGTGCAGGATATCTATGATATCATATGCTTTTTCTTTGTTCACCGGTGGAAAATCGAAATTTACTCTTCGACTGTTTTCCGGGGAAATAGTACGGCCATATTTACCACTCAGCAATCCACCTGCCAATGGGCTCCAAACCATTAGTCCCAATTTCTGGTCCAGCAACAAAGGCACAATTTCCCTTTCCAAATCTCGTCCTGCAATAGTATAATACGCCTGCAGAGAAATGAATCTGGAAAAATGTTCCCTTTCTGAAATACTCAGGGATTTCATCAGTTGCCATGCAGCCAGGTTACTGCAACCGATATAGCGTACTTTACCACTGCTCACCAGCAGGTCTAAGGCAGCAAGCGTTTCTTCAAAAGGGGTAAGCGGGTCAAAGCCATGAATCTGGTACAGGTCAATATAATCTAACTGCAAGCGATTCAGGCTTTCTTCTGCCTGTTGCAGGATATGTTTTCTGGATAGCCCGCTATGATTGGGACCTTCGCCCATTTTACCCCGCACTTTGGTAGCGATCACCAGATCATCCCGGTTCAGACCAAGGTTTCGTATTGCAGTACCGGTCATTTGTTCACTTAATCCTTCGCTATATACATTGGCGGTATCAATAAAATTAATACCGGCTTCAACTGCCACTTTAATCAGTTCATCTACCTGATCCTGTGGTAAGGTTCCAATAGCAGTCCACATACCCTTACCGCCGAAAGTCATGGTGCCCAGGCATAATTCAGACACTTTTAGTCCGGTGTTACCCAATAGTTTGTATTTCATTTGATTTGAATTTTGGTGAAGAAAGCATTGAGCAAGGTAGTGAAATATGGAATTCTTCAAATCATTTTTTTATTAAATCCGGAACAGGCAGCCTGAATTAAAACTGCTTATCTGACAGATTCTTCAAACAGGTGCTTGATGGTATATTTTTTATAATAATTATCAAATTCAATCAGGTCTTTTTCGGACCTGGTTTTAGCATCCAGCATATCCTGAAACTTCCTGTTATCAGGGAACAGGCTTTTCAAATTGGCAACTGTCAGGGGTAGAAGGGGGCTACCCGGATCTTTACTGATATAATATTCAGATTCCGGTACAATGGTTCTTCCACTGGTTGTATAGGTTTGATAGTTATAGAGTATAAAATATTCATTATCTATTATTTCATATTCTTTATTATTCACAAACCTGAAATCTCTGTTGTTACAATCGCGGAAACCATAGAGGTCTTTTTTTTCGTAATTGTATTTTTTGCCTTCATGAATGATTTCCATTTTAGATGCGCCAAACAACCTGTCTACTTTTATTTTCTGGCTTTCTTTAGTACAATCCACTTCCAGATTAAGTTTCTGTGCAGTATAATCGGTGGAAGTCATATATAAACCACTATGTCCTTTCAGATCTGCCTGGGCATAAGTGGTGTTAAAACAGCTTATAGCCACCACAATGGCCAAAAGCGGAAAAATATTTTTCATATGTTTAAATTTAAATTTTAAAATAATACGTTAGGGAAGTATGAGAATTAGCTGACATAAATGGGTATCAGATCCTGAAATTGCAATTGCGGAGGTAAATTGGAATTTGCAAAGAAATGGGGGGATGAAGGGTAGGGGTATTTGCTTTATTTTTTAACCGCGAGTTGAAAATCTGAGCTGCAGCCTGTTTTTTCATGAATTTTCCAGACAATGCTATAAATGACACCGGAGTAATAATTTCTGATGGATAATACAGGTGTCTACCGAACCCTGAAATTTCAGGAAGGGAAATCTGGTTTATTCCATTTTTTTCATTAACAGATTTAACGATGCAATAAACAATATAACGCGAATGAGGTGACCCAGGATAAACAGTGGTCAATCCAGCAGATGGTCCACCACTGTTTTGAAAATTCATTGCAGTGGCTGAGGCTAATCCGAAATACAAAACTGCCAGTATGGTATGGACAAGCTTTTTCATAATTCCGGAATAAATGTAAAGAGATTTTTTAGAAAAAAATATGCTAAATGTTATGATTATCAATATGGTAGACTTATTAAAATAATTAAATTCTTTTCATATTGATAAATGAATTATATATTTAGTATTGGAATTAATTAAATATGATAATTCTCATTTTTACATAAATGAGTGTAATTCAATTGTAAAAGGGCTTACATTTGTTACTTATTATTTGACTATTATTTTGCTAGCAATGAAAAGGATATCCAGTTTGAAAAACCTCTTTTGTTTTTTAATGATTTGTTGCCCTTTTTGCGATTGTTTTTCACAGGAAATCCCTGAATTTGGAAAAATTACTGCAACAGATTTTAATGTACAATCCACTCTTATTGATACTGCAACCCAGGGGGTTATATTATTTGATAATGGAACTTTAAATTATGTGGGAAATGATTATAGCTGGTTTTCCTATGAGGTTACCAAACATACCCGGATCAAATTAATCAACAAGAATAGTTTTGAACTGGCAACTGTAAAAATTGCTTTATATGAGTTTTATCAAAAACCAGATAAGATCAGTAATATTAAGGCTACCACCTATAATCTGGAAAACGGGAAGGTCATTGCAACAAATTTAGATACCAAAGATATTTATGAAGAGAAAGTCAGCAGTCAGGAAAAAATAAAAAAATTCACCATGCCTTCATTGAAAGAAGGATCAATTATTGAATTTGAGTTTACTGTTTCTTCAGTGCGTTACTGGAGCCTTCCATCCTGGAGATTTCAGCATATTAATTATCCCTGCCTGATTAGCAGATATGAAATTGTTATTCCAAGTTTACTGAATTATTATATCTCCAAAACTGGCCTCAACCATGTTAATTACACCAATATAAACTTGGAGAAGCCAATAGAATACCACTTAAATTATTTGGTTATTAATTCTATAGCCAATAAGTATGTTTGGGATATTAAAAATGTACCTGCATTTAAAGTTGAAAATTACCTGTTTAATCCTGATGATTATTTAGATAAAGTTCAATTTTACCTTATTGAAACTTATCATGCCAATAATGTAAAGACTGTTGCAGTTAATTGGAATGAAATGGCCATTGATTTAATAAATGATGAGTTTTTTGGATTAAAGATTGAAGCAGACCGTACTGTAAATTTATTGAATACTGCCAATAGGATAGTTGGAGATGAAACTGACCCTTTAAATACCTGTAAAATTTTATATAATTATGTAAGTAATAATTTTATCTGTGAACCAGAGGATGGAATTTACTTTGAAGATGATTTATATGATATTAATAAAAAACGGAAAGGAAGCCCAGTTGAATTGAATATGTTGTTAATTGCTTTATTGAGGCAAAAAGGGATTTCTGCAGACCCTGTAATTTTAAGTACCAGGGATTATGGCAGCAATTCTGCAAAATACCCATTGCTTAACAGAATTAATTATGTGATTTGCAAGGTTGATATTAATGGTAATTCTCTATATCTGGACGCAACAAAATCAAATATCGGTTTTGGAAAACTTCCATTAAAATGTTATAATGGCCATGCCAGGATTATCAATAAAAAAGGGGGGGATTCCTTCTTTTTAAACCCGGATTCTATCCTAGAAAAAAGAAGCATAACCGTTAATATTTCAAATGACAAAAAAGGGGCTATTTCAGGATTATGTGAGATAAGACCTGGACAATTTCAATCGGAAGCTTTCCGGGAAAATTTCCCCAGAAATGGTACGAAGCCTTTTTTTGATGAGATAAAATCGCAATTATTATCAGATACAAAAATTAGTAACCAGGGAATTGATTCATTGAAAAATAACGATTTCCCATTGGTTATTCATTTCGAATTTGAGGCTGCAATTGATTCTACTGCTGAGCTGCTCTATTTTAGCCCGGTTATTGGAATGACGATTAAGGAAAACCCTTTCAAGGCTGAAAAAAGAGAATACCCAGTAGAAATGGACTATCCTATTGATGAGACTTATACTTTAAATATGGAAATTCCGGATGGGTATGAGCTGGCAGAATTGCCCAAATCTACCAGAGTAAAACTGAATGATACAGAAGGTGCGTTTCAGTATCTAATTACCCAATCAGGCAATGACATCAGTCTGCAATGCAGAACAATGATTAATAAAGCCATATTTTATCCAAATGATTACCAGACATTACGTGATTTTTACAGTTTTGTTGTAAAAAAATTAGAAGAACAAATTGTATTTAAGAAAAAAAATAAGGTATGATGAAAATATTACTGTTTGCTTTTCTGGTTTTAATGGCATTTTCGCTCTATTCCCAGAATTATAATGTGAGCCTGATACCGGATTCACTTAAAGAAAATGCCAATGCTGTGATCCGTTATGAAGAATATCATATTTCCATTAAATCAATAGACAGGGCGATTGTAAAACATAAGTATGCTATAACTATACTCAATGAAGATGGCAATGGTTTTGCTGAATATTCAAATGATTACAGCCAGTTAAATTCTTTATCAGATATTTCCGGACATCTTTATAATGCTTCCGGTAAAAAACTGAAATCAGTTAAAAAAGCAGATATTCAGGATGAGCCAGAATCTGATGGTTTCAGCCTGCATCAGGATGACAGGATAAAAAAACATAACTTTTATTGTAATGATTACCCTTATACCGTTGAGTATGAAGATGAGCAGGAATATAAAGGCATTTATTATCTGCCTTATTGGCAACCAGTAGAAAAAGATAAAATCTCTGTTCAACAGGATAAATTTTTTGTGGAAACACCTGCTGGCTACCAATTACGGTATAAGCAATTTAATTATCCTAATGCACCAAAGTTGAATGAAGCAGGTAGCATTAAAACATATTTATGGGAAGTAGATAATATAAAAGCATTTGAATATGAGCCTTTTCAACCTGCATACAATGAAATAAATCCAAGCGTATATCTGGGACCTACTGATTTTTCAATAGGAGGATATACCGGAAAAATGGACAGTTGGCTTAATTTTGGGTTATTCCAAAATACGCTGAATAAGGGAAGAGACCAGTTACCGGATAATGTTAAACTGGAGATTCATCAAATAGCAGACAAGATATCAGGGCGCAAAGAAAAAGTTAAGGCATTGTACAGCTATATGCAGAATAATACTCGATATATCAGTATACAGTTAGGAATTGGTGGATGGCAGCCTTTTGATGCCAAATTTGTAGCAGAGAAAAAATATGGGGATTGCAAGGCTCTGTCCAATTTTATGGTAAGCATTTTGAAAGAAGCCGGTATAAAAGCAAATTATGTATTGGTTAATGCAGGCAAAAAAATACACAAAGGGTTGAATGAGGATTTCCCTGCACCTTATTTTAATCATGTTATAGCTTGTGTACCGGATGGAAAGGATACAATCTGGCTGGAATGTACCAGTCAGTACAATAATGCAGGGTATATGGGAAGTTTTACCGGTAACCGTCAGGCATTACTGATTGATGAAGATGGAGGACATGTGGTTAGAACACCTTTGTATACCTCACTCGAAAATAAACAGATCAGAAAAATTAACGCATCTGTAGATGTTTCGGGAAATCTCAAAGCGGATATTATTACTCATTTCACAGGAGAGCAACAGGAAACTGAATTTAATATGATCCATTATTACACAAAAGACCAAAGGGAAAAATTTTTGAATGAGATGTTTGATTTGCCCACTTATCAGATTGAAAAAGTTTCTTATGCCGAAAAAAAAGAAATGATTCCTGAAGTTGATGAAATATTGCAACTTGTTGCACCTAATTATGCTTCCATAACCGGGAAAAGGATTTTTATACACACGAACATACTTAATAAATCGGACGTTAAATTTAAAGCAGAAGACATCCGGAAATTTCCTATTGTGTATCCAAATGCATTTAAAGATGTAGATTCAATTGCTATTAGTATACCTGAAGGTTATGTGCTGGAATCAGTTCCAAAAAATGTTATTATTTCTAATAAATTTGGGTTTTACAGTGTACATTATTCTGTTATTGGTAATATTATAGAAGTAATCAGGTTACATCAGCGGGATGCAGCTATTTATCCTTCAACGGACTACCCCGATTTTGCTAAATATTACGCAGATATCTTCAAGGCTGATCATAGCCAGGTTGTATTTGTAAAAAAAACGGAATAAATGATATGGGTTATAAATTCCTGCCCGGATTATAGGTGATCTGGTTTAGCAGGGCATGTGCTTCGGGTAAAGCGATTTCATCGGCAACAGCAGGATTGTATTCAATACAGCAGGTATGTTCGAATTTAGAATTAAGCTCGGTCATGAATTCTGCACCATAGGATAGGAAAATAACGGGTTTGATATGCGGATGGCTCCGGTGAATATCTGAAACTGTTTTATGGATATGATATTCAATACTATCCAGATTGATTTGTTTACTGATAGTGGCTTCGAATGAAAATTTAGAAAAGTTATCAGTAGATAAAAGAATCAGGATATCCCCTTTATTATCATTGGGAACCGAAACAATTTTTGAATGAATATATTGTCCGGGTTTGTTGGCTTTCATGCTGCATTTGTTTGCTTAAAGTTAAACAAGTTTTAAAGTAAAACAAAGTAAGAATCCTGTTAATTAACTATAATTTTTTATTGAAAAAACTCAATTTTTTAAAAATCCCTAAAAGACCTTAACTTTCCTTTTTTAACTGATTGGAAATCAAAAGAGCTGCTTCTTTTATTGTTTACAAATGTTCTGGTACGAAGATGATATCAAAAGCCTCCGTGAAAAAAAGGAAGGGCTGTCTGAAAAGACGGGCCTTATTTTTTATGGAAGTTCAACAATAAGGCTATGGACTTCACTGGAGCAGGATTTTGCAGATTATAAAGCCATTAATATGGCATTTGGAGGGTCTACACTGGCGGCCTGTAACTGGTTTTTTGAAACGGTGATGATGGATTTGCAACCAACCGGGTTTATTATTTATGCAGGTGACAATGATCTGGGAGATGGCAGGCACCCGGAAGAAATTTACTTGTTTTTCAAACAGTTGGTAGCGCAGATCCGTTCATTTTATGGAACAATTCCGGTGATTTTTATATCAATTAAACCTAGTCCGGCCCGACAAAATATTATTAAAAGTATCAGTTATGCCAACCAGATTATTAACGCAGAAATAAAACTGCAAAATGATCATTTGTTTTATATTGATGTTTTTAATGCAATGATTAATGAAAAAGGGATTCCAATCAAAGACTATTTTACTGCTGATGGTTTGCATATGAATGAAAAAGGCTATGCTGTATGGAGAAATATTATTAAACAGGTACTGGAGCTGGATGACCTGAAAAGCATGATAATGACTGAAGCTGCAACGTTACCGAAGTTAATTAACTGATACGGCAATGAAAAGGGAATACCACAAATGGATTAGCGGGCATTTAAAAAGGGAAATGGAGTTTTTGGTTTTTGGGCATGCCGGCATGCCGGTTTTATTTTTCCCTACCAGAACTGCCCGGTTTTATGATTATGAGGACTGGAAAGTGATTGAATCTGTCCGGGACAAAATAGAGCGCGGGGAAATACAGATATATTGTATTGACAGTATTGACCATGAAAGTTTTTATTGTAAAGAAGTTACCCCGGCAGAAAGAATTCAAAGGCATATACAGTTTGAAAAATATATCCTGTTAGAATTACTTCCCTTTGTTAAATACAATAACAATCATCCATATATAATTGCAGCAGGATGTAGCCTTGGGGCTTATCATGCACTAAATATTGCTTTCAGGCATCCTCTGTGTTTTAATAAAGTACTGGCCATGTCCGGACGGTATGATCTTACTTTGCAAATGGATTTTTTTGACGATTTATTTGATGGGTTCAGGAATGAAGATATTTATTTTCATATGCCTTCCCAATATATCCCACTGATCAATGATCAGCATTATTTAAACCAGATCCGGAAACTGGATATAACTATGGTAATAGGAGAGGAAGATACTTTTCTGGAAAATAACCAGCAGTTACATGAAACTTTTTACCGGAAGCATATTCACCATCAGTTTTATATATGGGAGGGAGAAGCCCATAAGGCAAAATACTGGAAAGAAATGTTGCGGTTATACCTCTGATCCATACCTGAAATTTTTTAAAAATAGGCTTATATTTTCTTTTATTTTTACAATAAATTTATTATCTTAGTACTTCTGAATTCAGTACAAAAGCCAGCATTTTAACCCGGCCGGTATAAAGATGCTGGCTTTTTTATGCCCTGTTTAACAGTAAACAGGGCCAGTTCTTTGACATATTGGTTACTTGCTGTACTTTTTAGAGCAGTACAGCAGGTTATGATTTTACAGCTAATTTGGTTTTAGGAAGGGGTGCACCATTCCTGATTTCTTCAGAAGCTTTCAGTATAATGCTGTCTGCTGTTGAAAGTTTACCAAATACTTCTGTTTTATTGTCGGCTTCGCGGCCCAGTTTAACAGGTACCCAGACAGCTTTATTATTTTCTGCCCGTATGACGAATACCAGTTCTGTGCTATTGAGTACAGCTGATTTAGGTACTATAAAAGTGCTGTCCGTTGGTGTAATAGGTATTTTCACTTCTGCCACCATGCCGGGTAATAACTGCAGGTTTGAATTATCTACATCCATTTCTATATGTTCTGACCTGAGTTTGGTATCCAATGCCCCTGCCAGTCGTTTCACCTGTGCCAGAAATTGCTGATTGGGGCGGGAATTGACAGTAAAGGAAATCCTGGTTTTACCGGATAAATAGCCGGTATATGCTTCCGGAACAGAGATAACCAGCCTTAGTTTTTTCTGTTCCTGTAAGGTAAAGAGGGGTTGGTCTGATCCTTTGCCGGATGGCCCAACATAAGCTCCCACACTGATATTTCTGGCTGAGATGATTCCACTGAAAGGAGCCCTTACTTCCAGGTATTTCAGGGTTTCGATCATTTGCTGAAAAGTAGCTTTGGCGGCTTCCAGTTGTGAATTGTCTGCATTCTTTCTGGCCAGAGCCTGATCCAGGTCGTTCGGGGAAATGGTACCCGGCGTTTTGCTGGTTTCGAATAGGCGGTCGTAATTGGCTTTACTGGCAATATAGATTGCTTCCTGGGCTTTCAGTTTTGATTTTGCTTCTGCAATGGCCTGGTTCAATTCAGGTGCTTCCAGGGTTGCGAGTAGTTGTCCGGTACTTACAGATGAACCCACATCTGCATAAAGGGTTTTTACAAAACTGTTTTCCTTGGCATAGAGGTCCACATTCTGAAACGCAGTTAATTCTCCCGGTATCTTCAGATTGGAAGCTAATATTCCCTTTTCTGCCTTTACCAGTTCAAGTACGGGAACAGCTGCCGGTTGTAATTTGGCATCTTCTTTCCGGGATGCATCATTACCACAGCCAGTAAGCAGCAAACCGGTAATAGCCAGTGAAAAAATCCATGTAAAATATTTCATTCGTTTATTTACTGTTTGAGTCATACAATGTTGGAATATAGTGAATACTTTCTTTGTCTTCAGGGTCAAGGGAAACGGACGATACTGATGTTTTTGCCTGTACCCAGGCGAATACCAGTGGAAGGATAAACAAAGCTGCAAAAGTGGACGCAATTAATCCTCCGATAACGGCACGGCCTAATGGAGCAGACTGATCTCCTGCTTCCCCCAATCCGGTTGCCATTGGAATCATACCGGCCACCATGGCCACACTGGTCATTAAAATAGGCCTTAGTCTTAATGCAGCAGATTCACGGGCAGATAATATTGCATCTTTATTGTGCAGTCTTATTTGCTCAGCGTTGGTAATCAGTAATACCGAATTGGAAATGGAAACTCCAACCGACATGATTATACCCATATAAGATTGCAGGTTAAGCGTTGAGCCTGTAAGGATCAGTAAGCTTAAGGAGCCCAGTATAACTGCGGGAACGGTTGCTAAAACCACTGCTGATACTTTGAATGACTGGAAATTGGCTGCCAGCATCAGGAATATAACCACAATGGCAACCAATAATCCGGATTGTAAACTATCCAGTGTTTGAGTTAAGGTTTGGGTAAGCCCTTTCACTTCCAGCACCATACCGCGGGGCAATTGCCCCAATGATTGAACTGATTTCTGAACATCTGCAGCACTTGTTCCTAAATCTTTTTTATAAATATTCGCAGTTACGGAAATGGTTGGCATTACACCCAGATTATCTGCTTCGCCATAAGTGGTATCCGGTGTAATTGTGGCAATATCATGCAATACCGGGCGGGCTGAATTTTCTTTAATGGGGATTTCTCCTATTTCATCCAGGCTGTTCATTTTATTTTCCGGGATTTCTACCTGTACATTATAACTTAATCCCGCTTTCTGATCAACCCATATATTCTTTTCCGTATAGCGGGATGAGGAAGTAGAGGCAGTCAGTGAACGGGAAACATCACTCATATCCACACCCAGTTGTGCTGCTCTGTTTCTATCCACATCAATATTAATGGAAGGATATTTGGTAGATTGGCCTAATTGAACATCGCGCAGATAAGGTATCTGTTTCAGTCTGCCTATTAAGGTATCTGCATAAGCTTCATTAAGTTTTTTATTTCTGCCAATAAAAGATACCTCTATTGGGGTTGGAGATCCCTGGCTCAGAATCTTATCGGTCAGCTCAATTGGTTCAAAAGAAAGTTTAATACCAGGTAGCGCTTCCTGCAGTTTATTCCTGACATTTTCTTTCAGGGTTTCATTATTCACTTTATAATCCGGTTTCAGAGCCACTTGTAATACAGCTTCCTGTGGCCCCGCCATCCAGAGATAAATAGGACTGGTAGAAAAAAGGGAGGGGTGCTGCCCAACATAGGCAGACGATACAGCAATATTTTCAGGCCCAACAATAGATTTAATGATATTCAGTGCTTTCAGTGTAATTAATTCAGTCCGTTCCATCCGGGTTCCTTCAGGGGCCCTTAATCTTAGCTGGAACTGACCACTATTGGATTTGGGTAATATGTCACGCCCGATGGTATTCAGCATCCAGACGGCAGCACCTGTCACTAACAACATATATGCAATGACAATGATTTTTTTGAAAGGCATCATCCGGTCAATAAAACTGATAAACCGGTTCCTGACCTTATCAAAACCTTTGGCATTAACACCCTGATGGCCTTCAATCAGTAATTTTTTCTGGTCCCAGGTATCAGATTCACCTGCTGCTGCCAAACCGGTATGGGCAAATTCTTCAGCATCTGATTCTTCCTGCCCGCCTTCTTTCTTTTTATGCGGATGGCCTTTCATTAACCAGTTAGCCATAACCGGAACAAAGGTTTGTGCCATAAAATAGGAAATGATCATTGAAAATCCGATTGCCAGGGAAAGTGGCAGAAACAAAGATCCAGGAATGCCACCCATGGTAAAGGAGGGGGCAAATACAGCCAGTATACAAAAAAGAATCAGTAATTTAGGAAAGGCAATTTCCTTACAGGCATCCCAAATGGCCAGGGCTTTTGGTTTTCCCAGATCCAGGTGCTGGTGAATATTCTCAATGGTAACAGTACTCTCATCCACCAATATCCCAACAGCCAGTGCAAGGCCGCTTAAAGTCATGATATTGATGGTTTGCCCGAAAATACTCAGGAATAAGATGGCAGAAATGATAGAAGTGGGGATGGTAAGGATTACAATAAAAGCACCTCTAACATCACCCAGGAATAATAAAACCATCAGTCCGGTGAGTAAAGCACCAATAGCACCTTCACTTAATAAGCTTTTAACGGAATTGATTACATAGGTGGACTGGTCAAATTCGTAAGTCAGTTTTACATCTTCCGGTAAAGTACTTTGAATTTTTGGTATTGCTTTTTTCAGGTTCTGTACTACTTCCCAGGTACTGGCATCTGCATTTTTTGCAATACTGAGGTAAACGGAACGTTTTCCGTTAACCAGTGCATAGCCGGCTGTGATATCTGCAGCATCTTCCACTTTAGCCACATCTTTCAGGTAAAGGTTCTGAACACCTGATTTAAACAAAGGGATATTTTCAAAATCTTTTATAGCTTTAATGGTGGTGTTTACTGGTGTGATATAGTTGATATCTCCAATTCTTACGTTACCCGATGGGGAAGTTTGGTTATTGACCCGGATTGCTGCCACCAGCTGATCGGGTGTCATATTATGGGCCCTTAAGAGTTCCGGGTCTGCTTTTATAACAATAGTTCTGGAATTTCCCCCAAAAGGAGGGGGGGAGAGTAAGCCATGAATAGAAGAAAAAGAGGACCGCACATAAATATTTGCCAGATCAGCCAGTTCATTATTGTTTTTTGTGTCACTGCTTAACACCAGCTGCCCAACTGGAAGTGTAGATGCATCAAAACGCAAAATAAACGGTGGGTTTGAACCCGGAGGAAAAATAACCTGAGCCCTGTTGGCGACTGCTGTAAGTTCTGCTGCTGCCTGAGCCATATTGGTACCTGGATAGAATGTAAGTTTCATGAGGGTAAGGCCCTGAATATTTTTGGTTTCAATATTTTTAATACCATTTACATAGAGCATGATATTTACATATTGTTTACCAAAATAAGCTTCCATCTGTAAGGGGGAATATCCTCCAAAAGGATGTGCCAGGTAGATGACCGGTAAATCCATTTTAGGGAAAATGTCTACTTTAATGGTACGGACAGCCCCTATCCCAAAAAATAGTAATCCGGCTACCAGTACCAGTATTGTTATCGGCTTTCTTAATGCAAAACGAATCAGGTTCATATTTTAAACTGGATAAAATCCTTTATGGAATGTATAATGAGGTTACAATTGATTTTCGAAAATGCTGAAATCACCTGCAGATGCTGCTTTCAATAAGAGAGCCTGCCAAACATTATTAAACGCAATATCCCGGTCGGTTTCTGCTTTGATTAGTGCGTATTGCGACTGGGTTACATCAATGAGGGTAGTCAGCCCGTTTTTATACAATACAGATTTTTGAAGGTAGGCATCTGCAGCAGCTTTCACCTGAACCTGTACTTCCCTGTAATTGTCCATGGCATGTTTGATCTTAATATCCGCAAGCTGGAGTCCGGCTTTTAATTCCTGCCCTGCCAGTTCAAATTCGTCCTGTAATCCCCGGCTGGTAAGCTGCTGTGATTTTACCAGTTGAGATTTACGGTAAGGTTCTGTAATATTCCAGGTGATTCCTACACCCAGCAGATAGTTGGGATGGGTGGGATTGATTCCCTGCCAGTAACCGGTATTATAATCGGAAGGGTTGGAACCATAAGAATTCCCAAACCCAGAACCACGGGTTTGCAATACACCCACTAATGTAAAAGTAGGATAGTACAATGTTTTTAAATATTTCTCCTGTTCATCACTGAGGGATATACGGCTTTCATACCATTTGAGTACCGGATGGTTTTTAATATTAAAACTATCTGAAAGGAATGCAGGTATGCGGGACATGAAAAAACTGTCCAGCTGGTAGTCCTGAACCGGCAAACCCATTAATTGAGCAATGTTGTTGTTTTGTTCTGCTTCCACATCCAAAGCCTGGGTAAGTGAAATATGCGCACTGGAATAATCAGCATTTGCCTGTGAAGAATCCACACCTGCCACCAGTCCGTTTAAAGCCCGCTTAATTACGATCTGCCTGAAAGTATCTGCCCTGTCAGTATTTCTTTTATAAGAATTTACTAATTGTATGGATGTTAACAGGTTAAGATAAGCAGATGCGGTTTTAATTTTATGCTTAAATACTTCCTGTTGCCAGTCCTTTTCATCCCTGTTGGCAGTTGCTTCTGCTGTTTTAATTTTTTCTTTGGATTTACCAAATGTATAAAAATCCCAATTGACATTGGTCAGGTAAAGCCCACTGAAAGCAGCTGTACCATTAGATTGCGCAGTTACTGGCCCGGAAGAACCAACTCCTAAACCACCGAACCCATATAAAGGACCAAACTGACTATTTACAGTCCCGTAATCCTGTTGCATGGCAAGGTTTATATTGGGCAGGTAGTCTCTTTTAGAAGCTTCTACCTGTATTTTTGAAGCAGCAGCATATTTGCTTTTAGCTTTGAGAGTACCATAATTTTCCACCGCTGTTTCCACTGCTTTTTTAAGAGTGAGTGTAGACTGGGTGATAGCTAAAAAGGGTATTGCCGCAATCAGCAAAAAAGAGAAAGTAACTTTAATAAAACGTGAAAAGGAATACAATAAAGGGCTTGACATACTGCTATTAATTTATCTGCAACAAAAGCTAATCAATGGACGATAAAACAAATTTGAAGAAAAATGAGGAGAGATTGGTAAAGAAATGATGAATAGGCCAGTTTTTTTCTTTTTTCAATAATTATGAAAATTAGGTATAAGTGGTTATGCTATTTGAATTATGCATTTTTTGTAGTTGTTGCACTTATGTTAGGACGGTTATAGTTTTAGTGATGTTGATGCAGGTTTATTTGGTCATAAGTAAGAGTGGCTTAATTTTATGATATGAAATATTCTCAGACGATCGGGTTTATTGCAGTTTTATTATTGATTGCAGATTGTGCGTTGCCCTGGATTTATATACCCTCCCTTCAATTGAGTGTTAGCGGGATTAATGGGAAAGTAAGTGAACACCTGACTTTTGGTGTGCAGATAAAGGGGTTTATATTTTTTGCAGTATTTCTATTTTCTTTTTTCCTGATACAAAAAGTGCTGGTTAAGCGTATTAATATATTTATAGCATTAATGAATCTGGGATGGTGTATAAAAAATTATATATTGTTCTCTATGTGCCGGAGCGGGGAATGCCCTGAGATAAAACCAGGTTTATATATCATGCTTATTTTGGGCATTATTATACAAATAATGACTTTTTTGCCAAATATCGAAATAAAGGAAGCAGAAACTGATTAGTTTATTTCCCTTCGATAAGCCTTGCCAATGTAAATGCAGCAGCTGCTGCGGCGGCGCCAATCAGCATAACTTTAAAGCCCCCTTTAAATGGGTTAACACCTGTGATTTTACTTTTAAAATACCCGAATATATACAAGCAGATTAAAGTAACCACTACTGAAATTTTAAGTGCAGCTACTGAATCTTTTATGAAAAAATAGGGGCAAAGCGGAACTAGTCCGCCTACCACATAAGACAATCCAATATTAAAGGCACTGCGTTGGGCACGTTTAGGATCAGGTTTTTCAAGTCCTAGTTCATGTTTCATCATAAAATCTACCCAACGTGATTTATCTTTTATAATTTCAAGCATAGCCTGTTCTGTCACTTCTTTACTGAAACCCCATGACCGGAATACTTCCCGGACTTCTTCTTTTTCAATTTCGGTTTTGGTTTCCACTTCATCATATTCCCTTTTCAGCTCACTGGAATAATGATCCTGTTCAGTTTTACCTGCCAGGTAACCTCCTAATCCCATAGCGATAGAACCAGCTGCAATTTCAGAGATACCAGCCACAATAATCAGGGCTGTGGAATTAATCGCACCACTCAAACCAGCAGCCAGTGCAAAAGGAACGGTTAAGCCATCGCTCATTCCAATTACAATGTCTGATAAGAGATCTGAACTTTTTAAATGTGATTCCTGGTGGTGTAAATGGATATCTTTCATAAAATGGAATAAGGGTATAAAAATAAGTCCCGCTTTTGAAGCAGGACTTATTTTTATTTTAGAATTTGTAATGAATGCTGAATAATTTCTACAGATTCCCTGATTTGTTGTTCATTGATGATTAAAGGAGGTGCGAATCTGATTTTGTCACCATGGGTAGGTTTGGCCAGTAATCCATTTTCCTTCATTTCCATGCAGAATTCCCAGGCAGCATTTGGATCAGGATGATGGATAACAATTGCATTTAACAAACCCTTGCCACGAATCGTAGTAATAAAGGGAGAATTAAGTGCTGCCAGTTCTTTTCTTAGCAGGTTACCCATGGCTGTTGCATTTTCTGCCATTTTATCCTCTTTCAATACAGATAAAGATGTGATTGCCACTGCACAGGCAAGTGGGTTGCCTCCATAAGTACTGCCATGCTCACCTGGTTTGATATTCATCATGATTTCATTATCGCACAGTACAGCACTTACCGGTAGCGTGCCTCCACTTAAGGCCTTACCCAGGATCAGGATATCCGGATGCACATTTTCATAGTCGCATGCCAGCATTTTACCGGTACGGCAGAGGCCGGTCTGAATTTCGTCTGCTATCATTAAGACATTGTATTCTGTACATAAATCGCGTATGCCCTTTAAATATCCTTCATCAGGCACCATTACACCCGCTTCACCCTGAATGGGTTCTACCAGGATGGCAGCAATATTGGGGTCCTGAAAGGCCTTTTCAACCGCTTCCAGGTTATTGTAATCAATAATTACAAATCCGGGCATAAAAGGACCGAAATCTTTATAGGAAGAAGGATCTGTACTGAAAGAGATGACTGTACTGGTTCTGCCATGGAAGTTTTCTTTACAAACCACGATAGTGGCTTTATTTTCTGCAATGCCTTTATTGATATATCCCCATTTACGGGCTAATTTCAACGCGGTTTCCACAGCTTCCACTCCGGTATTCATGGGTAATACCTTATCGTATCCCAGGAGTTCGGTAATGTATTTTTCATATTCCCCCAGCAGGTTATTGTAAAATGCGCGGGAGGTTAAAGTTAGTTTCTGTGCCTGGTTAATTAAGGATTGTATGATTTTAGGATGGCAATGCCCCTGGTTTACGGCAGAATAGCCACTCAGGAAATCGTAATACCGTTTTCCTTCAACGTCATATACATATACTCCTTTACCTTTTTCAAGGACGACAGGAAGGGGGTGGTAATTATGAGCACCATATTGGTCCTCCAATGCCAGATAATAAGCATTTTGCTCAGATATTGTATGAGTAAGCATGATGGTAGATTAAGTATTAAAAAATGAAGTAATATTTGTGGAGATAAAATATTAACCCCTTTGGGGATGGTTTAGAAAATCTAAATATTGATGTAGAAACTTCATTTTTTATTGTTAGCAGGCCAGCAAGATAAATAAAATCCGGGTAAATAAGAAACTGTGAAAATTTTTAGAATCAAAAGAAGCAGAATTGGTAAATAAATAATACAGATATTTGCCGGAAATGTGGATTAAAGGGCAAAATTGATTGGTTCCAAACAAAACTTATACCACAGGTGTGAAGAAAATCTTCAAAAAAGCCCATTTTTTTATTGTGAATTAGATGTCTTTCCCTACCTTTGCCGTCCGAAAAAATCGGGACGAAAAATTTAAGTTATGGCAAGAGTATGTCAGGTTACAGGTAAAAAGCCACAATCAGGTAACAGTGTTTCCCATTCAAACATTAAAACCAAACGTCGTTTTTTGCCTAATTTGCAAACAAAACGTTTCTTTTTTGCTGAAGAAGATCGCTGGGTTACTTTAAAAGTTTCTACAGATGCTATCCGTACTATCAACAAAAAAGGTTTAGCAATTGTAATTAAAGAATTAAGAGCCGAAGGCGTAAAAATCTAATCAACAAAAAAAATTACCTATAACATGGCAAAGAAAGGTAGTAGAGTTCAGGTGATACTGGAATGCACTGAGCATAAGACTTCTGGCAAAGCCGGCACAAGTCGTTATATCACTGTTAAGAACAAGAAGAATACGCCTGAGCGTATGGAG
>Ga0364893_10411_pt1 | contig 19230 bp, 20 predicted proteins | sample ExccelJu500001D3_FD_206943 | JGI IMG/M metagenome (GOLD analysis project Ga0364893, IMG submission 206943) | Enriched cells from Trout Bog Lake Hypolimnion, Wisconsin, USA - BchlTB.July16.5000.01.D3 | ecosystem: Environmental > Aquatic > Freshwater > Lake > Hypolimnion/Profundal zone | place: USA...
ATCAGCAAGCAGATGCTCCAGGCAAGCCAGCAGTTCCTGGCGACTGGCGAACTCGGTGGTCAAGCGGGTACGGATGCGCGAACCCAACGGCACCAAATCGTCATGACGCAGCTTCTCTATGAGTCTGGCGTCACCGGCCAGCACGATGCATAAAAGCGGCTGGGAATCAAAGCGTGCACTCGACAGCAGGCGCAGTTCGGAGAGCGCTTGGGGCGTCATCTCCTGCGCCTCGTCAATGAGCAGTACGGCCCGAATGCGGCTGGACTCCAGGTGGCTGAGCCAGCGCTCGCGCAAAGCCTTGAAGCCTGCCCAACGATTGGAGGGACGCAGTCCAACGCCAAAGATGTCTCCCAACTCGCGGTAGAAGTCGGCCAGGTTGCTTTGCGGATGATTGATGGCGCCCACGGTGATGTCGGGCACGTTTGACAGGCGCTGTGCGAGCAGGCGCAGCACCACGCTCTTGCCCGTTCCGGGGTCTCCATGGATCATGGCAAATCCCCCTTCACGGACCTGTGCATGCTCGATACGCCAACAGAAGTTCTCGACCTTTGGCGGCACGAATATCGCCTTGGTAGGCAACTCTGGCGAGAAGGGATTGAACTTGAGCCCGTAGAGGGCCAGCAGTTTGTGGTTCATGCTGGATCCTTCTCAACGGTAGGCAGGAAAGCCGGAGGCATTCCGCTGCTTGAGTAGTCGGCCAGCAACTGGCTCAACAAGGGAGCCATGCCCGAAGGCGGCAGTGGGCTCAGATCGATGGCGGCAGGACCCAGTCGGCGGCGCTGACCAGAGGCATTGACGGACTTGTCCAGCGGCTTGACTGCACACAGGATCACGCCGGCGCGCGGCTCCACCAAATCGACTCGGCTCAAATCCCAACGAGCGTACTGCAGGTGGACCTCCTCCAGGTGGCGGTAGCGTGCCGGAATCTCGAAGCGCGCACCACCCAGGCTGAGCGTTCCATCGGAGCGGCGTTGGCGGCGCTTGACCTCGATGCGAAACGCGTTGGCCAGGGCATCGGAAGTTGGACACTCCCGGCGTACGTTGGGCCCTGCCAGGTAGCGGCTCAAGGGCGTGGTGCCGATCTCGGAGTGGTGAGCGCGGTGGTATTCCTGCTCCACCCAGGCCTGCGTGGCCAGGTTCAGGGCGTCCAGCGTGAGCGATGCATCGCCCTCCAGCATGGCCATCAGGCGCCCTTCAACCCGACCCCAAAAGGATTCCTGTTTGGCGTTCTGGTACGGTGAATATGGCAGCGTCGTCTGATGCAATACACCCAGGCGGGCCAGTCCGCTGGTAGTCTCTTCGGCCAGCATAGCGGCACCGTTGTCGGTCATCAGGGCGCGTGGCAGGCCGCGCTTCATGAAGGCCTGGCACAGGGCATGGATCAGACTCTGCGCGGTCTCATCAAGGTACCACTGCAGGTGGCAAACCAGGCGGGAGCGGTCATCGATCACACCCAAAAGCATGGGTGTGACCCACAGGCCTTTGCGCGTGAGGACCTTGCGCGAGCCGTGGTGGAAATCAAGGTGCCATAGCGCGTTGACATGGTCGAGCTCAAAGCTACGCACCTCAAGTTGTTCCAGTCGATCACGGGCGGCGATCGCCCCGGCCGTTGCGCGTTTAGGTGCGGCCTTACGGAACATGCCATGGGCCTTGAGGTAGCGCCGGATCGTGGGGTAGGAGGCCACCGCAATGCTGCTGCCTTTGAGCTTGGAGAGAAGGTTGTCGAAATGCAACTGCATGGTCCAGCCGGGGTGCTCACGGTACTGCGTGGTGAGAGCCTCGATGAGTTGAGGGTTCAGGCTGGGGAATTGCCCCACGTTGTCGCGCTTGCGGTCCCTCAGAACTGCGACCGGATCAGCACCGCGTCGGGCTGCGTAGTACCAACGTTCCAGCGTGGCGGCGCTGAAGCGAACGTCCATTCCGGTATCCGGGTGACGCCAAGGTTTGGCGGCAAGGGATTGCAGTGAGGTCATCAGGCTGCCCGGTGCAGGAGGTGCGGCAAGCAAGGCACCGATGATGGAAAAACGCAGATGCGCCCAGCGATCGCGCTTGGGCGTTTGAACAATAGAACTCAAAGAAGTCTCCAGGTAATGCGGCGCCAACAACGGCGGTCCATGCATAGGAGACAAGGCTAAAAAGCTGTGCTGAAATTGGCTAGGCGCATCCTCTGCGGGTGATCACCGTCCCTCAGGCTGAGAGCAAAAAAGAGGTGCCGTCATCGGAGATAGAAAGACCAGCAGTCGGGCCATGGCCCGTGCGGTGCACTCGCCAAAACGCTGCATCAAGCTGCTTGGCAGTAGCACTGTTTGCACCGGCGGCATGAAGCGCGCACACATGGCCTGCCAAAGGCCTGTCAGAGGAAACTGAACTTGCCACCACTGGCGCCAACGCTGCAGGGTGCGTAAGGACACGCCCAGGCTTTGCGAGAGGCGCGTGGTGATGGCACTCGATTGTGTCAACCGTGCTGACATCAAAACCATGGCCAGGCCGAGATAGACACGCCGGCCCAGAAAGCGCACGGACATGCAGGTGGTGCGTTTGCGGCAGGCGTTGCAGCAAAAGCTCAGCCGCTGTTCAAAATCCGTACGGATCTCAGCCGGGCAGCCTCGCGGTTTGCGTGGGTAGTTCGCCCGGTGGAGGGCGCCACCACAGGCGCACCCGGCAGTGCGGGTCTGTTGTGCAAATTCCTCGTCTATGCGGACCAGGATTTGAAAAAACTTGATGTCTTGAAGCAGGGCATGGCACACTGGAATGGTCTCTCGTCGTAGTAAACAAGAGACTCCCCCAAAATTAACTTTTAATCAAGTTCCTTGCGGGGGGTCACCCAATTCCCATCACGCATCCTGACCGCCACGACACCAAAGGCCATCAGGATTTGTGACCGCACTCACGTGCAACTCGGCCCAGACCTGCTGGCCGGAATTCCAGACCACCCGACGGAAGCTGCGTCGGGAGTAGCGCAGCGTGGCCACAAACAGGCGCGGTTTGCGGAAACGCTCGCTGCCGGGCACACGGGTGGGGGCGCCTTCACCGTAGTCCACCTGCATCTCCTCGCCGGGCTGGAAGGACAGGCGGTCGAACTGCTCGGGAGCTTTGTGGCGCAGGTTGGCGGCAAAGCGTTTGACGGAGTTGTAGGCACCGTCAAAGCCGTGCCGGTCCACCAAGTCCTGGTAGATGGCCATGGCGTTGCGGCCCAGGCGCAATTGCGCGTCGATAAAGGCGCGGTGTGGCTCGCACTTGGATGTACTCAGCGCCGTTGGATCGGGCAGAGTCGGTGGCCGGGGTGGAGGAATTCGCTCAGGGGGGTCGGTGGCCACCCCGGAGGAGTTTGACCGACTGGCCTCGTACTGGCGCTGGTAGGACCGGATGGTCTTGCGGTCGATGCCGGTAATGCGCTCTATGTCGCGCTGACTCTTGCGCAGTCCCAGCAGGGTAAAGATGGTTGTTTGCTTGTGCGGCTTCAAGACATTCACTCCGTGACCTCCACTCGGGAAGGTCGGGTTATGTCCCGCCAAACAGGTGCCGACGACGCCGGCTTTACTCCCCGTTCCCGATCAATTCAGGTGGAGGAGTTTGAAGTGGCCATACCCGGGGGAATTTGGGTGGCCATCGGGGCTCAGGCGCTGGAAAAGCGTAATAGCTCGGTGAGTACCGTACTTGACGGCGCCGACGATCAGATGCTGATGCCGTCCAGGCGTTCCTGAGCTTGCATAGGGTCAAACTCACGGGGATCGAATTTCCCACCGCAGTGATCCAACATGGACTGGTGTTCCGGGTGCTGTGGGTCACGAATGGCTTCCAGGAATTGTTCATAGCCTGGTGCACCGCCAATGTCCTCTGGTGGGCAGGCGTTTGCACCGGTGATGCACATCGCCGTTTCCAGTGGCACATATATCGAATTCAATTGAAGCACACGTGAGTAGGCGCACCAAACGCGTACCAATAAATAAAGCCTGAACAACAATAGCAAATATTTGAATAATTTTTCACCAAAAAAATCGTATTATTAAAAGGTCCCACGGCAGAACTCAAATGACTTGTGAAGCCTCAAATAGACCACATGAAGTCATGAAATTAAGAATGGATAGCACTAAGCTTGTAAACACGAGAACTAAAAAATATCCAACTCCATTAATAAAAATTGATAGTCATCAAACTGATTCATATATTGTCAGAATTTTTGATAGCATTTTATTAATTTCAAATTCAGACAAAAACTTTGTTCTAGAGTTTGAACCATGCTCCTCAATCAATGCTCGATTATTTAAATATTTAAGTATACATTCTTGTAGCTGTCGCCAATTTCCTTTGTCGAATAAAAAACCGTTAACGGCATCTGTTACCAATTCATTAACTCCACCCACATTACTAGCCACTATCGGCATACTATTGCGCATTGCCTCAATTATTGATATGGGCAAACCCTCAAAATTGCTCGACAATACAAAAATCTCCGCCATAATCAACAATTCAGGTATGTCATTTCTAACACCTAAAAACTGTATATTTTTATATGAAGGTCCTGACAAACTCCTGGCGCGGGACATAAATTTTTCAGAGTCAGTCCCTTTTCCAACACAATATAGATTTACACTCAAACCTGAAATAGCTCGAAACAAAGTGTCGTAGTCCTTTTGTGGGTCGTCCCTAGCTACCATAATTAAAGAGTTGTGCAGCTTTAATTTCGTTCGGATGGGTTGATCAGCAATCCCATTATGTACGGCGAATATTTTTGAAGATGGAATATATAAACTTTTAATTCCAACATCACGATCATAATTTGACACAGCTATATATTTCTGCGTCAACATACGGAAAATAAATTCAACTGAACGAACAAATAAAGAAATAAGTATTCTTCTTCCAGAGCCAAAACCCCATCCGTGAATTGTGTAGATAATAGGTATCCTATGCATTTTTGCAACACATCTAGAAATCATTCCGGCCTTAGTACTATGCGCATGAATAACATCAGGCATCGTACTTGATACAATTCTAGAAAGAGCAATTATTGAGCTCAAATCCTGTAGCAAATTAATATTACTTCGCATAGTAGGAATAATATGAGTCTCAATGTTCCGTTTAGAACACTCACTTTGAATTGCTCCAGCCTCACCAAATACGACAATAACCTTCTTACACTGGCTACTCATGTAAATCGCCAAATCTCGGACATGAATAGGCGCCCCAGCCAAGTCCGCATTCGTTATCACCAGCATTAACGTTTTATTCTTCATTTAGTATATTTCGAATTTAAAAATCGTAATTTAAAATATTCCAAGCTCAATAATTCAACTAAAGAATATTTTCTGAAAGATGACGTTGCCTGGGAATTACTCTAAAATTATTTGAATCAACAATGGCGAAGATTAGCCATATCCACGGCAGCCAATAGTTAGAAATCGATCCGTAACAAATTACGGAGTATATTATTGCACATGCATACCAATAGTTTTTTTTCCAAGCACGCTTAATATAAATTAAAAACATTGAGGCTAGCAGTATTAGCCCAAATATTCCTGACTGAAAAAAGGTAAGAAAAGGTAGCCCAACTACTGATTGAACATTTGCACCTTTGTAATAACCAGGCCCCATACCAAAAAATAAATTAAAAACTGTTCCAGATTGAATCAATAAAATACTATCCAAAAGACGATCATTGCGATCATCAAATGACGTGCTAGAAAACTTACCGATCAACTCAAGCCACAAACTAATTTCAAAATATGTAGATATATAAAAAATTAAAACGAGCGTTACTGCAACTGTAAGCATAGCACTCCATTTGAAATGCAGTCGGCCAGTTACAACCAAGGCTAACATTATAGCAAACATTGCCATCCAGGATGCGATACCAAACATTAATGTTAAACCAATTAAAAAAACAATCAATGAAAGCTTGCCGGGTAGATTTAAACCTTTTAGTACAAAATAAATGGCACCCAAATAAAGTGCAGAGTGTGCAGACTCCTCGGCAAATGATCGTCCACGAATAACCACTCCAAATACTAAAGGGTCGTACACATCCGAAAGTGGACGATATATATACTCATCAATATTAACTTGAAAGACATTTACCAATACAAACTCAAGAAGTAAAAAAAGCAAAAACAACCACCAACCACGAAATAACCACAACCACGGCGATTTATCATTGCCGAATTTTTCAATATATAACCTAGGGATCAGATAAAACAATAATGGAGTGGCAAAATAGCTAACTACGTGGTTAAAAGAGGTTTCTGTAAAAAATCTATATCCAAAGATAGCACCAAATACTTGGGGCATCGAAAAGAGAATTTGAATAAATATAAAATCACGCAGAATTCGTCTATTTATGGAAAGGCTAACGCTAGCTAATAGCATAATAGTTGCACATACAAGTGGAATCGTGATCAGTTGATTAATCGCGAAAGCGGAAACCACTCCCAATGCCGCAAGATAGATCAAAAACATTATATATAAGTAATATTTTTGCATTAAATGATAGTAAGTAATTTTAAGGATGGTCAACTCACTGCAAGGCGATGCAGCAGTACGTTAATTTTAGGATGACGGAATTTAACAGGAATATCCTGGAACTCTGCCATTTCGGGAGCCTGTTTTGGCTCTTTGCCCCCTCTTCATGGAACTTGCCCTATTTTCGAGTATACTCAAGATACGGCTTCTATTAATTTGCCGCGCACCATCCACAGATTGGATAGTCCAAATAGTTTGAAGAGCTGTTCCTTATTTTTCTTCAAACTGCGATAGCGTACCTTTACAAATCCAAACTGGCGCTTGAGCACGCGAAACGCATGCTCCACTTTGGCCCAGATTCCCGCCTTGAGCTGTACTGCCTGGTCGATCGGGTCAAGAGTCTCTTTTTCTTTGTTGAGCGCAACATGCTTGCCATGACGCATGGCCACATGCCAGGTGACTCCCGTCTTGGCATCAGAACGCTTAACGACTCCTTGGTAACCGGCATCATAACCAAAGGCCACGGTCTCCTGCCAGTGCAACAAGGTGTTGCCCCTTCCGATATCACTGATAAGGCCTGAGGTTCCACGCAAGGGGTGCATGAATGCGGAATCCGCATTGACGCCGATGCGGGCCTTCATGCCAAAGTTACACTGGTTGTGACATTTGCTGGAGTGCGATTTTGGGTCGCGTGATCTGTCTTTGTTCTTAGTGGAGCACTGTGCTGGAATTAGAGTGGCGTCAACTGCAATGCCAACTCTGAATAGCAATCCGCGCTGAGTCAGAATTGCATTGACGGTGGCCAGAATATGTTGTGAAAGTTCATGTCTCTCCAGTCGGTGACGAAAACGCTGGATGGTTGGCTCTTGGGGTAGTCGAGCAAACTCTTCAAGTTGAGCAAAATCGCGGTGCGCCGGTGTGCCGAAGAAAGCCTCTTCCATACCTGCGTTCGACAAGGTGAACCATTGCTGCATGAAGTGAATACACTGCAAGGTCATCAACAAATGTGTGGCCCGCCAGTTCTTCCCTGTGGGTAGTAGGGCGCAATGAGCGCGACCAAACCACCCCTAGGCACATCTTGCGCCATCTGCTCTAGGTACATTTCAACCCGGGTATTCTTGATGTACAGATTAAGGTTCAAAGGAACTTGTTTCATACTACGTATCTTATAGCAGCGAAGGCACTATCGAGCATAATTTTCGAGGCATTACGCAGAGTTTCCTTAATATACTCAAATAAGATGACTATAAACCTTGACCCACTTATCAACTACAGATGATACTGAAAACTTTTCAACAATTCTTTTTCTTGATAGCGCACCACTCTCTGCAGCAAAAGACCTATCAACTGAAAGCTGATTTAAGATTGCATCAACAAGAGCATCCTCATCATTTACTGGCACGAGCACACCATTATCGCCAAGGACCTCGGCGACTCCACCACAATCAGTGGCAATTACTTGAACTTCACAAGCCATTGCTTCAGCGACAACCAACCCGAATCCCTCATAAGCAGATGACAAAACAAATAAATCACAAGCGTTATATTGAAGCGATGTGTCAGTCACAAATTTCTCAAAAGAAACATATCGCCCAATGCCGAGATCATCTACCAGTCTAATTAGATTATTTTCTTCAGGTCCCTCTCCCACAATTTTTAGCTCTACGTCTTGTCTAATCTTCAAAACCTTTTTAAAAGCATTAATAAGTAGCGCTTGATTTTTTTGCTTGACCATTCGACCAATATTCAAAATCACTTTACTTTCAAAACCCTTTTGCTTAGGCACATGTCGAAATTTATTAGTGTCAACGCCATTGGGTATTGCAATCATTCTTTTATGTGAACTCGCACCTCTACTGCAAAATAAGTCAACTGCCTCTTGGCTTACATTAGTAGATAAATTCGGAATGAAATCAGTGAATTTGTACATAAAATCAGCAATACGCCCTCCCTCTACACTATTGTGCGCGGTTGAGATTAGGCGAACGTTTGGAGTAAAAATCTTCATGAAGCGGCACCAAATATTGGCATGTATCATGTGCGAATGAATAATATTTGGTCTAAATTCGTACACAAATACTAAATATTTTTTTAGCGCACCAACAACAGAAAAGAGATTTCTTGTAAGGCCCAAACTATATACTTTTATATTCCGATTATCTGGATTGACTTCAAAACCGTCAGTAAGTGAGCATATAACGACAGAAAAATTCTCAATTTTTGACATTTCATCTGCCAGTAAACATACCACTTTCTCAGCACCACCCATTTTAAGTCCAGTAGTTACCAATAACAGTCTGATTGGGGTCACAGCGGAGATTTTATTTTTACACATATGAGTTCGTGCTTCTCCAAATATTGCATATAATTAACGCCTTTGATAATCATTGGCATTGGATTTCGTTCGAACGTCGTCCAATAATCTTCTGAAAAGATGACGCACACCTAATGGCAACAAACAGTTGGAAAGATAATTAAAACATCTGAGCAAATAGGTAACTGACAATCTTATGCAACCTTGACGGATATTTAATTCCTTACAAAGTCTATTTATTTCCTTCTGAACTCGAAAATTATTAATGTAATTACTACTCACCCCCGAATCACTCATATATGATACTATGGTATTAATATAAAAAGATTCTCCTTTTTGCAAAGAAGATAACAAAAATTTCGAATCGGCAGCGATTCTATAACTATCATCGAATGGTTTTATATTTTGAAATAAGCATTTACGCTGAAAAACACCTTGATGGTTCGGCAACCTGGGCCTAGAAAACTCCCATCCTTTAAGATTTGGCACTCGAGAAACATATCGAATTATACTATTAGATATAATGGCAACATCTCCGTAAGCAATAACACAACTACTTTCCAGTTTTTGCAATGTAGAAACTAAGTAATCAATATTTAAATCTGGTGCAAAATGGTCTCCTGCTCCAAGAAATATAATCCACTCGCCCTTAATTAGCCGGCAAGCTTTATTCCATGCGTCATATATACCGCTATCTGGTTCAGAAAATATCTCAATATTTATATCAGTGTAACCAGACAAAAGCGATAGCGTCTTGTCCGTCGACCCACCATCAGCAATTATCCATTGGAATACCAAAGAATCTATTTTATCAATTGACTTTGCAGTAATAATAATTTCATCTTCACAATTTAATGTGGATGTAATAACAGTTATGTAGGGCGGCATCTTATTACATTAATTTTTGCATTGCATGAACTATATAAAACAAACTCACTAATAGTACATTTAATTATTAAGAGCGATATGTTTTGACTTTTATTTTAGACAGCAATACTCGGAAAACCATGCGCAGAATCAGAGCAATTCTTTTACTAATGTCAAAGATAGTCGTAATGCTCATTTTTATGCTGATAAATAGCGACGAACCTCCATGACTTTTCATATTTTTAAGGCATGCTGTAGGACTCGAAAGTGATACTAAACGATTAATCTTGCTTTTTTTTCCCGTCGTTCTAAGGGTATGAAATGGCATCATCAATACCCATGAGTTTTCGTAGTAAAAATCAGGGTGGAAATAATCTTCCCAATCGTGAATATTTCCTGCTCCACTTTGTTTTAACATGCAACTGAGAATGGATTGATCTTCTCGATGTGCAAGCATTAAGTTATCAGATTTACTTAGAAATGGTTTGAGCAAAATAAAATCATTCATTTGGCAATTGTCTGCCCATTCTGTAATGAAGTCACGCCACACCTGTGTATTTTTTAGAGCAAACCAAGTTGCCTGAATTTGATTGGTATCATCTTTAACATTTCTGTTAAATTTTTTTAGTACACTTGCCGCTGTCCACTCAAACTCGCGATAAGGTATTGAAAAGAATAAACTACCTTTGCTATAAATTTCCTCAAGATAACTTAAATATCGTTGCAGACCAAATAAACTAATTTCGCATCCACTATCCATGTAAAACACGGCCGCACCCTCCGGCAAAGTCTTCATTACACTTGCGAGCACAAGCGGCTTCCACGCCCACAATCCATAACCTCGAGGGAAGTCTTCAGCGAACTTCTCATACTGATCAATTCTGGTCTTACTCAGTCCAGCCAGTTGATCAAGCTTGGTTACTGTTACAATTTTCTCGAAAAACCCAGACTGCAGAGCCTGTAAACTTAGACGGTATGCAGCGTCTTGATATATCTTACTGCCAAAACCGCAAACAATAAGGACTACACCTTTTGGCCTGCATGTCGTGGTATCTTCGAACGAAAATAACCATTTGGACCGAACTCGTGAAATGCGGTAGCGTGGCAGGTCTAAAATTGGGCGAAAACAGTTACGAACTTCTGAATAAAATATATCCCAACGAGAAAGAGAACTATCCATTGAAAACCCCAACCTATTTTCTATGAAACTCAACTAAAATTGAATCAGGTGCCGCTGCTCCAAGAATCGATCTCCGTCGATATTGGGTTTTAATTTCCTTTAGAACAGTTGCAGGATTAAATGTACAAAATTTCAGAAATCTCAATATTTTTGCAAATCGGCTAATTTTAATAAATGGCGAAATTTGTTGCACTCTCAGAGAATTAAATGTGCGGCGCAATAATGAAACAGCAATAGGAACATGAAATCTTACGCCCAAATCTAAACGCTTACCTAGTTGCTTATAAGCATCAATGTTCCACCGTGTTAAATGATGAGGTGGATGATTTAAGGGATCGAACCAATTCTCTTCAATGCTCATCGGCGAGTATGGAGTTGACACGAATATACTACCGTTCGCCTCAAGCACATCCATAACTTCCTCTAGCAGTAATACTGGATCTGGCACATGCTCTATTACGTGAAACAAAGTAACCACATGAAACCGCTCATTGAAATGATTTTTTAGTCCAGCAATATCACAACAAAATGCTTCAACTCCTTGGGCTAGACAAGCACGAATACTGGCTTCAGTGAAATCGACTCCAACACCTCTAGCTTGTGTTTTATTTCTGATCTGGTCAAGAAAGCTGCCACTTCCACAGCCTACATCCAAGAGGTTTTGTTTTGAATTATTTTGTATCTTACCCTTATTTAACTCATCGATTACTACACTCCACTCCCATCTCTCTTTTGGATAGTAATTTGAATTTGATGATACCCATTCATAGAACAAGTTGCTACCAGGAGTCATAGGGTTGGAAAATTCGAGCGCACAGCTATTGCAGCGATTCATTTGATAACTTGGCAATGGTATTGCCAAGACATCATCGTTCCCCAGTAAAACAGCTAACTTAGCCTTAATGTCAATTAGATCTGGTAAGTTAATGCGTTGTGTATCCCCATTGCATACTACGCACCTGATATCATTTCCTACAGCTACTTGACTTAAACTCATTCTTTGTCCTTAAATAGAAATTTAAAAATCGAATATTACTTTCGGCCCAATTCAGGTCGGAATCAATGTTCGCATAATTTTTTCACTTGTTGCTTCTGAGGAATAGTTATTCTGAAGATAATTTCGGTATATAAATGAATTATCAGTATCTATATCAATCAGATTTTCTATTACACTTCTAAGTTGCTCACACGAAGTAGCTATTGTTGGCAAACTATTTTTCTGAAACAACTCTGTCGCAGATGAATAATGCGGTCCATAAACAACAATATTTTGCGCATATGCCAGATAAGGTAATAATTTTGATGGGAATGAAGAAGAAACCATCTTTGCATTTTTCTCCTCAAACGAATAAGCCAAGAACGCAAATAAGCTATTCATCAGTTTTTCAGCAAGCAATTCCTCTGATTGAATAGGCATCGACTCAACAAAAGATGGCAATTCTCCCATCTCTTGCTCTGCAAGAGAGCGTTCAGTAGTGAGATAAATTTTTATGTCACACCCCGTCTTTACCCTCAACTCTGTTACGACATTAAACAAATCAAGTAATGCATCTCTATATAAAAAATTAATACTCCCAACGTAAACAATTTCTCTAATTTTCTTTGTATTAATAAATTTAAAATTCATGGCCTCATAAGGCAAATTAAGTACAGTTGATGAAACCCCACAAATTCCATCAATATTCTTCCCCAATAGTTCCGTAATTGTATAGACATGAGATGCGCCTTGAACAATATCTATCGCACGTTTCATTTTTCTAGAGTAATAAGATGTGTTAGAGAATTTCTTCTCTAAAGATACAAATGAATCATCTACAAAAAATATCCCGTAGTTTAATTTGGAAAGCTTTGCAATGAATCCAATTCGAAATAATGTGCCATAATCTGCTCCCACAAATGAAAATAAAACATCTGACTTATCATCTTTGACTAATGCAACTGCATAATACGCAATGAAATAATCGATGATTGGCTGTAAAAATATTGCCCTTCGCTCAATAAAAACAAGATACTTTGTCCATTTAGGCAACAACCTACACATCTTTGAGATTTTAGGTTCAATATTTTTTTTGGGATGCCATTTATCAAATTGGTAAATGATCACACTAGTCACCGATTGCTTTATGCTCAATAGTAACGGTGTAAGTGCGCGATTCATTCCGACTGCAACAATATCCTTATGCACAGGTGCGGCCTCAGAATATACGAGTATCTTTTTTTTAGGTGACATTTTCTTATTCTATATTTAGACGCAAAATACTAAAGTCATCGCTTATCATCGAATGTATTCAGTGGGCGAATTTTTCGTGCGGGACTTCCTGCATAAATCCATCCAGGTTCAAGTTCACCAGACGCAAAAGAATTCGCTCCGACAATTACGTTGTGACCAATACGGCATGGTCCCACTATTGTCACATTAGCCCCCAACCAAACGTTATCGCCAATGCTTACGGGACCTGCTATATTCTCCTTCCGATGTGAAATATTGTGCGTGCCGCATATAACTTTCACACCGTGAGATGCCAATAAATTAGACCCAATTATAATGTCGACAAAATTCCAAGCTTGAAAGTCGTACCCAAACCGACAATCATCCCCAGAACTAAAATGACCACAGCGAAACAGAAAAAACCCTGGGGAAAGTTTACAGTTCCTCCCCATACGCATCCCAATTAGTGTAACGAAAAAACACCTTACTGGATCTGTCAGGATGTTACCGGGTCTCCCTGGTATAACTCGAATAAAGAATAGGATTAACCTCCGCCAACAATCCAAGGAAATATCAAAGACAGCTTTAATGAATTCACGCATTGATTATCTTTCAGGCCGAATCAAACTTTGTATTCTCAACAACAGTATCAGCACGTCGTTTAGGGCATAACTCAAGTGCGGCCTGCTACTAATGCAACCCTTACATGCTTTCTGCGAAGCAATCTGTAGAACATTGTTAGACAATCTCTTTTTCATTCATTACCTTCATCCCAGAATCTGTCTGTTTTAACAAAAAAATTAGTATTCATTTTTAAATTTACTTCATTCTTTCCACGCACAGAGAAACATAGACGAAGACAGACAGGTAATATGCTCTCGCGTGGCGACCCTAATCAACGAGCGGTAAATCTGCTGCCCTACCCAGGCTATCGGTACTCTCAACCAACGCTGTTTTTGAATTGATGCTAGCGTGTCATCCTTGAATTCTGTGCGAAGGAAACCAGACATCATTAGCACAGCATTAAAGGCAGTGGTCGTTAACGCCCAATAGTGAGTGATATCATTGAAAAGGGCTCTTCCGAGTACCGGGCTATCACCATTTGGCCCCCGCAAAATCAACCTCCCGTTCGGTCGTAGTACGCGATAGCTTTCATGTAAGAAATCTAGCAAGATTTCCTTCGGAAGATGTTCATAGAAATCCAACCCCACCAAACAGTCGAACGAGTTCGCTGGATATGATCGTAAATCTTCCAATGCGTCGATCAACTTCACTGATAGTCCTCCGGTCGTGGCGAGTGATATCTGCACATCCGATGAGTCACTACCCGTTGCATTTGTATAACCTCGCAAACAAAGCCAATGCAAGAAGATACCTGGACCGCAGGCAACTTCGTAAATGTCCGCTTTGCGTGACTCAGGTAGCCATGGCAGTAAAATTTTGTCGTACAGTAAAGTATTCTGTGCCACAACACTCATTACATTATCAAGAGAATGTAAGCCGCGGGCGTTAGCTTGGTAAGAGTAATAGGCGGAAGTGTCCATATGATTAAGATTGTCGAGTAAATTAAGGTTGATATGCCGGATTGTCGTTACGTTTTAGGCTTTTCCACATTCTCCAAGCTTCTAGTGGATTTTTCCAAAGATTTGTCAGAAATACAGCAGCTAAACTAGCGATAGGTACGCCAAGAAGGCCTATCATTGGGCACAGTAATATCATACCTAAGACAGTAAGAATGCCGTGCAATATAGTTGTCTGAGCAAACGGATTCCGTCCAGCAGCTAAAACAAAATGGCCAGGTAAACTTGCTACGCTTGTTATCAAGTAATTAATAGTAAGTGCCAGTAAAACTGATCCCTCTATGTAATGACCAGGTCCAATCCACCAGTCGACAACAATGGGAGAAATGAAGTAAAGGGAAAGCGCTACAAATGTATGGAGACTTGTTCCGATAATTAGCATTTTAATCATTCGCCGCCTTGCATCTGTCCAATGACCTAGCGCGCATTGTTTTGTGAACAATGGCATTTGTGCGGTTACCAGCTGCATCACTGCGCTCCCCATTGTCTGGCTTATCTTAAATGCAATATAAATAGACGCAATAACTGATGGCCCGAGAAGCGCACCTAGCAGTGGCACTTGTACTGCACCAACAAGATAACCTCCCGAAATCACTAAACCGAATGGTATTGCCACCTTGCAAAGCTTTCCAATAAGCAGGCGTATGTCCTCGTGTTTCGAGACCAATTGATCCGCGGAAATCCACTTTAGGCTCATGCGCATAGCCAAAAATTGCACAAAAGAGCTAGCGAGCAATACCCCTGCAAGGCCGGTCAAACCGAAACCCATCCATAAACTGAGTACGGAAAATAATCCACATAGAACTTGATAAGTACCCGCGATTACTCGACTTAGATACATGTATCCCAATCCGTCGAGAAACGCTTGGCTAAGCCTTGCTTGAAAAATCAGTGCAAACGATACAGCGAGAAGATAGCAAACCAGGGTAGTTTCAGTTGTGGGGTTTGGCAGCAGATTTGTATGCGGCAGGACCAGTTCATAGGCGATGATAAAAAGCAGAATTGATACCAACGTAGCGCGCATAAAGATCGTTCTGCTAGCCACATATATAGCTGCCACACCCTCCCAGCCTGAACACGTTTTGATAAGATCAGACGAGAGGTGATCAACGTCATGATCAGCGTAGAAGGAATGGGCCACTTGTCGGGTAATCGCCATACTAAATCCAAAATCAGATAGCGTAAAAATTGCAATTATTCCTTGCAATGAAAACCATACACCCGCAGCCTCAATTCCAAGCGAATGAATCAACATTGGTATGATGAGGAGAGCACCACCCGCAGAGCAAAGTTGCTGATAGAATCCTGCGAGCGTTGCTGCCCTTGCAGGATGTGATTTAGCCCAATTATTGATTTGGAGTATCATTTCAAGAGATCTTCGTAGACTAGATAGTCCTTGTTTTTGCCTACACAGAGAATAAGGCCAATGGGTGTTGCCTCACCTTCCATTTGCTCATACTCATGCTCATGCTCATGCTCATGCTTTTCAACATAGCGCAGGTAGAGCGACATTTGGCCTTGGTGCGCAGCTTCAAATTCACCCACTTTGAGGTTAATCGTGAAAAGGCGGCGCAAGCGGCGGTGGTAGAAAGTAGGTTAATGTAGTAGTCGCGGGTGTCAATGATGGCGAGTTCTTCCCGTGTTTTAAAGGAAAAGTCGCTCCTCAGCTTGAGGATGAATCGCTGTAGTTCGGCCAAGATGGCTGTTTCAATGTCTTTTTCTGAGTAGCTATCGCTCAAGCACAGGAAGTCCAATATATATAGGGGTCGCGAAATTTCAGGTTGACTGCCTGCTGGCCTTCGTGGCGAAGCTGTGTGAGGTCTTGCTTGATGGTTGCTGCTGTCGGTCTGGTCGCAGTAGTGCAGGTTGAAGCGGGCGTTGTCCACATGCAGATCTTGGTAGATGTGTTCTAGCCTATTCCACACTCACGGCAATTTGGTAGCCGTGTTGTTTTAGCAGGGCGTGTTTTTTGGCTTCGGCCAGATCGTGGGCAACCATCTCACGACACATTTCTTGCGCGGTGATTTCCGGCACCCAGCCTAATTTTTCTTTGGCCTTGGTGGGGTCGCCGAGCAGAGTTTCGACTTCGGTCGGGCGAAAGTAGCGAGGGTCTATTTTGATTACGGTTTGCCTGTTCCAATACCCCACTTCGTTGACGCCTGTGCCTTCCCAGCGCAATTGCATGCCAAGGGCGGTGGCGGTCCATTCGATGAATTGGCGCACGCTGTATTGCACACCAGTGGCGATGACGAAATCTTCAGCCTGGTCTTGTTGCAGCATCATCCATTGCATGCGCACATAGTCGTTGGCGTGACCCCAGTCGCGCAGGGCGTCGATGTTGCCCATGTAGAGGCAGTCTTCCAGACCTTGGCTGATGTTGGCTAAGCCGCGCGTGATTTTGCGCGTGACGAAGGTTTCGCCCCGGCGCGGGCTTTCGTGATTGAACAAGATGCCGTTGCAGGCGTAGATGCCATAGGCCTCGCGGTAATTCACCGTGATCCAGTAGGCATACATTTTGGCCACGGCGTAGGGACTCCGCGGGTAAAAGGGCGTGGTCTCTCGTTGCGGGGTTTCGTGCACTAGGCCGTAAAGCTCGCTGGTGGAGGCCTGATAAAAACGGGTTTTCTTTTCCAACCCCAAAATTCGGATGGCTTCGAGCAGACGCAGGGTACCCATGCCGTCCACGTCAGCGGTGTACTCGGGGCTCTCAAAGCTCACTGCCACGTGGCTTTGGGCGCCCAGGTTGTAGATTTCGTCGGGCTGGGTTTCTTGCACAATGCGCACCAGGTTGCTGGTGTCGGTCAGGTCGCCGTAGTGCAACTTGAAGTTGGCGTTATCAATGTGCGGGTCTTGGTAGATGTGGTCAACCCGCTGGGTATTAAGCGAGCTGGCCCGGCGCTTGATGCCGTGGACGATGTAACCTTTTTCCAGCAAGAATTCAGCTAGGTAGGAACCGTCTTGACCGGTGATGCCGGTAATAAGTGCGACTTTTGCGAGGGGCATGGTTATTGGTGTATTGGTTTGTGTTCAATCACTGCTAATGCGCCGATTCCTGGAAGCCAGGAAGTCTTGGTAGGCCAGTAGCAGGCCTTGTTCTAAATTGACCTTGGCTTGCCAACCTAGGGCTTTCATGCGTGTGCTGTCCATGAGCTTTCTCGGCGCGCCGTCGGGCTGGGCGGTGTCAAAGTCTATGTTGCCCTGAAAACCTACCGCGTGACTGACAATTTTTGCAAGCTGCGCGATGGTGATGTCTGAGCCAAAACCGACGTTGATCTGACTTTGCATGGTCGTGGTATGTTGGTCGTATACGGCCTTGGGTAGATTCATGACAAACACGCTGGCAGCTGCCATGTCGTCTACATACAAAAACTCGCGCCTTGGCGTGCCACTTCCCCAGATGGTGACCGTGGGGGCCATATTCACCTTGGCTTCGTGAAATCGGCGAATCAGCGCCGGGATGACGTGGCTGTTTTGTGAGTGGTAGTTATCGCCTGGGCCATAGAGGTTGGTGGGCATGACGCTGCGGTAGTCAATGCCGTGGCGGGTGCCATATTGGCGGTTATAGCTCTCGCACAGCTTGATGCCGGCAATTTTGGCGACTGCATAGGGCTCATTGGTGGACTCAAGCGGGCCAGTCAGTAAAGCTGACTCAGTCATGGGTTGCGGTGAAAGCTTGGGGTAAATGCAACTGGAACCTAAAAACAGTAGTTTTTGTACGCCGTTTTGGAACGCGGCCTGAATAACATTGGCCTGCATCATCAGGTTTTGGTAAATGAAGTCTGCCGGGTAGGTGTTGTTGGCATGGATGCCGCCTACTTTGGCCGCGGCCAGATAAACATGTGTTGGTTTTTCGGCGGTGAAGAAGGCTTGTACTGAGGCTTGGTTGGTGAGGTCGAGTTCGGCGTGGGTTCTAAATATTAAGGATTCAGGATTAATGCCGCCTTGGAGAAGCTGTCGCACAATGGCCGAGCCAACCATGCCACGGTGGCCTGCTACGTAAATTTTTTGTGTATTGCTCATGAACTGGATTCCGCTGATGTGGATTGAGATTTCTGCTCAGCTTCAAGTTGCAGTACTTCAATTTCTTCACGCAACTTTTCATATTCAGCCATCTTGCGTTGCAAGAATCGCCGTGTTAGCGCTGCCTTTTCAGCCACACCTGTGGGTGTGAGCAGGTAGGCATAATTCAATTTGTCGGGGTTTTTGCTGAAATTCCCCACTTTTATCCAGCCTTTTTCGGCCAAGGCCTTGAGACAAAAGTTGATGCTACTGACATTGATGCCTACTTCTCTGGCCAAGGTGCGTTGCGTAACGCCAGGGTTTTCCTGGAGCAGTTTGAGTGTCCAAAAGAGCGTATCGTCGTTTGCGGTCTGGCGGCGGGTGGTCATCGGAGAAATATGGGCTGACGGGAACTGAGTGCTGTAAATAAGTCGATTCAGAATAGCGACCGTACCCAATGGGCGCCTTGGTGGGAGTGTGACAGATTGGCCGGTAGTGCGTGCCTGTTTTATTTTCAAACATTTTAGCCGCAGATTCACCCAATTTAGTGCGTTGCAAAAATATTTGCACCCTTCAACCGTTCTACTCAGCATTTACCTCTTGAGACTGAATGCTATGTCTC
>Ga0364893_10412_pt1 | contig 19214 bp, 14 predicted proteins | sample ExccelJu500001D3_FD_206943 | JGI IMG/M metagenome (GOLD analysis project Ga0364893, IMG submission 206943) | Enriched cells from Trout Bog Lake Hypolimnion, Wisconsin, USA - BchlTB.July16.5000.01.D3 | ecosystem: Environmental > Aquatic > Freshwater > Lake > Hypolimnion/Profundal zone | place: USA...
GGAAGATTCAGGCTGGAGTGGCGGCAGGGGGAAGATCGAAATACACGGAGAGTCAATCACGAAACTCGCATTTAACTTGTCGGATTTATTGGGCCGCGCCGTGGTGGACCAGACAAATCTCGCCGGGAGGTACGACATCGTGCTCAAGTGGACCCCGGATGAACAGCGGGAATCCGCAGATGCGGGGCCGTCGATCTTCACGGCGATAGAGGAACAGCTTGGGTTGAAACTGGAGTCAACCAAAGGCCCGGTGGATACCATCGTCATTGACCATGTTGAGAAGCCTTCAGAGAATTGAAAGACATTCTCCGCGCCGCCTCCGAGCGATGGATAGGCCCTGTCTGGTATATTTGCCCGGTGCCAATTTTACCCGCTTACTGTAACGCTAACTCAAGACAGATTGGCTACTCGTCACGAGACTCAAAGAGGGGGAGACATCCATGGATTGGAATGAGAGCACTAGACGTTCGTTTTTGAAGCAGGTTGGAGCAGCCGGAGCAATGGCGCTGACTGCCGCAAACGCCGAGGGTATGGGATTGCACGGGGCTGCTGCATCCGGCGAACAGGCTGCGCCATCGCCCTCCCAGGCCAAGCAGGCCGCCACGCGCGCCGCGCGCATGAAGTGGTGGCATGAGGCCAAGTTTGGCATGTTCATCCACTGGGGACTGTATAGCGTTATCGGCCAGCATGAGTGGGCCCTGGAGTGCGAGGGAGTTCCGATTTCGCAGTACGAGAAGCTGGCCGGGCACTTCAATCCCAAGCCAAATGCCGCCCGCGAGTGGGCGCGGCTGGCCAAAAAAGCCGGGCAGAAATACATGGTGATGACCACCAAGCACCACGAGGGCTTCTGCCATTGGGACTCAAAGCTCACTGACTATAACGCGGTGAAGCAGGGTCCAAAGCGCGACCTGGTGCGTGAATACGTGGAAGCGGCGAGGGCCGAGGGGCTGCGCGTGGGCTTCTACTATTCGCTCATGGACTGGCACCACCCCGACGGCGCCACCTGCAAGACAGACGAAGCTGCACGCAAGCGCTTCGTAGAGTACACCCATGGCCTCATCCGCGAGCTGCTCACCAACTACGGAAAGATCGACGTGCTCTGGTACGACGTCTCGTGGCCTCTGAGCGCCGCCGGATGGGAGTCTGAGCGCATGAACGAAATGGTCTTCGAGTTGCAGCCGGAGATCATCGTGAACAATCGCAACGGACTTGAAGGTGACTTCACCACGCCGGAGCAGCACATCACCGCATCGGAAGTTGGACGCGCCTGGGAAAGCTGCATGACGCTGAATGACAGTTGGGGCTTCAACCGCTTTGACGACGCATGGAAGACGCCCAAGACCATAGTGGACAACGTCGCCACCTGCGCCCGCGGCGGCGGCAACTACCTGCTCAATATCGGCCCTATGCCCGATGGCTCCATTCCGCCCGAGACAATCTCCTGCCTGGAGACGGTGGGCAAGTGGCTCGACACCAATGGCAAGGCCATCTACGGAACGGACCGGGGGCAACTCGGCAGCAACCCAGGGGCCAACTACACGCGCCGTGGCAATACGCTCTATATCCACCAACACTACTGGCCCGGCCACACACCGGCGGCGGAATGGCTCGACTTCTACCAACCGGAGGCGGTTATCGCCATTGGCGGACTCAAGGGCAAGGTTCTTTCAGCGCGCATCCTGAAGACTGGACAATCCGTCAAGTTCACGCAGGATGAGCTTCGCCTGCGCCTTACCGGACTGCCCATCGAGCCGCCTGATCCTCCCGCGACCGTTATTGAGGTCGAGTGCGACAGCGAGCCGACAATCGATCACGGAACAATGCGTCCGCTCTGGCCGCGCAACAAGGTAGGCATCAGCTAGATGCCAAATGCAAAACCAAGAGGCCCTTCCGCGATGGAAGGGCCTCTTTTGTTTTGCTGCAATTTAACTTCAGTGCCTAGCAGCAGCCGATCTTTACTGGCGACTTGTCCAGGTCCGAGGCTCCAAACGACTCTTGCGGCAGCGGCGCCCCATGCACCGTCAGCCAGCAACGCCTGAAGGCGGCAGCCACCACCAGAATCACGCCCAGAATAAACAGCGCCATCAGAATCGCATCCAGGTAGCCCTGCAACTCGGTTCCCGGGTGGTGCGCCAGCGGCCAAAAGATGCTCCCAATCGACTCAACCGCCGCAGCCAATGTAGTAATGCCCACAAACACCATGGGAATAGCGGTAACCCACGCATATTTAAGCTTCCCGTCATTCACCAGGTAGACCGTCCCGATAGCGAGGGCAATGGTGGCCAGCAACTGGTTCCCCGCGCCAAACAAGGGCCAGATAGTTGATATGGAGCCCGTAAAGATCAGATACCCCCACGACCCCACAATCAACGATGTGGAGATCAGAATTCCGGGAATCCACTTGGGATTGCTGAAGGGCTGGTAAGCCTTGCCCAACAGTTCCTGCATGATGTAACGCGCGGCGCGTGTGCCTCCGTCCAGCGTTGTAAGGATGAACAACGCCTCAAACATCACAGCGTAGTGATACCAATAGCCCACCAGCTTATCCATGTGCGGCAGGCCGCGGAAGATATGCGCCATCCCAATCGCAAGTGAAACACCGCCGCCGGTGCGCCCTGCCAGATTCTCTCCCACTTCAGACGACAGTCTGGCCAGGTCCACAGTATGCATGCCGAGATTGGCAAAAACCGCCGGCGGGACATTGATGGCGTAATAGTCGCCCGGATGCAGCGAACAGGCTGCTATCAGCGCCATCACCGCAACCAGCGCCTCTGCCGCCATGGCGCCGTAGCCGATAAAGCGTGCGTCTGTCTCTTTATCCAGCATCTTCGGAGTGGTGCCAGAAGCAATCAGCGAGTGGAATCCTGAGATGGCCCCGCAGGCAATCGTGATAAACAGGAATGGAAACAACTGCCCATGAATAATCGGCCCGCCGCCATGGATGTAGTTGCTTACCATGGGGAACTCCAATTGTGGATGCACGGTGAAGATGCCGATGCACAAGAAGGCAATGGTGCCAAGCTTGACATAAGTAGCCAGATAATCGCGTGGCTCAAGCAGGAGCCATACCGGCAGGGACGAGGCTATCAGTCCGTATGCCATCAGCAACCCGGTTATCTGATGCCCTGAAAAGCTGAGCCATGGAGCAAAATGCGAGTTCGCTACAATGTGGCCGGTGAACACAGCGGAGAACAAAAGCACAACACCCACAATCGACGGCCCGGTTATGCGAATCTTACCGGGCGTGCTCTTGAACATCCATAGCCCCATCAGCATGGCGATAGGGGCGGTCATGCAGATGGTAAAAACTCCCCACGGACTATAAGACAGCGCATTCACCACCACGATGCCCAAGCCCGCAAGAGTAACCAGCAGAATGAACAACACGGCAATCATGCTGACCGTGCCTGCGAATGGACCTATTTCAGTGAGTGCGATAGCGGGCAACGAGCGCCCCTTGTGGCGCACGGAGGCAACCAGAATCGTAAAGTCATGCACGCACCCCGCCATCACAGCGCCGAGCACAATCCAGATAAAGCCCGGAGCAAATCCGAACTGCGCTGCCAGTGTTGGTCCAATCAGAGGGCCAGCCCCGGCGATGGCAGCGAAGTGGTGCCCGAAGAGCACAATCTTCGGGGAGGCCATATAGTTTTGTCCGTCGGAGCAGGTATGCGCCGGTGTGGGCCGACTGTCATTCAGCACCAGCACCCTGGCGGCCAGAAATGCCGCATAGTACCTATAGCCAAGCGCAAAAATGCAGAGTGCGCCAATTAGTAGTGATAACGTATTCATTCTTCCTCATGTTGCGTGAAGGTTCAGATAATTATCAAACGGTGATGGGCCGAATTATCTCACTGTGCGCGATGACTGCAATCAGCAGACGCGCGCAAAGGTATAGGGACCGTCCGGCACCAGCACTACGCGCGCACCAGCCGGAAGGCCATCCAGCACCGCGGCTACTGCCTCTTGCAGATCATTGAAGGCCAGCGCCCCCAGGTTGCCGAGTTGCGCATTTGGCACACGCGGCGTGTAAAAGTAGAGCTTGTTCTTCAGCCCGACCAGCGCTACTCTCTCCAGTTGCCATTGATCAACTTCCACAGGTGTATCGCGAATCTCGTTTAAGAAACTGGCATGGCCGGAGTACTTCTCAAGCATCCGAGCAAACTCAGGCGAACCAATTCCCTCGGCGCAGTCGCCCATCACCAGGATTCGCCCTCCCGGCTTCACAATATGCTGAGCCGCGGTAATCCCCTTGAGTGTCTGGTAGAAAGTAAGGTCGAGCGGATAGCCAGCCGCGCTGGTAATCGCCACATCTGCCAGCGAAGGCAGTTTCTCAAGCGAGCTGGATACCAGAAACTCGACAGCGGACGCGTGCGCCTTCACGGCATCGCCTGCGAAGACGCCGGATATTTCGCGCTCCTGTGTCAGAGTTACGTCCAAAATAAAATCGTGGCGAGCCTGTGCTGCAATCTCCAGCAGTTCTGCGTGCAACGGATTCCACGCGATGGAGCCCTCAGTTGCGAGGGGCTCACGCATAAAACGCGGCGAGTGGATCACCTTGATGGTCTCCTGCGCCGCGAGGCCGGGAACGATGAGCTTGCGGCCACCCGAGAAGCCGAGCATGATGTGCGGCTCTACAAATCCAAGCGTGATATGCAAGTCGGCAGCCATAAAGCGCTCGTCAATGTAGATCGGAGTTCCACAGCTTGTATTGCCCAGTGCCCGATGTGCAGCCAGGTCGCGCGCGTCATGGTTCACCACGCGATAGGTGTTTGCGATCTCCGGCCCCAGGATTGTTTCGATCTCATCCTTCGTCGCTCCGCGATGCAGGCCGGTGGCGATCAGAATCGTGACGCCTTCAACGGGAATTCCGGCAGCGTGCAGCCGCAGCAGCAGCGGGGGCAGCGTAACTCGATTCGGCGCGGGGCGCGTGATATCGCAGACTGAAATCGCGACGGTCCTCTTGCCCGCTGCCAGTTTAGCCAGCGGTTCAGTGCCGATGGGGTGGTCGAGTGCCTCGTCCAGCGCAGCCAGCACATTGCTCAGCCCGGCCGCAGAACGGCTTCTCACAACCTGGCACTCAAAGCTGTCGGGGATCGATAGCTCAATGCCGCTGGTGCCAAAGGCAAACTGTGTTTTCATCTGTGTGCTCAAGACCGGCCGCAGTCTATCAAGCGGATTTATCCTTGCCGTTCATTCTAACTGTTTTCAAACAGCACACCTCTTGCTGTGAAGTCAGCGTGTGCAGGTTATCGCCATGTGCAATACTACGGCGAGATTGAATTACTTCCCCCAAAAGACTTGAATTCAGCCGGGTTTAAGGAAGGATGGTGAAGTTATGACAGGCCGTGAACGGATTCTTGCTGTTCTGGAGGGTCAACCCGCCGACCATCTGCCCTGTATGCCCATCACCATGATGTTTGCTGCCGATGTGCTTGGCGTTCCCTACGGCAAGTACGCGCGTGACCACCGGGTGATGGTTGATGCCCAGGTGAAGACAGCCGAGATGTTTGGATTTGACTACGTTTCAACGATCTCCGATCCTGCGCGGGAAGCGGCCGACTATGGCGCCAGGGTGCAGTGGTATGACGATCAGCCTCCGGCAATTATTGAGGAAGAGGCCCTCTTTGCGGATAAGTCGCTGCTGGGCAGGGCGAAGGCGCCGGACCCGTTCTGCGGTGGCCGCATGGAAGATCGTATTCGTGGTGTAGAGCTGTTGCGCCAGCGCGTTGGCAATGAACTGTTTGTTGAAGGATGGGTTGAGGGTCCGTGCGCGGAGGGTGCCGATCTGCGCGGTATCGGGCGGCTGATGCTCGATTTTTCTGACGATCCGGAGTTTGTTCACGCGCTGTTCATGTTCAACGTTGAAGCGGCCCTCCGCTTTGCCGCCGAACAGATAAAGGCCGGGGCAGACATCATTGGCATTGGGGACGCTGCTGCTTCTCTTGTGGGACCGCGAATCTATAAAGAATTTGTGTGGCCCTGGGAGAAGAAGCTGGTGGATGGCATTCACGCTCTGGGTGGCAGAGTGCGACTCCATATCTGCGGCAATACGCGCAAGGTCCTTGACGGAATGGGAGCCTTGGGCTGCGCAATGGTGGATATCGACTTTCCTGTGCCCATGGAAGAAGCACGCGCCAGCATGGGGCCTCGGCAGACGCTTGCAGGTAATTTGAATCCCGTGAAAGACCTGCGCGATGGTACTCCAGAGACGATTCAACTGGCGCTCAAGAGATTGCAGCAAGATGCAGGCGCACAGTGGATTGTTGCAGCAGGCTGCGAGATTGTGCGGGATACTCCCCACACAAATGTCCGTGCCCTTGTAGAGTTTGCGCAGATGCATACGTGCGCCTCTGCTTGATTGGAAGACAGAAGCTATGACGGGTCGAGAGCGAATCCTGAAGGTACTCAACGGGCAGCGAACTGACTGGCTTCCAGTTATGCCCATCACCATGATGTTTGCCGCGGATGTGCTCGGCATAAAGTATGAGAGGTACGCGCGCGACTACAAGGTGATGGTGGACGCACAGGTCAAGACTGCTGAAATGTTCGGCTTTGACCATGTCTCCGCGATTGGCCCGCCGGCCCCTGAGACAGCCGACCTGGGTGCGACGGTCCAATGGTACCCTGATCAGCCGCCTTCCATGCTTGAGGCCGAGGCGTTGCTTAAAGACAAATGCACCCTCGACGTGTTGAGGACGCGTGATGCTTTTGTTGGCGAGCGCGTGGAAAACCGAATACGCGGCATCGAACTGATGCGGGAGCGCGTGGGCGCAGATTTACTGGTTGAAGGCTGGTTGAGTGGGCCGTGCGCTGCTGCTGCGGACCTGCGAGGCATAAACCAGGTGATGGTGGATTTTAGCGACGATCCTGCATTCAATCACGCTCTTTTTGACTTTGCGCTGGAGAGGGGTATCCACTTTGCCCGGCTGCAGATTGAGGCCGGGGCAGACATCATCGGAATCGGCGACGCGGCAGCATCGCTCATAGGGCAGCACTACTACAAGGAGTTTGTCTGGCCGCGGGAGAAGCGACTTGTGGAGGCAATCCACGCACTTGGGGCCAGGGTAAGGCTCCATATTTGTGGATCTACGCGGAAGATTCTGAGCGATACGGGCGAGCTGGGTTGCGACCTGATCGACATTGACTCACCGGTACCGCTTGAGGAGGCGCGCGCCCAAATGGGGCCGCGTCAGACACTCTGCGGCAACCTTGACCCAGTGAGAGAGCTGCGGGGCGGTACTCCAAAATCGGTTGTCCGCCTTTTAGAAGCAATGCGGCAAAAGGCCGGCCCGCAATGGATTGTGGGCGCTGGATGCGAAATTGTGCGGGATACTCCCCACGCCAACATACGGGCCATGATCGACTTTGCAGAGACAAACTCGTCCCGGTTCGAGCCCAGCTAACGTGCACCCGGGCGAAGTTCCACGGTCCAGCATCGAGCACTAATCGGGCCGGACAGCAGGCGCTCCCGCGGCCAGAATCGCATCGGCGATGCGAGCGGCCTCCACGGCTGGCCGCACCGCATGCACACGAACAATTGAAGCCCCATGCAAAACGGCGGCGATTAGTGCGGCCACGCTCGCAGTCTCACGCGCGGCCATGGGAGTCTCATCCCCTCCGTAAAGCGGTTCGAGTGTCTTTCCCAGGAATGATTTGCGGCTCAGTCCGGCCAGCAACGGATGCCCCAGCGCAAGCAACTCCGCTTGCCGGGCGAGCAGAGCGTAGTTCTCTTCGAAGCGCTTGCCAAACCCGTAGCCGGGGTCCAGCACAATCGCCTCTTCAGGAATCTCGGCCCGCGCCGCACTTGCCAAGCTGGCAGCCAAACCTGACCGCACTTCTGCAAGCAGGTTGTCCGGCGCCAGTTCCGATTGCATGCGCCACTCTTCCGGCCGTCCGCGTGTATGCATCAGCACCACGCCCGCCCCGAAAGCTGCGCAGACCTCCCCCATGGCCGGGTCCCATGCCAGTCCGCTTACATCGTTCACAATCTCCGCGCCTTCAGCCAGCGCAGCCCGCGCCGTTGCGGCCTTGTAAGTATCCACGGAGATAATTGCACCGGGGTGTGCGCTCAGAATGCTTTCGATCACCGGCAGCAGACGGGCCTGTTCCTCGTCCGTGCTCACCGCCGGGGCGTGCACGGTGCCAGCCGCGCCGCCTGCGCGTGAACCGGGCCGGGTACTTTCCGCACCCAGGTCGAGCAGATCCGCACCCTCTTCCAGCAGCTTGAGCGCGTGGGCAGTTGCCGCCTCAGGGTGCAGAAAACTTCCCCCGTCACTAAATGAGTCCTGTGTGATGTTCACGATTCCCATGACGAGCGTCCGCTGGCCCAGTTGTAGTGTGCGCGTGCGCAGCCGCCAGGTTGCAGTTCTTCTCTCCATGGCTTATCCCTCTATTTGCCGCTCCTTGGTTCCCTGAAAGAATCCGCGAAATAGTCGCAATCGAATGCTCTGCCACTAATGGTACGCCGAACCCGGTTTGTCTCCTGCTACACTCCGGGCATGAGGCTTTTCGAGCGAATTCCAGCAGTGATTCTGGCAGGGCTTCTGGTGGCTGTAACCGGCCTATCCGCGCAAACGCCGCACGCCGGCCCGCCGGTACATCCCCGCACGCATACTATCCCGGCCACAGGCCCACTCGCCGACCGCATCCAGGCAATTCTCGCCGATCCCGCGCTTAGCCATGCGGAGTTTGGTATCAGCGTCACCACGCTCGACGGCCAGCCGCTCTATGGATTGAACGAGGGGCGCCTGTTTGTCCCCGCCTCCAACGCCAAGCTCACCACGACAGCCACCGCCTTCGCACTGCTTCCTGTAGACGCGCTCAACTGGACGACAAACGTAGTCGCCGGCGGTGAGTTGGACTCTGCTGGCGTGCTCCACGGCGATATTATCCTGCTTGGCGTGGGCGATCCCACCATGAGCGGGCGGCACTATCCCTATCGTGCGCCAGGAACAGCAACTCATGCGCCCAGCGCTACGGACACTACGGCCGAGGCACCGCCGCCCACGACTGCCATGACCTCAATTGATTTGCTGGCCCAGCAAGTGGAGCAGGCAGGCGTGCGCACGGTGGAAGGCAATGTCGTGGGCGACGATAGCTATTTTCTACACCAGCCCTACGGCCAGGCATGGGGCTGGGACGATCTGCAATGGAGCTACGGCGCTCCGGTCTCCGCGCTCACCTTCAATGAGAACGCGGCCGAGCTTACCGTCCACGCCGACGAGTCCGCCCCCGGAGCCACCGTTGCCGAGTGGACCCCGAAGGTGGAGTACTACACCCTGGACAACACCATGACACCCGCGCCAACCGGCGAGCCAGCGCATCCTGGCCTTGAGCGCGCCCCCGGTTCCATGCTGGTCCGCTCCTGGGGAACGGTCAGCCCCAATGGTCTGCATGTAAGCCTTGCTGTCGAAGACCCGGCGCAGTTCACCGCCCTTGCCTTCAAAGACGCTTTGCTTCGTCGCGGTGTTACCGTGAAAGGCACTGCGGACTCCCGCCACAAATACAAACACGGCGCTGGGGACTTTGCCGGCGAGCGAGCGCAAACACTCAAGCTGACCCGCTCCTCCCTTGCCAGGATCACAGCCCCGTTGGAAGGCAGGCGCATTCTCGCCATGCACTTCTCCCCTCCGGTGGCTCAGGATATCACCGTGATCAACAAGACCAGCCAGAACCTGCACGCGGAGTTGCTGTTGCGCCTGCTCGGCAAGGTCGAGGGCGCTGAAGGCAGCTTTGAGCAGGGCACCCGCGTCGTTCGGCAGTTTCTGGCCGACGCGGGCGTAGACGACGACGACTTTTTTCTTTATGACGGCTCCGGCATGAGCCCCGATGACCGCATCACTCCGCGTGCCTTTACCCGGTTGCTCGCCTACGCTTCAAGGCAGCCCTGGGGGCCAGCCTGGCGCGAAACGCTGCCGGTGGCCGGCGTGGACGGCACCCTCTCTGGCCGCTTCAAGAACTCGCCGCTCAAGGGGCGCCTGTGGGCAAAGACCGGTACGCTCAACGAGGTCAATACGCTCTCTGGCTACCTCACCACGGCAACCGGTAAAACCCTGGCGTTTTCAATCCTTGTGAACGGCCGCAGACCTGGAAGTGATGCCGAGCCGGAAGCCATCGACCGCATTGCTGAGGCTATAGCCGAGGCGGAGTAAAGCTGTATCATCAGAGGCAAATGCGCGCCTATTCTTTCACTGCTTCTTATGCTCTTGTCTTCTGTGCGGCGGGCCTTGCCTTTGGCGTGGCCGGCTGCCGTTCGCTGCCGCCCTCAAAGCCCGAGTCGCAATTTACTGATCAGGAGGCGCGCGGAGCCGTCATATACCGCGTCAAGTGCGGCAAGTGCCACTACCCCACCAATACCCATCCGCTGAATGGACCCGGACTGCAGGCGCTCACAAAGATAAAGGCCATGCCCAGTGGCGCTCCTCCAACGGATGAGCGGCTCACGCAGGTCATTCTGCAAGGGCGCCAAATGATGCCCGCCACGCAACTGACTGACGAACAGATGCAGGATCTGCTGATTTATCTGCATACCCTATGACCAACGACAGAATATCCGGCGAAGTGCAACCGCGACGGCGAGCCCTGCTGCGGTTGCCCGGTCTGGCGGCCATCGCTTTCTATATGCTGATCCTCGCCGCGGTCGATGTCCTCGGCGTGGTGGGCGGCCAGTTTCCGCCCATCTTCCTGGTGCTTTCGGCTGTCTTTATCGCCGCATGCTTTGGGCTGCTGCTGCTTTTGCGCTGGGCCTGGGCGCTCACGCTGGCCGCTGTGGTTCTGCTCACGTGCCTTTTTGCGTGGAAGTTCTCCCAGCAGCACGAGTTCCCCTACATTGTGCAGGGACTCCTCAACCTGGTGTTCTTTCTCTACCTGGTTCGTATTCAGGTTCGAAGCGAGCTCAGGTAAATCCGTCCGCTAATCCGGCTTGGTCACCTTTCCGGTTGGGTCCGTTGCGGGCGCTGGGGGCTGGCACAGGCTCTTCAACTTTTCGAACGGCTTGGGCGTGAAGTTCGGATAGGGAAGCCGCCGGGCGTCCATAAACTGATCTGGCAACGTACCGCCATATTTCAGGGCAGCGTCTGGATCGCGGTTATAGACCGGGTCCCTCTCCACCTCCGCCAGTGATTCAAAGTGGAATCCTTGCTTGCGCAGCAGGTCCACCAGGTCAGGAAGCATCACGGTAGTGAAGGCCGTCGCATGCAACAGCATCACGTTGGGAATCTCATGCCCAAAGGCGATCTGCTCCTCCGCACGGCCCAGCCGGATATACTCTGCCGCGTTCGCAAGGTAGCTCAGCTTCAGCCACGTCAGCGCAGCCGTATCTTGCAGCCCAGTGCAGCGGCCATACGCATCGTTCCAGGCGTAATCCTCAAAGTCGATGGTGACCTGGGCAACGCGATAACCGTGCTCCTGCAGGTAGCTGCGCACGGCATGGCGCTTCTGCAGCGTCTCGCCCTCCCACAGAAATGGATAGCGGAACCAGCGCCAGTCGCGCACTTCGCCATACTGCGCCAGCGCCGGCTCGTTCAGCGCAATCTCATGCTCAAAGGCTTCGGCCGTATTGTCTGTTAACGACATATGCGACCAGGTGTGGCTGCCGATGTTCATCCCCGCGCTGAGCCAGACGCGTAACGCCTCCTGCGCATCAGGGTCGTTGTCGAGCTCTTTGCCGATCACAAATCCGTAGGTGCCCTCCAGGTGGCTGGCCTGTAGCGCGGCGCTGAGGGCGGTGGCAATCGTTGTGCGGTTCTGCCCCGGCGGCAGGCTACCCGCGGCGGGCAGGTCGTCAAACGTGAGCGCGATGACGGGGTGCGCATCCAGCGCTGGCAGCCCGGCATCCCTGTCCTGTTGATGCACCGGCGCCGAGGGGTCTGGCGCATGTGAGGATTGTCCGGGTGCGGCTGCCAAACTTCCCGCCGCAACCAGGCTGAAGAGAATTCCAACCGCCTGGAAACAGTGCTTCATCTAAGTGCCCTGTGTAACGTAATGCGAAGTGTAGCAAATCACAGTGCTTTGGACTCGCCCACCGCGCCTGCCGGTACAATAAGCAGGTGATTGATTTGGTTCAGATCGAGCCCGCCCGCAAGGTCCCGGCCCCAAAACCAGAGTGGCTCAAGGCACGCGCCCCGGTGGGCGAAAACTACCACGACCTGAAGCGCCTGGCTCGCTCGCTCGGTTTAAATACCGTATGCGAGAGCGCCCAGTGCCCCAACATCGGCGAGTGCTGGCACCACAAGACCGCCACCTTCATGATGCTGGGCAACCTGTGCACGCGCCGTTGCGGTTTTTGTGCCGTACCCAAGGGCCGGCCCGAGCCTATCGATTTTGATGAGCCTCGTCGCGTCGCTGAGGCTGTGGCTGTACTCGGTCTCGAACACGCTGTCATCACCAGCGTCAACCGTGACGACGATCTGGTAGGCGGCGCACGCATCTTCGCCCTGGTCATCGAGGAGATCCGCCGCCAGGCCCCCGGTTGCCGCGTCGAAGTGCTCATTCCTGACTTTCAAGGCAATCAGGAAGCTATCCGTATCGTCGTTGAGGCCCGCCCCGAGGTGCTCAATCACAATACCGAGTCCGTGCCCCGGCTATACCGTGTGGTGCGCTCCGGTGCCCGGTACGAGCGCACCCTCGAACTTCTGCGTTATGCCAAGGAGTTGCGCCCGGATGGCATTACGAAATCCGGCGTCATGGTGGGTCTGGGTGAGGAAACGGCTGAGCTGCTCCAGGTCTTCCGCGATCTTGCTGCCGTCCACTGCGACATTCTCACCATCGGCCAATATCTGCGCCCCTCGCGCAACCATCTGCCCATGGCCCGCCTCTACACCCCACGCGAGTTTGCCGAATTGAAGACTGAAGCTCTCAAGATGGGCTTCCGCCACGTCGAGTCCGGCCCCCTGGTCCGATCCAGTTACCACGCCCATGAGCAGGCCGCATCAACCGGCATGGCCACACCGGCTTAGTTCTCAACAGACATTATCCCCTCAGCTGGATGGTTGTAGAATAGCTCGTTGGTAGTTTGCTCCACGGAGGAAGAAACCCATGGCAGTCTCGATTATGGCCGGGATTCCGGCACTCAAAGATCTCAACAGCGACCTGAGGCGGCGGATGGATGGGGCAGTGGCCACTTTCCAGGCCAATTTGGCGTCCACACGGACTGGCAGGGCTAGCGTGCACATGCTCGACCAGGTCAAGGTGGACTACTACGGCACGCATACGCCCATCAGCCAGTTGGCGCAGGTCTCCGCTCCCGAAGCGCAAATGATTCTGATCGCGCCCTGGGATCCCACGATCCTGAAAGAAATTGAGAAGGCTGTCCGCACCGCCGACCTCGGCTTCAACCCCATCTCCGACGGCAAAGTGCTGCGCATCCCCGTTCCGCCCATGACCGAGGAGCGCCGCCGCGATGTCTGCAAGCACATCAACCGCGACCTGGAAGAGCAGCGCACCGCCGTGCGCAACGTTCGTCGCGACGGCAACGACGCCCTCAAGAAACTCGCCAAAGACAAGAAGATCAGCGAGGACGAGGAGAAGCGCGCCCTTGAAGAGATTCAGAAGATGACCGACGAAGAGATTCGCCGCATGGAAGAGCTCTCACAGAAGAAGGAAGCAGAAGTCATGCAGGTCTGAGAAAGTCAAGAATCAGGCCAATTAGCTCATACAGAGAGAAGTCAGTGTTCCCGAGGTCCGGATTTCCGGACCTCGGGAATTCCAACCAATCTCCGCACTTGTCTGTGCACGTAGCGGCGTTATCCTGCCCATGCATGGAGTCTTCAAAGCTGCCGCTACAGCCAATCTATCCCCCGCTCACCGCTGCGACCATTTTCGCGATGTAGTCGTCAAGCCATCCCTGCCCGATGGTCTTCACCCCATACAAATTCGATACGCTTACAGCGACCATCTTCCCCGAAACGTAGCCCATCCAGTGGCCGGCGTAGAGCACGATTTCCTTCTGGTTGCAGGATCCGCCCACCACCTGCCACGTCTGCTTCCGCCACCATAGAATCCCGTTTTTGTATTTCTGTTTCCCTGCCGGCTCGTCTCTTACGAGTGTGCTGGTATTGCTTGCCGGATCTTCCGGCATCTTGGCCATCAGTTCCAGCGTTGAGTCGCCTCCTGGCGCGGAGGTCCAACCATACTCCAGGCGAACCAGCGGATCTGCGAAGCAGTTGGGCCAACTTGTGTTCGGCTTGGTAGCCTGAACCCCGTCCGCCGCGTCTGCCTCCTTCATCCTCGCGAACATGGCTGCTGCGTTCGCATCGGCTGTGAACCCCGCCGGTGGAGTTGGAAGGGATTTTCCACTTGCATGGCCCACAACTACTGGAGCCATCATGACGAGCGCTAAACAAAAAAATACCGCAGGAATCGTTCTCATGCGTTCTTCCTTCGTCTGCAGCCGGGTCTTTGCCAGGGCGCAGTTCTGTCTTCGGCTGTGAGAGGCCAATTTATCATGGGTGACCTTATTCCTACCCTTTTAAAACACTCTTGGTAAGGTGAGGGAAGCAACCCCTGCCTACTTTGATGGATCCACCAGCGCCTGATAGACAGCGCTGCGGCTCAGGTACTGCACATTCGGGCTTCCGCCATGCATGCGCTGAATCATCCCCACAAACACAATATCGTTCGTCGGATCTACCCAGAACCACGTCCCCGCCGCGCCATCCCAGAAGAACGTGCCCTTGCCCTCTGGCAGGTTGGCTTCCGGCGGATCAAAGACAACCGCGCAGTTATATCCATAGCCAAAGCCCGGTCGCAAAACCTGCAAGCCGATACTGTACTCGCCCGTCAGCAACTCTGCCGGCACGTGATTTGAAGCCATCAGGTGCACCGTGGACGGAGCCAGAATGCGCGCGCCGCTGAGCTCGCCGCCATTGGCCAGCATTTGAGCGAACCGGTAGTAGTCTTCCGCTGTGGAAGTAAGGCCGCCGCCGCCCGAAGGCATTGTAGGCGGAGTCAAAAAGTCGCCCATTCCGCCGCCGTTGGTTGTGTCGGGAATCAGCTTGCCCTCTGCGCTGTTTTCATAGAGTGCCGCAAAGCGGGTTTGCTTTTCGGCGGGTACATAGAAGCCCGCGTCCCGCATGCCCAGCGGCTTGAAGAGCTGGTCGCGCATGAACTCCGCCAGCGGTTGGCCTGAGAGCTTCTCAACAATGTAGCCCTCAATGTCCATTGACATCGAATAGACCCATCCCTTGCCCGGCTGATAGAGCAGCGGAATCTTCGCCAGCCGCTCGATCATCTCCTGCAGGTTCTTCGATTGCCGCACATGCAGGTCGCCATACATCGCGTCCGCTGGCGTTTTGCCGTTGCCATAGCTGAAGCCTGCCGTGTGCGTCATCAACTCGCGCATGGTGGGCGCATGGTCCGGAGCGACAAGAATCATCTTGCCATCCGCATCCACGCCCTTGAAGACCTTCAGGTGCGCGAACTCCGGTATGTATTTCGAGATCGGATCTGACGGCAGCCACTTGCCCTGCTCGTAGAGAATCATCATCGCCACGCCGGTTACCGGCTTGGTCATGGAGTAGTCGCGGAAGATGGTGTCCTTCGTCATCGGCGCGCCGCTCGCCATGTCGCGCTGGCCGTAGGTGCGGTAGTCCACAACCTTGCCGTGCCGCGCCAGTATCGTCACCACGCCGGAGAGATGCTTCTGATCCACCGCCGCCTGCATCAGCGCGTGCAGCCGTTCAAGCCGTTGGGATGAGAATCCAACGGTCTCCGGCTTTACCACCGTCATGTCGAGCACATGGTGTGCCGCTTGCGTGGGTAGCTGCTTTTCGCTGGCTTGCTGCGCGGTCAAAGACAGTGCGCTGATTACAAGCGCCATGCCGCACAAAAAAATGCGGCCCGGATTTCCATGGATGGTCATTCGATTCTCTCTGTCTGCGGCAAGGGCCGCCCTGCTTTGCCGAACCTTTATAACAGGCGTATGAAGTCGCGGCAAACAATCCTGTTCCTACTCAATAGATCAGCTTGAGCGACAACTGAATCTGGCGCGAGGTACCTGCGGTTTTGCTGATCTCGCCAAAGCCAGACCCGTTGAGGATGTTTGCGGGCAGGCCCATATTCACAATATTGAAGAGGTTGAAAAACTCGCCGCGAAATTGCAAGTCCACGCGCTCGGCTCCGCTTTTTCTGCGGCCGAAGGGCGTGTCTTTGATCAAGGAAAAATCGAAGTCGTAGTACGCTGGTCCGCGGAAGGTGTTCCGCCCCAGCGTCCCAAAGCGGCCCAGATTCGGTCCCGTGCCCCCTGCAACGTGCAGCGGAATTGCGAAGAAGGCCGTCGAGTTATTGATCCCCTGCCCAAAGTAATCTTCGCGCACCTTGCGCGCCGTGGAGAGGCGTGGCTTGGCTATCTGGTCCGGGCGGTCCACGCCGTTCGAGCCCGCGCCCGTTTGTTGAATCCCGGAGAAGATGGTGAAGGGCGAGCCTGAGCTGATGCTGGATATGCTCAGCAACTCCCAGCCATCAGTAGCTTTCCTGCTGATGGAGTGTAGAAAGTTCACACTCTCCAGATGCAGGTCCTGCGCCGCGCTGAGGCCAAAGCCATGCGACACATCAAACGAAGAGGGGCCGCGCTCAGGATGCGTGTCATACGGATTCTGCGGGAAGCCCTGCGCCACCGCGCCGGTTGATCCGGTGCCGCCGATCACCTGGCTGGTATCGTCGATTGACTTGCTCCATGTGTAGCTCGCCTGGATGCCTGGCCCACCATGCCCAATGGTGCCGGTGAGCGAGGTTTGCAGTGCGTGATAGTTCGAGTGCGCCGTTGATGTAACCTCGCTCTCAAAACCAAAGCCGCCAATCACGTTGCCCGCACTATCGAATTTGGTGTGTGGCGCAAATTGAGCATCGGCTCCGGGATAGGCGTTCGGAAAGGAAGAGCGCGGCAGTTTTTCGCTGGCCGTCCCCACATAGTTTGCGCTCGCCGTCAGGTTTCCGAACTTCCGCTCCATCCCCGCAGTCCACGTATAGAGGGTGCCGTTGACGAACTTTGGATTGACGCCGTTGAGCGCAAGGTCGCTGACCACATGCCCCGCTGTCAGCGATGCAACGGCCTGTTCGAAGCGATCCACATCCATCGCTGTGTTGGGCGCCACACTCTTGGTTTGTCCGGCTGGAAACATCTCGGTTCCCGCCATCGTAAACGTGCGCGGCAACTGCGCCGGTGTAATTTGAAATCCATAGCCGATCGGTGCGTTGGATGCCGAGAGAAGACGCGGCATCACTGCAAAAGGAGTTGACCCGGTAAGGTAGTTATCTTGCCAGATGTTCGGCGGTATCAATGTAACTGCGCCGCCGGCATGAACCTGTAACTTGTCAGCAACTTGCCAGGCCGCCTGAATGCGCGGACCAAATCCGTTCCAGTGTGTCTTGTAGCCGGGCTGCGGATTCACGACATACTGTTGTGTACCGCTTGCGTAATTAAAGCTTGCAGTTCGACGGGCACGCTCGGTAATCGGGCCATAGACCTCCCAGCGGACTCCCAGGTCGAGTGTCAATCGGTCTGTTACCTTCCATGTGTCCTGCACGTAGGCATTCACGTTGTTGCGGCTGTCGGCCGCCGGACCTATGTGCTCACCGCCGGAGAAGTAAGGCGGAGCAAGAGACACTGTGTAAGCCGCCGGGCTGCCAGACAGAAAACTTGAGAGCGTATCCGGCAGCGGGTCGCCAGGATTGAGATCGTGTTTGCCGCTCTTTGATGAAATGTGTTCGCGGGAGTATGCGATTCCGCCGCCAAAGTCATATTCCCCGTTGGGGCTGATGCCGAAGAAGGTGGAGTCGCGGTTCAGGCGAGCTTCCACTCCTGCTTTGAGTGCGTGGCGTGCTGTTGTGTGGGTAATATTCTCGCGCAACTGAAACAGGTTTCCGTAGGCCTGCATCACCGTTCCTGCGGCGGCATTGAAGGCCTCAAACAGGCCATCGTTGAATTTTACGGCTGGGTCAGTGCGGTTCGACGTTGGAAAGCCTGGCGTAGAGCGCTGAATGCTCAACGACGACTCCATTGTCAGGCGCGGCGAAACCGTGCGCGTGTACGTACCCACCACATTGCGCTCCCGGTCAATGTATTCGATGCCGAATGTGGGATCGATCGCGGTCTGGTCAGGGTTGGTTGTTGGTCCACTCAGGTTGTCCATGGTGAACCGCGCAAAAAATTGATCCCTGGATGTGAACTTGTGATCGAGACGCAGAGAGAACTGATCGGCGACTGTGGCCACCTTGGATGCCGTCGCGTAGGTGTGGGCCTGGAAGGATCCAGCCGTGTAATTTGGCAGCGGATAGCGCGCCAGCACCTCCGCTATGCCTTGATCAACTGGCACCGTCAGCGTATCAACGGAGCCGTCGGGATAAGTGACCATGTCCTGCCCGGCCCGCTCCTGTGCGGTGGGCACAGGCATTACCTGCGTGGTTCCAAGCACTTGGCGGAAGCCCTGGTATTGCGTGAAGTAAAAGGTGCGCCCACGGCCGTCATACACGTGGGGAAGAAGCACCGGACCGCCATTGGTAAACCCAAACTCGTTGCGGCGGAAGGGCGGAATCCTGCCCGAATAGGCCGGGGTTGCGTGGTCAAAGTAGTTCCGCGCGTCAAAGGCGGAGTTGCGCACAAATTCAAAAAACGATCCATGAAATCCAATGACGCCAGAACGAGTAATAATGTTGGTGAATCCCGCCGCGCCGCGACCGATCTCTGCCGGCATCCAGCCCGAACTGGATTGAATCTCCTGTACCGCATCCACGTTGAAGTTTGAAAATGTGGCCCCGCCCATCTCTGGATCGCTGATGTCCGCGCCATCCATCGCAAACACCGCTTCCACACCGCGCTGGCCGTTGATCGCGAATTGAGCCGTAAAATTCGTCGCCCCGTTAGCGTCTGTCATTGTGCCCGCGGCCAGCAGCAGCAGAGTCCCAAAATCGCGCTTGTTTAACGGCAGTTCGCTCACTGCCTGGCTTGAAAGGTCTTCCCCGCCCGTGGCCTGCTGGCCCTGCAACAGCGCCACCGCAAGTTCCCCGCGGTCAGAGAGCGTGATCGAAACCGGTGGCGCAACGGCTTCAAGGCCGATGGGCTGCGGATAGTCCACCTTGCGACCATTTGCTTCAATGGTGAGCCGGTATGGGCTGGCCGGCAGAGCGGGCAATCGGAAGGCCCCGTCTGCCCCTGTTACCGCTTCCGCTTTGGCGCTCTTTCCTGTTAGCCGCACCTTCGCTGCTGGGATGGGCGC
>Ga0364893_10269_pt2 | contig 19054 bp, 18 predicted proteins | sample ExccelJu500001D3_FD_206943 | JGI IMG/M metagenome (GOLD analysis project Ga0364893, IMG submission 206943) | Enriched cells from Trout Bog Lake Hypolimnion, Wisconsin, USA - BchlTB.July16.5000.01.D3 | ecosystem: Environmental > Aquatic > Freshwater > Lake > Hypolimnion/Profundal zone | place: USA...
GTACAATGACCTCATAAACAAATTAGGAGGTCATTTTTATGAACAAGATTAAACTTTTGTATGATGTGGTTAAGACAATGAGAAACAAAGAGGTTGTAAATGGAATTCTGACGGTGAAAGTAAGTAAAGCAGAAGCAAACCTATTCTCCCTGCGCAATGAATTCGAGAAAAACCTGCTGACCGGTCAGACCAAAGCAAAAATCAATACCGAGCTGGATTATGAAGGAAAGACAGTTAAACACGATAGCAATACTGAATTTACCATCCCCGCTTCCGGCGACTGCCGGTGTCACGAATTCTTCGCACGGCTGCATCAATCTCATTCCACCTGTTGCGCCGGGCGACTAAAAGACAAATTCTCCAGACTGCTCTTTGCCTTAGGAGTTCTAAACGCGCTGCAAACAGAAGAACAGGCAGACAAAACCATGATCATATCACTCAATGCCAAGGACCTGCCCGAAGATGTGAAAACGTTGCTGTGTGAAAAAATGAGCCGGGCAAGCGAGTGCCATCAACACGGGCATGGTTTCCTGAAAGAGTTTTGCGCGGCCGACAATCTCGATTTTGCACTCAACATATTCGTCAATAAAAATTACGAAACAGATAAAATTGTAATATCCGTCGTCGGCAGCCAAAAAGATGAGCACAACGCACCATACGATCTGACGGCCAGGGCTGAAGTGTCCTTCGTCTGGTAAACAGTCGCGGTTGCAAGTCCGAAAAATAAAGCAACCAATCCCAAGCTGGAGACACAAAATATTTTTGTGTCTCCAGCTTGTTGAGATACTCTAAAAGCTCAATTTTACAAAAACTAAGCCTGGCGAGGATAATTTTGCCCCTTTGATCGATATGCAATATAATAGTGACAAGAATCAGCCTCAAAAAGAGAGCAGGTGATATTCATGTTCAGATGTAATAACCGGCGAACCATGCATTGTTGCCCGGAACAAAGCCAAGAGCTGCAGGCCGAAATTCGGCGGCTGCATGAGCTCCATCAACATCACCATCGTCAGTTTCTGCGTCACTATAAATATTTTCGCTACCTGCGGCCCGCCTTCATAGTGTTTAACCTGATTATCCTGTACCTGCTGTTTAGCTGGGTCGGAATCAAAGGAATCGGCATTTTTTTCGTTGCTTTAATCATAATGAAAGAACTATTTCAGTTTATCTTCCTGGTGCGCTTGGAAAAAAGAATATTTATGCCTATGGAAAATCTAAAACAAGGCCTTGATGAAGTCGCCAAGGGAAACTATTCCGTAAAGGTTGAGTATGACAAGCCAAATGATCTTGGCTTATTGATTGCTTCTTTCAATGAAATGACCGAAAGATTATTCGAAGCTGAACAGCTGCAAACTGAATACGAGGAAAATCGCAAGGCGCTTATCACCAATATTTCCCATGACCTGAAAACGCCGATAACCGCGATTCAAGGGTATATTGAAGCTATTCTGGAGGGAACTGTCAATTCTCCGGAAAGTAACGACAAGTACCTGAGAACCATTCATCGCAATACCGTTTATGTGAATAAACTCATTGACGATCTATTCTTATTCTCAAAATTGGATATGCAAAAATTGGAGTTTCACTATGACCGCGTGGAAATTCGGGGATTTATGAGTGATCTGATGGAGGAATATAGATTTGATCTGGCCGAGCGCAACATCCATTTTCAATATGTCTCCCAGCTGGACGGCAACCATTGGTTGAATCTGGATGGGAAAAGGTTTTATCAGGCTTTTAACAATATAATTGGCAATGCTGTTCAGCACGGCACCAAACCCGACCTGGCCATTAAAGTCAGACTATACCTTCAGGACGAATTCGTCGGTATTGACATTGAAGACAATGGGCCCGGCATTCCCACAGATAAACTGCCATTTATCTTTGACCGGTTCTACCGCATTGATACCGAACGCCCCAAAGACCAAGTTAGCACGGGATTGGGACTGGCCATCGCCAAGGAACTGGTGGAGGCCCATGGCGGCAAGATTAGCGTCTCCAGCGTAAATGAAGGCACCTGCTTCACCCTCACTCTCCCGCTCTTACCTGACAAAGAGGAGGAACCTTGCCAATGAAACGCATCCTGATTATTGAAGACGACCTGGATATCGCTGAACTAGAGCGCGATTACCTGCAGTTAAACGGCTATAAGGCGGACATTGTCCCTGATGGTCTACTGGGCTTAAAAAAGGCTGTCTCGGGCGGGTATGACGTTATTGTCGTGGATCTGATGCTGCCGAACAAAGATGGTTACGAAATCATCAAAGCAATCAGAAAAAGCCTGGAAATACCGGTAATTGTCGTATCAGCTAAAAGTGAGGATATCGATAAAATCAGAGGCCTTGATTTCGGAGCAGATGATTATTTAACCAAGCCATTCAGCCCGGCCGAGCTGGCAGCCAGAATCAAAGCCCATCTCAGAAGATATGAGCGCCTCAAAGGCACGGCGGCGACTTATGAAGTGATCCAGCACAAAAGCTTGGAAATCAATACAGCGTCCCATAAGGTTTCGGTGAACGGCAAGGAAGTTCAAGTAACAACCAAAGAATACGAACTTTTGCTGTTCCTGGCTTCAAATCCCAACATAGTTTTCAGCAAAGAACATATTTTCGATACCATCTGGGGTGATGAGTATTCCGGCGATACCGCTACTGTTGCCGTGCATATCCAAAAAATCCGCAAGAAGATTGAAAAAGACCCTTCAAATCCTGACTATATTGAAACCCTATGGGGAACAGGTTACCGGTTCAATCCCGTATAAGCCGACTATATCCGCTCCTTGAAGAGCCGTACAGCCCTGGCACGCTTTAAGGTTATTCCAAACGACCCGGGGAAATCACGAACGAACTCAACCTTCCTCAACACCTGAGCTTCCTTCACTTCACAATTTTGTCACAATTTTGTCGTTATTAATTCACATTCATTCTATTGTTCGATGATCATAATAGCTCGATAATATAGATGTACTGTAGATTAAGAAGAAAAGGAGGTGGCTTAAATGACCCCAATTAATCCCGCATCGACAGGAACGGCCTCTGCGGCTTATCTGCAAAATCAGCAGACGGCCCAACAGGCTCAAACAACAGACAGCTCTAAAAAAACCCACCATCATCATGGGCATAAGCCTGAAACCAGCTCTTCCACTCCCGCTACGCAACAACCGTATAGCGTTGAGCTTGGGACCACCAAGAATGTCCAATCTCCTACCTATCAGAATCCGGCCCTAAAACAAAGCTAATAGTTTGAAAAGACTTCGGCCTAGTTTGTAAAAAGGAGATAGAGAGTGAATATTTCATCTTTGAACAGTTCTTACTTATTGCAGCAGTTGCTGGGTAATTCGAACGCCACCGGGACTAATACCGCCGCAACAAGTAGTGCGACATCATCCACAAGTAACACGGACAGTAGCACTAGCACCAATGACAGTTTCGAATTAAGCTTAATGGCAGCACAGATGATGAGCGGCGCAACGCCGTCCAGTGGCGCGCAAAGCCAAACATCAAGCTCTGGCGGCCTCGGTAATGACATTGGGACTTTTATGAAACAAGTTGCCAACGGCACCGCAACAAGTACTGATCTGCAAAACATTGAAAACAAGATTCAGCAAGCACAGCAATCAGGCAGCAGTGGTGTTAAGGGACATCATCATCACCATCATCACAGCGGAGGAGCCCCGTTGAGTACCCAGGATTCATCGACTACTCAGGACGCATCAAGTTCCGCCAGTATTGGCTCAGACCTAAAAAGCTTCATGAATACAGTTGCCAACGGCACTGCTACCAGCTCAGATTTGACGAACATGGAAAACGAAATGGCTTCGCTGGCTCAGACCGGCCTAATGCAACAGTCTGCGGCCACAACTGGCAACCTGGGGATTTCGTCGGTAGCGGCCAGCTCCAGCAATGTCCTGAATCTTAATGCAGTGTCTCAGGCATTCTTGAATTCGGCGACGAATGCGTACAATAACCAGGCCTATTTTAACTCTAATATTCTACCGCAACAAAGCTAATATTTTTCACTTCGGCTAGCTTGTAAAAAGGGGGCGGTCATCATATGACCACCACGCTAAATCCTACATCTGTAACTGGCCTTAACTACAGTACTGATCCGAACATTCTCAATTATACTAATGGCCTGACTGTGATGTCAGATAGCGGCATGACGCCCACGTCTACAACAACCGCTACTTCTCCGGCGTATCTTCTGGATGGTAGTTTGGCACAATTATCGCAACCTGGATCGTCATCCGGGAGTACTGCCACAACTGCCACGACTTCGCTCTTAGTGCCTAATCTAACTGTCGATAGTTCCTTCAGCATCTTTAACGAGGTCACTAACCTGACGCCTAACGAACTTCAAGCTCTCGCTGCGTTAGATAATGGCCAACTGCCCGCCCAAACCGGCGCAAGCGCCACGCAACAGTCCACATCTGCTGCAAATAGCCAGTCTACTCTCCTTAATGCTTTGGGTGATCCTATCCAGTGGCAAATCGGTGACAGCGAATTGTACACTCTCGACCCGTCACTGGCAACAGTTGTTGGTGCAGCAACATCATCAGCTGTCACTGCGAACCCCGATGCAGCAGTTCAATCCCCGGCATCCACTCAATCTGTAGGCGGGCTTATCGACACAAGTGCCTAAAAAAGAAAGCCTATATCTGCGTATTACAAATACGCAGATTTTTTTTGCCGCCAAAAGGAGCAGAGTGAAAACAGGTGCCAAGGAATCTGCCAAAAGAAGAGCGTTATCCGAACGAATATACGATAAACCTGAACTGTTTTGTACAGTACAGGTTTATCTGTTTCTTGCCGCAGTTAATGATTCTGGAATATTGCCGGATTATTATTTGGTTCTCGCCAGGATAAGATCTGCAATACTTCGGCGAACGGCCTTCTTGCCAGGTCTTCATATTCGTTAAGTTTGCCGATATCCCACCAATCATAGTTCCGCACAAAACCATATAGCGGAATATTTTCCCGCATTATTGCGGGAAATACGTCCCCAGGCAAGTCAACCAACTGTTGCTCCGGGCTTAATCTTTCTATATAAGGCATTATGTCTTCATTCAAAATGTAGGCCCCTGTGCTTACCGGACTGTCCAGATTCATCTTCTCGAAAAAGTCTGTGACGATATTACGTTCATTGACTTTTGCCAAACCGACCTCCAGTCGATAATGAGTTGAAAGAGCTATCGTGACCAATCCGCAGTGACTTTCATGAAATTCGATCAATTCACGGTAATTCAGGTGACTAATTGTATCTCCCGGCACGACAAGGAAATACTTTTCCGCACCACGGATTAACTCCCTGGCTCGCCATACTTCCCCGGCCTTTCCCGCAGGCGTATCGCCGTAACTGTACTGAATAGTTATGCCCCATCGGCTGCCGTCGGCAAAATAGTTTTCTATCTGTTCGGCAAAATAGCTCACAGCTATCACGTATTCCCTTATCCCGTGAGATATCAGATGGAGAAGGACCCATTCCAGCAGTGGCTTCCCGTGAATCGGCACCATGGGCTTGGGGATAAAATCGGTTATCGGGCGCAATCTGGTTCCCTTGCCTGCCGCCAAAATTAAGGCCTTCATCGGAGAACCGCCTCCCGGACGGCAAGTTTTTCCGCCAAGGACGCAGCCACCTCGGCTCCGCCGTATTTTTCTCCCATAACTTTTAATTTCGTGGCCTGTTTTCGATAGTCAGGGTTATTTAGTATTGTCTGGATTGCTTGCGCCAACATCTGCGGCGTCAATGTCTGCTTGTCCAGAACAATTCCCGCGCCGCTTTGAACCAATACTGACCCGTTGTCTTCCTGCTCACCCATGGAAGGTATCACCACCGCCGGCGTTCCACAGGCCAGGCAAGTCATAAGCGTTGAAGATCCACCGTGAAAAACAGTTACATCGCTGGCCTTAATCATTTCGGTTCCTGGCACGAATCCCTGAATAATTGCGTTGCTGGGCGGCCTTAATGATTTTATCTTTTCCGGTGACACAGCAATACCTGTGGCAACAACTCCTGTCACCTCAGGCAATATCCTCAGACTTTCCAGGACCTGTTGCAAAAACCGCTCGCCAATCAGCGGCGAGCCACCCCCGATAGTAATATACACCATTTTTTTATCTTTAGCGCCAATAAACTTTTCCTTAAGTATATCCCGGTCGGGCAGTTCATCCGGGTATTCGGTCAACAACGGTCCGGTAAAGTGGACCTTGCCCTGAAGATCTGCGGCATTTGCTCCCAATATCTCAAAGTTAACCCCGCCGCTTATTTCCGGCATGCCCTCAACAACTATCAGATCAGCAGCAGCCACCGAACTGGAAAGCTCAGCTCTTATTTTGTGGTCTTTGAGTCGCTGCGTGAACATTTCCAGTGTCTTTTGTCCGTGCGGCTGCAAGAATACCAGCAGGGTGGGAATACCAAGCCGCCGCCCGACCTTCGCCCCGCTGATGCTGCCGCACAGCAGCAAATCGGGTCTAACCTTATCAGCTATCTCACTCTCTATCTGCGCCATTCTCGCCATCACCTGCGGTATCTGGGCAAGCAGTTTCTCTTGCTGCTGGGAATCGTCCGGCTGATCACCGGAGTAGAAATTGAACTCTGGCAGATCGGTGATCTCAATGACATCGATGCCGAAATTCCTGATGATGGGGATTAACTTGTCCCCAGCCAGGAATTTCACCTCATGCCCGCGGCGCTCCAGAGCCTTGGCTATCGCCACAACCCGCATTGTCTGTCCCATGACCGTACCTGTACCCATCTGTGCCGAGCAGAGAACCTTCACCGCTATAAGCCTCCTTTACTTCGTGGATAATTAGATGTTCCCGGGTTAATAGCTCGTCAAGCAAAGCATGGAGATAGTCGCGATAGTGATTGAATATCATGCCCCGCACTTCAGGTTTTGAGGGAAATTCGTCACTTCCAGGCAATGACGCTTTTATTGAGCCAAAAGTATTGCCCAAGATCACCGCCAACAGCGAATTATTAAGCCGCGCAAAAGAATATATGAACCCGGCTGAAGCTGAGTCGCCGCACCCGACCGTGTCGACAACCTGTCCAACATCCACCACCGGAACGTTAGCCCAAAAGATCCTGTCACTTCGCCGCCATGCAACCAAGGATGATTGATCTCCGAAAGTAATCCAACATGTGGATAAACCCCTGTCTATCATCTCAATTGCGTAATCCGCATAATCTTTCTCTTTCTCAAGCAGGCAGCCCGCAGCCCAGGGGGCTTCCTTATCATTCATTTTTAAAAAATCAATGTTTTCCAACCACTCCTCCGAATACTGCCAAACTTTCTTATGACGTTTACCTGATGCGTCGAGGCCGGTTATCAAGCCATGAACATCAAGAAAAATCGATGCCCGGGAAGATTTGCGGAATTCTCGCAAGGCATCAAGCGGGATATCAGTTTCGTTCAGCGGCATTAATAAGAGATAATCACAGTCTGTCAGCAGCGCCAGTTCCGCTGAGGAAATCGGTGTCATGGTCTGCATTTGCTTGCTGAAACGTTCTTGGTCGCCGATATGGTACAGTTCGATCTTTGTCCCATTTGCAGAAGCTGTGCCAATAACCGGTATTATAATATTGGGATGATCAAGCAAAGCCCACGCCTCGTTTATATCCTCCGCCGCCAAGTGAGATAAACAAACGACACAGTCGTTTGTTCCCTCCAATAACTTGGCAAGTACCAAGGCGCTGTAGGCAACGGCCCCCAATCTGTTGACAATTTTACCATCCGGCAAGATCATTCTGTCTTTAGATATCGGTCCTACAATGCCAATTCTCATTCCCTTCACCTGCCAATACAGCCTTTGATTCTTATTATTTCCACTAGAAACAAAAAACGACATGGAAATTAATCCATGTCTTCGGCTGCCGATAAAGGCCCATCTGCGGCGTTGCTCCTCAAAGCTCTTGCATCTGGACTTTTCTCGGCAGCCTTAGTTTATATGTAATCCGCAAGTGGAAAAACAAGGTTTCAGCAACGCGGGAGGGGATTTCCGCAGCGGGATTTTTATCCACAGCCGTCGGCGGCTCTGCTGCCGGCGACGGCCAAGGATGGCCTAGTACTGGCCGCGCCAAGGATGGCAAGCGGCCATGTGAAACGGCGTAGGATATCATCCGTAGCGCAGGAATTCCCCACCCGCCAAAATACTTTACATCAGTACGAAACATTAAATAAAGAGTTTTACTATTTTCCCGTGCAAACCTCTTCCGGCGAAACATTATTCGTCTCGGCGGTTTTTCTCCGGATGAATAATGCCAGCATACCGCCGACGAAACAAATAATCGCAACAACGAGAAACACGTCCTGGAAAGACAATATAGAAGCCTGCCGCGAGACCAAATTACTCAATATCACCTTAACCATCACATATTGCTGCGGCAACAGTCCGTTCCCGGTTGACCAATCATGCGTGGCAGTCACTAACATTGAGCTGTCCATGCCCTGGTTTCCCCACAACGTCTGCAGCAGCCGAAAGATGTTCTGGGATGAATATGCGGCTGAATTTAAATATTCTTTCAGTATCGCAGTATGGTAAATTTCCCGGCGGGTTAACAGCGTTTCGGCAAAAACTACGCCAATACTGCCGCCAATAATCTTGGCCAGATTAAAGATTCCTGAGCCAACACCGACTTTATCCTTGGGCAGTGATGACACGGCGCAATGTGTCAGCGGCGACATGGTAAGTCCTAACCCCACGCCAAACAATGAAAGCCGGATGAAAAAAGTGTGGGGCGAATAGTCAGCGCTGATGGTATCCAGCAAATAAAGCGCATATGCGACCAGCATAATTCCCGAAAACGCCGGCAGGCGTGAACCGAAACGACCGGCCAGCCACCCGCCTATAGGAGAGGAAATGACCATAAAGGCAGTCATTGGCAACAACATCAGTCCAGCCATAATGGAACTGTATCCTAATATTGATTTCAGAAAAAACGGCAATAAAAAACTCCCCCCCATATAAAGCGACAAACGATACGAACCCAACTACATTGGCTACGGTAAAATCAACGCGGCGAAATAACCGCATATCGATCATCGGGTTTTTCCCCGTGAATTCGACTGCCAAGAATAAGACAAAAGCGGCAACCGCCATGTAAAATAGCGACAGAATGTAAAGCGAATCCCAACCGTCTTTCTGACCCTGATTCAGCGCGACAAGCAGCGAGCTGATGCTGACAATCATCAGGGCGGAACCCAGGTAGTCGATTGTGACTCCCGGCTTGCGCCGGGACGGTGGTATTATAAGTAATGCCGCAACTATACTGACGACACAAAGCGGCCCTACTGAAAAGAAAACCGAACGCCAATCAAAAGTTTCGATCAAATAGCCGCCAACCGTAGGCCCCATTGCGCTGCCCGCAGCCGCCATCGCACTCCAAAGCCCCAGGGCCTGCCCCCGTTCATGAGCCTCAAAGGTTTCCGCAACAATAGCCATCGCGTTCGGTAATAACATACCTGCCCCAACTCCCTGGACAATGCGAAAAAATACCATCTCCGCAGAGCCTGTGGCCATGCCGCATAAAAATGAAGCAATGGTAAATACAAATAATCCTGATATATATACCGTCTTAGTCCCAAATTGGTCACCAAGCTTGCCGGTCATGGGCAGCGTGGAACCATAAGGTAACATATACCCCAATGACACCCATACAATGGAATCCATATTGAAATTTAACGCCGCCATAATATTGGGAAGCGCGATGTTGACACAACTGCTGACATAGGCGCTCAAAACCGTGCCCAGACAAACAGTACATAAAATGGCATACTTTTGTATCATAGATGAACCTTTCACTTAACGCCAAGTCTTTTGTCCGCTAATCGCCAGCTATTTGCTGCAATTAATTACCCAATAGGTCGGTCTGTAAGATAGCCAATTTCCTTGCCGACAACTTCAGCCGTTCTTCCAGCATTAATTCCAATGTCGGTATACGGTTAATACCGCCTTCAGTGATGGTGTAAATCCTTTTACTCCTGGTAATCGGGCTATTCCATTCCCCAACTACATATCCCCGTTCTTCTAAAAGCCGCAGCAAAGGGTAAAGCGCATTAGTGTTAGGTGTAAAAGTCCCTTGGGTACGCCGTTCTATTTCTTCCGCCAGCATATTCCCGTGCGCCGGCCCTTGCTCTAATATTTTGAGTATGTACAGTCCAAGTACCAGCCTCATGTAACTCACATAACTATTGTCCTGCATACCAATACTATCTCCTCGTCAAACATATTATAAATATCATTATTAATAATATCAATAAATCATAACCTGGTCAATTACATCCGCATCTTTTGAACTTTTTCAAAATTAGACACTAGCGTAAACCGGGCATAAATCATAAAAAGCCGGGAGGTCATATTTTTAGACTCCCGGCAAAGATTTACTATTTCAGTATTTTACATATAATTAGATTCTCGACACATCTTAAGGATTTTGATTATTTCCCCAGTGCTGCCAGTACTTCATTGATATCCGGCAGCTGGGGAATGTCGTAGACCTTTACCCAGATTACTTTGCCACTTTCGTCAAGAATGACGTTGGCTCGCTCGGAGAATCCTTCAGCTTCACGGAATATACCATAAGCGGCTGCCACACCGCCATGCGGCCAGAAATCAGCCAGCAGCTTAACAGCGGCAATGCCCAATTCCTTTGCCCAGGCGTTCTTGGAAGGATAGGCGTCGATACTCAGTCCCAGTGGTACAGTGTTATATTTTTCGAATTCACCCAGATTGGCTTCCAATGATTTCATCTGTTCGGCGCATACCGAGGTCCAAGCCAGGGGATGCCACGATAGCAGCACTTTCTTGCCCCGAAAGGAGCTAAGTTCGATCATATTCCCCCGGTTGTCTTTCAATGCAAAGTCAGGGGCGGTGTCACCAACGGCGATACATTTCAAGAGTATTCCTCCCTTTTATTCTGGTATCGTTTTCAGTCGCGGCGTTAAAGACCAGCGTGATAAAATTGTTCTGGCTGGTGTGACATTTTAGCATGATGCGCTGATAACATATTTATGTATATTTTCACCTTTGTTTTTTCATAATCCTCTTGTTAACAAAAATGCCCTTCATAAATGGCGGAATTTTTATTTGTCGCTGAACAGCCAGGCACCCGGCTTACCACCACAGCGACTGTATTTGGTATAATGGAAAACATCATATATGGTGATGCCATGGTTATAGTATCGCCTCTGGCAATACTATGGTTATAGTCATATCGCCAGCATCGTTTCCAAGCATGTTTATTTGACCTGCAGCCTGGGCGTTGTCGATGCCAATAATATTTCTCCTTAACAGCTTTCTATAATTATTGTACTGGGATATACCGCATATTCTACTTTCGTGCTATCTGCCAAAACAAATGCGTGAACCCGCTCTATTTAGGAAAACCTCATTATCATGAGTTACCGGGACATGGTTGCTTATCGCAGGGCAAATCGCCCGTAATCAGCTAAATACCAGCTTATTTCCTACTTGATTCAAAAGTTGATGCTAAGTATCATAAAATTGTTAGCACTCGGCATTCACGAGTGCTAACAGTGAATTCCGCAAGTTTTACAGCTATGCACAACTGCCGGCAACTGAAAAGATTAACAGCTGCCGACCAGAATCTCTTGGTTATACACCCGGCGATAACTAAAAAGCATAAACAACAAGGAGGCTTCTTAATGACCCAATCGACCACTACCAAAGAAACCCGCGAGTTTCAGACAGAAACCAAACAGCTCCTGGATTTGATGATTCACTCCATTTATACCAACCGGGAAATCTTCTTGCGGGAGCTTATTTCCAATGCCTCGGATGCCATTGATAAGATCCGCTTTGAAGCTCTGACCAACCATGAACTTCTTGAAGAGAACGCGGACTTTGAAATCTTCCTGGTACCCGACGAAGCTACTAAAACTCTGACCATCTCGGACAATGGCATGGGCATGACATATGATGAAGTCGTCGACAATATCGGCACAATTGCTAAATCTGGAACCAAGGACTTTCTGGACAAGTTGAAAGATACCGGCTCACCTTCTGTGGAGCTTATCGGCCAGTTTGGCGTCGGTTTTTATTCCGCCTTCATGGTGGCGGAAAAGGTGACCCTGATCACCCGTGCTCCCGGGCAACCCATGGGAATACGCTGGGAATCGACCGGCGACGGCTCATACACTATTGAGGAGTGCGACAAAGAATCGCGGGGCACGACGATTATTCTCACTCTGCATGCTGAGTATTGTTCTTCCGACCAGCCTGCGGAAAACTTTTTAAACCGTTATAATCTGCAAAACCTCGTCAAAAAATATTCTGACTACATACGCTACCCCATTAAAATGAGCTTTGTCAACGAGGAAAAGCCCCGTGACGCCGACGGCAAAGTTATCGAAGACGCTCCTGCCGCGCAAGTTACAGAAGTCCGGACCTTAAACTCGATGACACCGCTTTGGACCCGCAACAAAAATGAGATTACCAAGGAAGAATATAATAATTTCTACAAAACCCTCTTTCACGATTATGAAGATCCGCTGGAAATCATCCACTCCAAGATGGAGGGAGCGGTAGAATACACTACTGTTCTTTTCATCCCCGCGCATGCTCCCTTTGACTTCTATCAACGCGAATCCACTTCCGGCATCCGGCTGTATTCCCGCAATGTCTTTATCATGGACAACTACAAGGATCTTCTCCCGGAATATCTCCGGTTTGCCCGGGGCCTGGTAGATTCCCCCGACTTTTCCCTCAATATCTCCCGTGAACTTTTGCAGCATAGCAGCCAATTACAAAAAGTCGGCAGCAATTTGGAAAAGAGCTTACTGAAAACACTGGAAAACATGTTGACAAAAGACCGTCCCAAGTATGAAACGTTCTGGAAAGAATATGGCCGGGCCATTAAAAGCGGCGTCTACGCCAATTATGACGACCGTAAGAAGCTGCAGGAGCTGCTGCTGTTCCCCACTTCCCACTCTGCCGATGAATTGACAACCTTGGCGGATTACACGGCCCGTATGCCTGAGACCCAGAAGGTTATCTACTATGCCACAGGCAAGGACCGCGCGGCGGTGGAACGCTTACCCCAGATGGAACTGCTGAAAGAAAAGGGAATTGAAGTCCTGTATCTTTTGGATCGTGTGGATGAATTTGCCATTGAGGCCCTGCATGATTATAAAGAAAAGAATTTCCAGTCCATCAGCCGCGGCGATCTGAAATTGGACGATGTTGATGCCCCGGATGCCAAGCAGGAAACTGATAAATTGACCAAAGACAACGAGTCTTTGCTAAGTGCCATCAAAGAACGCCTTGCCGGTAAAATTACCGAGGCCAAGATAAGCAGTCGTCTGAAATCCAGCCCTGTTTGCCTGGTCAGCAGCGACAATGGTATTAGCCTTTCCATGGAACAGATCCTGTCCGAAATGGACAAATCCGGTTTTAAAGCCCGCCGGATTTTAGAACTCAATCCCAATCACAAAGTTTTCTCAGTACTTAAAAATCTCCATGAAAAAAGCCCCGAATCCGAGGCCTTTAATGATTACTGTGAGCTGCTCTATGGCCAGGCGCTCTTAATGGAAGGCCTCGCCCCAGACGACCCCGTAAGCTTCGCCAACAAAGTCGCGACCCTGATGGCTGAGGCCAAAGAATAGGATTACAACTAAGGAGCCCGGCATACGCCGGGCTCCTTTTGTCTGGAGATAAAGTGGGGCGGGAGGGAAATTTCTCCGCTACGGATGATATCCTACGGCGCTTCAGCGTCAATGCAATCGCTTTCAACGCAACAGATGGGCCTTTATCGCCAGCCCGGCGGGCCTAATTAGACCTTTTCAGCTTCCAGTGACGCCTCAATACTAATCTTATCCCCTTCTGCGCTGAGTTCTATATGGCTGCCTTCCGACACTTCGCCTTTGATGATTTTTTTGCCAAGTTCGGTTTCAATCAGGCGGCTAATGCTTCTTTTCAGTGGGCGCGCACCAAAATTGGGATCATATCCTTCCCGGGCAAGAAGTTCCAGAGCTTTATCATCCCAGGAGAGGCTGATGTTCAACTGTTTCTTGAGTCGTTTGCCGAGATTTCTGAGCAAAATGGCGGCAATATCGGCAACCTGCTGCATGGTGAGAGCGTTAAACACGACAACATCGTCAATACGGTTAAGAAATTCTGGGCGAAAGTGACTCTTCATCATTTCCAGAACACGTTCTTTTGCCACCGCAAAATCGCTGTTTAGAATCTCATGTGAGCCGATATTGGAGGTCATGATGATGACAGTATTCTTGAAGTCTACCGTACGGCCTTTGCCATCAGTAAGGCGTCCGTCGTCGAGAATCTGCAGCAGAATATTGAAAACATCATTATGAGCTTTTTCAACTTCGTCCAGAAGGATGACACTATAAGGCCGGCGGCGTACGGCTTCAGTCAACTGACCGCCTTCGTCATAACCCACATAGCCTGGGGGAGCGCCTATAAGGCGGGAAACGGCGTGTTTCTCCATATATTCGCTCATGTCAATACGGATCATGCTGCGTTCGTCGTCAAAAAGCACTTCGGCCAGCGTTTTGGCCAGTTCAGTCTTACCCACCCCGGTAGGGCCGAGGAAAATAAATGAACCGATTGGACGATTGGGGTCCTTTATGCCCGCTCTGGCACGAATAATGGCTTCGCTGATGGCGATAACGGCAGTGTCTTGCCCCACGACCCGTTCATGGAGTATGGCTTCCAGACGGCTTAGTTTCTCCCGTTCACCGGTCAGCAGCCTAGTTACCGGAATACCGGTCCAGCGGCTGACAATCTTGGCAATATCGTCTTCGTCCACTTCTTCTTTCAGCATGACTTTATAAGAGCGCTTTTCGGCCAGTAGATTTTCTTCACTGGTTAAGCGTTGTTCCAGTTCCGGCAATTTGCCATATTTTAGTTCAGCCAGCCGGTTTAGGTCATAGTCTCTCTCAGCTGCTTCCATGTCTGACCTGACTGTTTCGATATCCTTTTTCAGATTGCGCAGGCGCATTATTCCCTGCTTTTCCATTTGCCATTGGGCCTTGAGGGAATCAGCCTGTTGTTTAAGGTTAACAAGTTCTTCGCGGATGTGGCCCAGCTTTTCCTGAGAAGCAAAATCGCTTTCTTTTTTTAACGCCTGTTCCTCGATCTCAAGTTGCAGAACACGGCGCAGAGCCTCATCCAGCTCTGTGGGCATGGAATCAATTTCAGTGCGAAGTTTTGCTGCGGCTTCGTCTATCAGGTCAATAGCCTTATCCGGGAGGAATCTATCGGATATATAACGGTCAGACAACACCGCGGCTGCAACCAGGGCGGCGTCTTTTATTCTGACGCCGTGATGCACTTCGTAACGTTCCCGCAGCCCCCGCAGGATGGAAATGGTATCTTCCACGTCCGGCTGGTCGACGATAATCGGCTGAAAGCGGCGCTCCAGGGCGGTGTCTTTTTCGATGTGTTTGCGGTATTCGTTCAATGTAGTGGCGCCAATACAACGCAGTTCGCCGCGCGCCAGCATGGGTTTTAAAATATTGCCGGCATCCATGGCGCCTTCGGCGGCGCCGGCTCCGACAACAGTGTGCAATTCGTCGATAAACATGATGATTTTGCCATCAGCTTTGCTGATTTCAGCCAGAACGTTTTTCAGGCGTTCTTCGAATTCGCCCCGGTATTTAGCTCCTGCAATCATCGACCCAAGGTCGAGGGAGTAGACAATTTTGTTTTTTAGTCCTTCCGGCACGTCGCCGGCGATGACTCGCCGGGCCAGTCCTTCGACAATAGCAGTTTTCCCCACGCCAGGCTCACCGATAAGAACCGGGTTGTTCTTGGTACGGCGCGACAGAATCTCCATCACCCGGCGAATTTCTTCATCCCGACCGATTACCGGGTCCAGTTTTCCTTGCCGGGCCAAGTCGGTGAGGTCCCGGCCATATTTGGCCAGGGCCTGCATACTTTCTTCCGGATTATCTGATGTGACATTCTTTCCAGCCCGGAAATCACTGATGATTTGCAGAATGCGGCTGCGGGATAGGCCAAACTCTCGGCACACACTGACAACATCGCTATCACCGTCCTCGACAATCGCCACAAGAAGGTGTTCAACACTTACATACTCATCCTTCAAGGCCGCTGCTTGTTTTTCAGCCAAAGCCAACACCCGGACCATAGCGGTGTTCATCCTGAGCGCGACATCCTGGCCCTTGACAGCAGGTATATTTTTTAAAAGCTGCTCCAGTTTAGCCCGGAAAGCCTGGTGCTGGATAGAGAATTGCGCCAGGATATAAGCAATGATGCCTTCGTTGTCTTTTGTGAGCGCCAGCAATAAGTGGCGGGTTGTCAGATCCTGGTGGTAGTTCATCGCAGCCAGTTGCTGGGCTTCCTGGATGGCAGCCGAAGCTTTTTGAGTAAATTTATCTTGATCCATACGGGTTACCTCCTGTTACATATGCTATAGCCCTTAGGGCTTTTGTCGCAGTTCGCGGATATTCCGGTACAATTCTTTTTCGGCCTCTGACTGCTGCGCCGCGATATCAATCCTGATCCTAAAATACAAGTCTCCGAAGCCGCCTTTATTCGGCAAGCCCTTATTTTGTAGCCGCAGCCTTTGACCGGAGTGCATGCCTGGTTGAATTTTCAGTTGCACAGGTCCATGTGGTGTGGGTACCTGCATTTTATCACCGAGTACCGCCTGGTCAGGATAGATAACCAGATCAGCTTCCAGATCACTGCCATTGATCTGCCAGGACCCACTGGGTGCTACCCGAATACTGAGGTAAAGATCGCCGGCCGGCCCATCACCATAGCCTTTGCCGCCGAGACCCTTAAGTCGCAGTGATGCACCAGGCTGTAAGTTCGCCGGTATTTTAACTTTAACAGTTTTTGTATCCTCGGTAACGCCTGTGCCGCCGCAGGCCCGGCAAACACCCCGTTGCGAAAAGCGTTGTCCCTCACAGGCACCGCAAAGACCAGGTGCCGACAGCTGCAGCTCCTTTTCCACCCCATGAATAAGTTCATCTATCGACAGGCTGATTTCCGCATCTACGTCCTCACCTTTATGCTTGGCGGCCCGGTGTGCCTGCCCGCCACCCTGACGGCTTTGAGCAAAATCCTGCCCGAAAAAGCTGGCGAAGAAATCGCTGAATCCAAAGCTGGCGGGATCAAAATCAGCAGGCCCTTGATAAGTATACGTGTGGCCTCCGGCATTTGCCGGATCAACATTAACTTCATCGCCGGCCTTCCAGTTCATTCCTAGCCGGTCGTACTTGGAGCGTTTATCAGCATCGCCCAATACTTCATAAGCTTCGTTGATAAGCTTGAATTTTTCCTCCGCTCCCGTCTTTGCGCTGCCTTGATGCAGGTCGGGGTGGTGCTGGCGGGCCAATTTGCGGTAAGCCTGCTTGATTTCCTTTTCCGATGCCGTCTTCGGCACTTTTAGAACTTCATAATAATCAATATATTTCATCAGCATCACCCGCCCCTGTTAATAGTTTTAGAATAATATTTATTCGTACTCGGCGTCGATTACATCGTCCTTTTGCGGTTTCCGGTCACCCTGTCCAGTGACCTGGTCTTGTTTCGGTTCCTGTGGCTTGCACTGGCAAGCCTGGCTGTATGCCTGCTCTAATTCATCCTTGACCTGACGCAGCTTATTGATGTCAGCATTGCCGTCTTCAGCTTGCCGGACAGCGTCAAGCGCGGTTTTTAGTCGTCCAGTGACATGCGCCGGGATCGCGTCGCCCTTTTCAGTCATAAAACTGCGGGCCTGATAAACTAAAGATTCAGCTTCATTTTTCAGTTCCGCGTACTGGCGGCGTTTTTTATCTTCCTCCGCGTAACGTTTAGCATCGTCCACCATTCGACTGATATCTTCCTTCTCTAGGTTGCTGGCGCCACTGATAGTGATTGATTGCTCTTTGTTTGAAGCTTTGTCCTTGGCGCCAACGGTGAGAATGCCATTGGCATCGATATCAAATGTAACTTCAATCTGCGGCATACCACGCGGTGCCAGGGGAATGCCGGTTAATTTAAATTTCCCGAGGGTACGGTTGTCTCCCGCCATTTCCCGTTCACCCTGAAGAACATGAATATCCACTTCCGCCTGATTGTCGTCGGCCGTGCTGAATATCTGGCTGCGCCTTGCTGGGATGGTGGTATTGCGTTCAATGATCTTGGTCATTACGCCTCCCATTGTTTCCACGCCAAGGGATAAAGGCGTAACATCAAGCAGCACTACATCTTTGAGGTCGCCACTAAGGACGGCTGCCTGAATAGCAGCGCCTACAGCCACTACCTCGTCAGGATTTACACTTTGATTAGGTTCTTTTCCGGTCATAGCTTTGACCATACGCTGAACAGCCGGTATCCGGGTGGATCCTCCCACCAGGATTACTTCATCGATATCCTTGGCTGACAACTTGGCATCAGCCAGCGCCTTTTCAACCGGAATGCGGCAGCGCTCTATCAGGCTTTGAGCCAACTCATCAAATTTCGCCCGGGTCAGTTTGGCCTCAAGGTGCTTCGGTCCGCTGGCGTCAGCGGTGACGAACGGCAGGTTGACATTTGTCTCCGTAACAGCCGACAATTCGATCTTGGCTTTCTCCGCCGCCTCGGTCAGCCGCTGCAGCGCCTGCTTGTCCTTGAGGATATCGATACCATTGTCTTTTTTAAATTCGGTGGCCAGCCAGTCGACGACAAGCTTGTCAAAATCATCGCCACCCAGGTGAGTATCACCGTTAGTGGATTTTACTTCAAATACGCCATCGCCAACCTCCAGAATCGAAACATCGAATGTGCCGCCGCCCAAATCGAAGACCAGAATAGTCTCGTTCTTTTTCTTGTCTAACCCGTAAGCTAACGCCGCGGCAGTGGGTTCATTGATAATCCGCAGGACATTGAGACCGGCGATGCGTCCGGCATCTTTAGTAGCTTGGCGCTGGGCATCGTTAAAATAAGCTGGCACGGTGATAACCGCGTCCGTTATTTTTTCTCCCAAATACTTGCTGGCGTCATCCACCAGTTTGCGAAGCACTTGCGCCGAAATTTCTTCCGGAGCATACTGCTTGTCATCCACTATGAATTTTACAGTATAG
>Ga0364893_10413_pt2 | contig 19049 bp, 13 predicted proteins | sample ExccelJu500001D3_FD_206943 | JGI IMG/M metagenome (GOLD analysis project Ga0364893, IMG submission 206943) | Enriched cells from Trout Bog Lake Hypolimnion, Wisconsin, USA - BchlTB.July16.5000.01.D3 | ecosystem: Environmental > Aquatic > Freshwater > Lake > Hypolimnion/Profundal zone | place: USA...
GTATACAATTCATGCATGGCTTCCTTATCCTGCAGTCTTCTTTCCTGTATTTTCCGGTACACTTCTTCCCGTAAAGAACGATCATGGCTTTCTAAAAATTTACCGGCCTGCTGTAAGGTAAATTCCTTGCCATTTACTTCTACAGTCATTTTACCGGCAATATTGCCATATTGCTGCTGCATTACACTTAATTCTGCCTGAAGGGGAATATTGTCTTCACGGAATAAATCGATATTCTTCTTTACAGACCGCAGGTAGGTGAAATATTTTTCATGATCCAGTGCTTCCGTAAAAGGAGAAGCAATGAGTTTCTTATTCAATACATCTGCATAAGGCTGGATTTTAGGCTGAATTTCCATCATGAAAAAGGTGAATGCTTCTTCCAGATCCGGATTGGTAGTATCGCAGGTCATTTTTATCTGCCTCCAGCAGGCATCTTCACTTACTACTGCTTCCAGTTCGCTGATATCTTTCAGACATTGCTGCAATGCTTCCGTACTGTTAATTACTCTTTCTGTAAGATTCTTAAAATAAGGTTCTAATGCCTCCCAGGTGGTAATGGTAAAATCCTTTGGTAAAAATACCCTTTCTAATTTTTTAATATCTGCGCTAACTGTCATTTTCTCTGTTTAAAGCACGAAGATACTATTGAAAGGCAAAAATCAGAATGCGTAATTTTATTTCCGGTTCTTAGCAGAAAGTTTATTTTTACCGCTTTTAGAAAAGGAGAATTTAGTGGGAGATATTATTCATTTATTGCCAGACAATATTGCCAACCAGATAGCAGCAGGTGAGGTAATACAGCGGCCGGCCAGTGCTGTTAAGGAATTACTGGAAAATGCGGTTGATGCAGGCGCAACGGAAATACAATTATTTGTAACTGACGCAGGTAAAAATTTAATCCAGGTGATTGATAATGGGAAAGGCATGAGTGAAACAGATGCCCGTATGGCTTTTGAAAGGCATGCTACCAGCAAGATCACTGCAATAGACGACTTATTTCATATTAAAACCATGGGGTTTCGCGGTGAGGCATTGGCCAGTATAGCGGCGGTAGCACAGGTGGAAATAAAAACAAAGAACGCAGAAGCCCAGTTAGGCACTTATATAGAAATAGAAAATAGTGCGGTAGTGAAACAGGAACCCTGTGCATTTGGTACCGGGACCAGTATCAGTATGAAAAATTTGTTTTTTAATGTGCCTGCACGCAGAAACTTTTTAAAAAGCAATGCTGCAGAAATGCGGCATATTATGGATGAATTTATACGGGTTGCCATGGCTTTTCCGCAGGTGTTTTTTTCCATGTCCAGTAACGGGCAACAGGTATTTCATCTGGAATCCGGTAACCTTAAACAGCGTATTGTTCAGATTCTGGGTAATAATTACAATGCCCGTATGGTAACTGTTAAAGAAGAAACCGATTACCTGAATGTGTATGGCTTTGTGGGTAAACCGGAAACTGCAAAAAAAACCAGGGGGGATCAGTATTTTTTTGTAAACAACCGCTTTATTAAAAGTGCTTATTTGAACCATGCCGTAAACAATGCTTTTGATACCCTGATTGCCAAAGACAGCTTTCCCAGTTATGTTTTATTTATAGACCTTGACCCCTCACAACTGGATATTAATGTGCATCCTACCAAACAGGAAATTAAGTTTGAAGATGAAAAGATTATTTATGCATTTGTACAGGCTGCGGTTAAACATGCGCTGGCACAATTCAGCATCGCACCATCCCTTGATTTTACTTTAAATGCAGAGATCCAAAACCTGGAAGCAGTAAATAAACCATTTACCACTGAAAATAAAGACAGTGCCGCCTCTTCTGAATTGTACCGCGGCTTTACACAAAAAAATCAGGCACATTTTATAGATAAGAATAAAAGTGAATTAAAAGACTGGCAGCATTTTTTTAAAAAGTCAGAACTCCAGGATATACCACAGGGAGCGGATGCGGCTAAATTTGAATTTGAACAACCCACTGTAAATACATTGGGATTGCCCGAAAATTCGCAGTTTATTCAAATGCACAATACTTATATCATTGCTTCCATGCAGAATGGTTTTGTAGTGGTGCACCAGCAACTGGCACATGAAAGGATACTATATGAACGGTACAGTATTGCCGCACATGGCAAACAGATGCCGGCACAGAAAAGCCTGTTTCCGGTTACACTGGAACTGGCACCCGCAGATGCGGTGTTATTACAGGACCTGCTACCAGAATTAACAGCCATTGGTTTTATAGTGGAACCTTTTGGAAACAACACATTTGTGATACAGGGAACCCCTGCTGATGTACTGCAGGGCAATGAAAAAAACAGTGTGGAACTGCTGATTGAACAATATAAACATTTCAACAGCGATGTAAAATTCTCCAAACGGGAAAAGCTGGTACGCTGTATGAGCCGGCAGCATGCCATTAAAGCCGGACAGTCTTTAACCATTAAAGAAATGCAATCGCTGGTGGAAGAATTATTTGCCTGTACCACACCAAATATCACCATATCCGGAGCCCCCACTTATCTGGAATTTAAGGAGGATTACCTGGACAGGATGTTTGGAAAATAAATTTTAATATTTATCAATGATAGTGGTAATAAATTTTTCAATGTCCCTTCTGATGGCACTGGCAGAAGTCTGATGATGATTTACCATAACAGAAAACAGGTATTCATGGCCTTTTTGAGTGGTGATAAAACCACTTAAAGCCACACAATTACTAACAGTACCCGTTTTGGCATAAATTTTACCTGTATAATTTTTATAATAGCCACTCAGAGTACCTTCATTACCGGTAGCGAAAATAGTAGTGATCCTGTTCCAGTTAAATTCACTTTTCATTTTCCCGAGTACTGTTATCAAATCCTGTGGTGAAAATAAATTGTAATGGCTTAATCCACTACCATCCACCCATTGTGGTTTTTGGGGTAAATCCATATAATCTGTTTTCAGCAATGTGTCAATAATCTTTCCATCATTCATAAAACCTAATCTTTCATTACTCAACATCAGCAGGGTTTGTTCTGCAAAGAAATTATCACTGCGGTGCATCATTATTTTAAGGAGGGAATCTGTTGGCTGTGAATAGACTTTTACCACATCCGGCCCTCTGTCTATTTTAAAATGAACCTGCTCTACTGTTGTTTGTAAAGTATCCTGTAACAGGTCCGCAATCAAATGCTTATCACCTGAATAAAATGGAATTTCAGTGCCATTGAATTTTTTTGATGATGGACTGATTACATAATGATTGGCCTGCATATCCCTGACTATCCGATAATTTTTTTGAGTAGTATCTCCCAGGAGATGATCTTTAAAAAAGGAAGGAGCGGTTGTAGCATCTGCCCTAAAGGAAACCAGGTTTCCATATAGGGGCATAACAGTTCTTTCTGCCATATAATCGCTGTTATAATCATTCCATGCCCATCCGTATCCCCAGGCATCTTCTTTCCAGTTTGCATCGGTCAGCAGTATTTTCTTTTTTGTTTTTAAGAAATCAAATACCGGCTGATTTTTAAAGTCTGCCATTAAAAAACTGGCATCCCCATTGGCTTCTGCTTCAATAATACCATTTCCCTTATCTACATATCTTAAGCCAACTAAGCTATCACCCAGGTATTTCATGGCTGCATAGCAGGTCATAATTTTGGTATTGCTGGCCGGGATAAAAGATTTATCCCCCTGGTAATTACAGAGATACTGATGAGTAGCCGGATTATACACTGCAATTCCGATATGTGCAGAAGCGGTTTGTGGATCCTGTAACAGGGTGGAATGTGCTAAGCGGGTAACCTTCTGTTGTATACTGCAGGAAGAAACCAACAGTACAATTGTCAGGTAATAAAAACTGCGGTAAATATTTTTCATAGTCAATAAGTTGATTTCATCCGTTCATCCACAAAGAAATACAGTTTACATTTGATTTTCTAATTTTAGGCGCCCCAAAACTAATAATCATGAAAATACAAAAACAAGTTAGGATACTGGCTGCCAGCTTTCTGCTGACTACAGCCGGTTTAGCATGGACGGGAGATAAAACACCCAAAGATTCCACGGCATCAAGAAAGTATATTGATAAAGCCAATATGGATCTGTCCGTAAAACCAGGAGATAATTTTTATGCCTATGTAAATGGAAGCTGGTTAAAAAGTAACCCTATCCCTGCTTCTAAAACCCGCTGGGGCAGTTTTGACGAATTAAGGGAAGAAAGTACCAGGCGATTGCAATCTTTGCTGGAAGAAGCTGCTGCTGCACCCAACAGAGCCCGGCAAGCCCAGATGATTGGTGATTTATATGCCAGTGGGATGGATAGTATTACTATTGAGAAAAAAGGCTACCTGCCTGTTAAACCGGTACTGGACCAGATCAGCAATATCAGTAATGCCCAGGATATTTTAAATGAAACTGCCTTATTGAGAACCAATGGTATGGGCAGCGGCCTTTTTGGTGTATTTGTAGGGCCAGACAGAAAAAATGTGAATGTCTATATTCCTTCTGTTAGTCAGGGTGGTACCAGTTTACCGGACAGGGATTATTATTTAAAAGATGATGCCCGCAGTGTTAAAATAAGGGATGCCTATAAAATATATATGCAGAAACTATTCTCCCTTATAGGAGAAGATGCTGCCACTGCTGCTACCAGCGCAGCTTCTGTTTTAAAAATTGAAACTGCACTGGCAAAAGCGCAATACAGCCGTGTGGAAATGCGGGACCCATATAAGACTTATAATAAATTTGCGATTGGTGCACTAAATACAAGCACTTCCAATATTAACTGGACTATACTGCTGGATGAACTGAAAATTAAAGGAGCAGACAGTATTTTGGTTAATAACCCTTCCTTCCTGAAAACAATCAATGAAATGCTGGTAACCTTACCCCTCAGTGACTGGAAAAGTTATATGCAATGGCATGTTTTAAGAGCTGCTGCTAATAGTTTAAGCGCTCCTTTTGTAAATGCTGCTTTTGAATTTAATAAAGTACTGAGCGGACAAAAAGAACAAACACCCCGCTGGCAAAGGATGAGCAGTTTAATTGATGGATCATTGGGTGATTTGGTGGGACAATTGTATGTAGAAAAATATTTTAAGAAAGAAGCTAAGGATTATATGCTGAACCTGGTAAATAATATGCAAAGTACTTTTGCAGACCGGATTAAAAAGCTGGATTGGATGAGTGAGGAAACAAAGGTGAAGGCACTGGAAAAATTAAATGCTATCACTAAAAAAATTGCCTATCCGGATAAGTGGAAAGACTATGCAGGGGTAACCATATCCAGAGATGATTATTTTGGAAATCTGCATAACTGCAGTATCTGGCAGTACAATGAAATGGTAGGTAAAATGGGCAAACCGGTTGATAAAACCGAATGGGGAATGACTCCTCCTACCATTAATGCTTACTATAACCCATCCAATAATGAAATATGCTTCCCGGCTGGTATTTTGCAATTTCCTTTCTTTGATTTTGGTGCAGATGATGCTGTGAACTATGGTGGAATTGCTGCTGTGATTGGCCATGAAATGACACATGGTTTTGATGACCAGGGCAGGCAGTATGCTGCGGATGGTAACCTGAAAGACTGGTGGACCAAGGCTGATGCTGATAAATTTAAAGTAAAAGCGGATGAAGTGGTAAACCAGTACAATGCATTAACGGTATTGGATACCATCCATGTAAATGGAAAATTAACCCTGGGTGAAAACCTGGCTGATTTAGGCGGATTAAGTATTGCTTATGAAGCTTTCAGCAAAACGGAACAATTTAAAAAGGGAAAGAAAATTGATGGCTTTACCCCAAAACAAAGGTTCTTCCTGAGCTGGGCACAGGTTTGGAGAAACAATGTATTACCGGAAACAGAAGAAAACTTAATTAAAACTGACCCTCATGCCCCTGGTATTCACCGTGCAAATGCACCCATCACTAATATTGATGCCTGGTATGAAGCGTTTAAAATTAAAAAGAGTAATAAACTGTATAAACCCAAAGAAGCCAGAACACATATCTGGTAAAATATATCCGATTAAAGAAAAGGCCCGTTTAATAACGGGCCTTTTCTTTAATAAGCAATTATAGTGTTAAGATCTTTCCACTGCCCGTAACCATCTTTCCGGAATTTCATTATTACCTGCAATCATATAATCAATTTTAGAGCAGGCGATATATTTACCATCCGGTAATTGCATCCACCAGCGTCCGGTTTTTTTACTTTGCAGGAAAGTAGATTCTATTTCTGCAAAAGCTATGGTATATTCATTGAAAGACTCTTTATCACTTATCTGTACTTCCTGCTTGCCTTTATGTATACCATCCATCAGGTACCACAACATATGCGCAATTTGTTTAGCCGTTAAATCATGCTCATCCAATTCGGGTGAATAGCCATAGATACCAATACTGCTCATATTCGTACTTAATCCCGCATATTGCATTAATGTGCAGGCTTCTTCACCGTTAAATCCATTGGGTGTTAAAGTATTGGCTGGTGCATGTGCATGCTGGATAGCTGCAATATCAAAGGATAAAAGATTGGCATTACGGATAGCAGGTTCCATTTCTTCCAGGTTTTCTTTTACCTTTCCAACCCGGTAACAATCAAAGCGAAGTTTATCAATGGTTTCCAGCATATGCGGATGCACTAAATAGCTTTGAAACCCTATATGGTTATAGTGGCGGATAAAATTAGGCTCACCGGTAAGCATTTCCATTAAAAAGTTATCAGCAGGCATTACACTGTCCATATCCAGGTCAATCCTTGCATCTATACAAACAGCTTCAATCAGCTTTTCAAGGTCAGCATAAGCATTATATTGCCCCAGGGTAACATCGTGCGAACCTCCCAGTATAACTACTCTCTTTCCACTTTCGATCAGGTCTTTTACTACTGTTTTTAAAGCTGCATAACTATCCTGTAAAGAAGACCCTTGTTTTACGTTACCAATATCAGCTACAGATACTTCATGGTGCCAGTGAAACAGGGAATAAAACTGCTTTCTGATGGCATCTGCTGCATTACTGTAATTTTGTTGAATTCCGCCACCCCGCATTTCACCACAACCCACCAATATAATATCTGCTGTACTTATATCAGGAAAATCCTCCTCATATACTGCAATATGCCTTCCCAACTGGGTGTCTTTATATCCCTGATCGTCTGATAATTCATAACGGTTTACCGGCTCCAGAAAATCTATAATCGTTTCAACAAAACTCATGAATAACATTTAAGATACTATAGAACGTATAAAAGCCGCAAAGTAGTATTATGGGATTAAATTTACAGGAAATCCCTAATCTGTATATTTATATCCGGCACCTCTTACTGAATGGAAATGAACCGGGTTCTTACTGTCTTCTTCAAAATATTTTCTGAAATTGAGAATAAAATTATCAATGGTACGGGTAGTAGGATATACATTATAGCCCCAAACCACCTGTAATATTTTTTCACGGCTCACCACATCCCCTTTATTCTCAATAAGCAATTTAAGCAGCATCGTTTCTTTTTTACTAAGCTCTATTTTTTGCTCATTTACCCCATATGCTTCCTGTGCTTTAAAATCAATGGAATTTTTCCTGAAAACATAGGTATCCCCCACCGTTTCTTTTATTTGTATTTTCTTGTTCTTATTTATCAGTTTTTCTACCCTTAATAATAATTCCTCCAGATTAAAAGGTTTAGTTAAATAATCATCCGCCCCTTTTTTTAAACCCAATACCCTGTCAGCTCCGGAATTCTTAGCACTTAAAATGAGAATCGGCACTTCATTATTATTCACCCTAACAGTTTCTGTTATACTGATCCCATCCACTTCGGGTAGCATAATATCCAATACTATCAAATCAAAATATTCATTGGCAATAGCTTTTAAAGCCTCCGTACCTGTAAAGGCAGAAGTAATTTCATACCCCTCCATTTCGAGGTTCATTTTTAATGCTTCATGAAGATGTTCTTCATCTTCCACCAGTAATATATTTGCTTTGCCGTTTTGTGTCATGATATGCTGAATGTAGCTGTAAAAATACTTCCGGTTGGCCGATTATCAGTAACCATTATTTTACCATGGTGTTTTTCCATAATCCGCTTGGTTAAATACAATCCCAGACCTGTTCCCTTGGCTGTTCTGGTCCTTTCGTCCCCTATCCTGTAAAATTTGATGAATATTTTTTTCTTTTCTTCATCCGGAATTCCAGGGCCTTCATCTATAACAGATAAAACTGCTGAATCGTTCTCTTCTTTTAAATAAATTTGGATGGGTTTATCTCTGGGAGAATATTTGATGGCATTTTCAACCAGGTTATTCAGGAGCATGGATAACAATAATTCTTCCCCCAGGATATAAATATCTTTGTCTAACTGTGCTTTAATATTTCGTTGGGGATAATAGACCCTGAATTCATCCACTGATTTCTGTATCAGTTCATGTAAACTAACTTTCTGTTTAGAGGAATGATAAGAACCACCGTCTAATTGTGCAGCCAGCAAAATATTATTGCATAAACTGTTTAAACGGTTGGCTTCATATAAGGTATTACTGATCAGTTTAGTTTTCTTTTCCTCATCCAGTTTTCTTTTCTGCAGGGTTTCCAGATTAAGCCTGGCTACTGCAATGGGTGTTTTTAATTCATGAGTAACTGCCATCATAAAATTATTCTGCTGATGGGATAAATGCAATTGTTTTCTGGTGGCATGGTACACAATAACAGCGCCTGCCAGTATTAACACAAAAAAAATAACCCCTTCGCCAACATATTGAGCAATTTTTCTTCTTTGTTCAAACATAATGGCATTATGCTTTTTTGGATAAGCAGGGTCATCCTTTTTTAAAAGTGAAAGTTCCAGGTTAATCATGGCATTGTTTTGTTTATTCAAAGCAATGAACCACCAGAGTAATGCAGCTAAAATGTACATTAAAAAAACAAAGTACCCGGTAGTAAGGAAAACGAGTTTATGTTTGGAAATAAAACTCATAATTTTATTTTTTCAACACGAATACCGGCATTCAGGATATGGTCCAGCGGATCTTCCCGCATCGCCTGTTGTAAAATAAATGTATAACTACCTTTTTTAAGACGTACCGGAAGCAAATTAAAAGTAATCCGGTGTTCAATTACATCTTCCATACCAGTTCCCAGCCATCGGGAATTATCTGCTAAAGGGAATTCCCTTTTGATGGTATAAGTTGAATCCGGATCTTTTACCGTGATATTCAGCCAGATGTTTTTATACCGGTAAGCATCTTCATGGCGAAGTACCACAAACAAATTATATAAACTACCAGTATCCGCTATTTTAAAAGTAAAGGAAGGTTTATCTGCACTGCTCCATTCGTGTGTTGCAAATGCTACCTGCTGTTCAAATACATTTAACTGAGTGCAGGAATAAAAAGCAGTACCCAAAATAAACAATAAAACGAGTTTTCTCATGCTGCAATTTTATAAAATATTCAACACTTGTTCTTTAGCTTTTTCCAGTTCATCCTTCATCAGTACCACACTTTTCTGCATTTCAGAATCATAGGCTTTGGAACCCGTGGTATTAATTTCCCTTCCTATTTCCTGCAGAATAAAGGAGAGTTTTTTCCCCTTGCTTTTTTCCTTATCATTCATTACAGATCTGAAATAATCCAGATGATTTTTTAAACGTACCTGTTCTTCACTGATATCAATTTTTTCAATGTAAAAGATCAGTTCCTGTTCCAGGCGATTGGGATCATAGTTATCTTTCCCCAGGTTATCTTCCAGTAATTTCTTTAAACCATCTTTAATTTTCTGACGGCGCAGCGGTTCAAAAGTGGCAATATTTTTTTGAAGGGTTTCAATATTATTCATCCGGTGCAGCAGATCAGCTTCCATAGCTTCCCCTTCTTTTTTCCGGTGCTCATTGATCTGTTTCAATGCATTCAATAAAACAGTTTTAAACCGGGCCCAGTCATCCTCATTGAGTGATTCGGTAGAATTAACCACAACTTCAGGTAAACGGAGAATTGCTGCCAGCAGTTGGTTAGTATCAGCATTTAATTCATCTGCTACTTCCATAACAGACTGGTAATATGCTTTCAGCATTTCATTATTGATGACAACAGGTTTAGCAGCACCATTCTGCTTGATATTGATGATACATTCCACACTGCCTCTTTCCAGGTTTTCATTTAACAGGTTTCTGATCTCAAATTCATAAGGCTTTAATAAAGCGGGCAATTGTAAACGCAAATCAAACTGTTTGCCGTTCAGTGATTTTACTTCCACCAGAAAGGTTCTTTCATGAATTGCTTCTTCTGTTCTTCCAAATCCTGTCATTGAATACAACATGGTAAAATTTTATTGTATTGCAAAGTAACAATTAATTTGCAAAAGCATTTAAAGCGATAGTAGGCTTGCCGGTATTATCAAAAGCTCCTAATGAATAACTGTTCCAGTTACTGTTACATTCAGGCTCCCAGTAAAACACCCCCAGTCCGTTATTATTAGATACAGTTTTAACTTTACTCATCAAATCAGTTAAAAAGGAATAACAAGCTGCAGGTGAATTTACATCCATTCCTACTTCGCAAATCATAACAGGTTTTCCGTATCTGGAAAGCATATCATTAATATTCTGCAGACAAAGTGCATTTAAAGAAGGCCAGTTTGAGGTGGAAGGATACAATGACATTCCAATGATATCCCATTTAGCTTTATTGGTTTGCAAACCATCAAATACCCAGCGGAAATGTGCGTTATCAGATCCGTTTGAAATATGTACAATTACCTTAATTGTAGTATCCACAGATTTTACTGCATTATACCCTGATGCAATCAAACTTGCAAAATTGGACATATTGGTTGATGCCCTTCCGGTTTCCCATAACATACCATCATCAGTTTCATTACCCACTTGCACCCAGCTCGGAGATACATTGTTCTGTTCCAGGGTTTTTAAAACACTTTGTGTATAACTGTAAACAGCTGAATCCAATGAAGTAATACTCATGCCGGTCCATGCTGCAGGAATAGTCTGATGGCCTGGATCCGCCCAAATATCACTGTAATGAAAATCAATCATTATTTTAAATCCAAGCGCTTTAGCCCTTAAAGCTTTTGTGAGCAAATCAGCAGTATTACACCAACCGTCTGGTGGATTTACCCATGCTCTTAACCGAATAGAATTAAACCCTAAATTCTTCATTAATTGAAAGCAATCTATTTGGGCACCTGTTGAATCATAAAATTTAGATCCGCTTGCTTCCATTTGTGTTACCCAGCTGATATCGGCACCTTTAGCAAAAAAAGTGGGTACCACTACCGGCGGAACGGGAGTAGGTTTTACTGTAGTGTTTTGTTTACTACAACCTATAAAAACAACAAGACTTAATAAATAAAAATATTTATACATGAGCATGTAAAACTTTAAAAGACCAGAAAACTTTATTTAAACAATACAAAATTACCGAATTAATTGGTAAGGAACCGAAACAGCATGGTAAACACATCAAATTATGTCCACTTAAACTAAGCAGGTTTATTAATTATTAAATCATAATCATTCTGGCTTTTTACTTGTGTCAATTACTGTTGAAGTATTGCAACTCCTTATTGAGGTTGTATTTCGGAGAAACAAGTAAATTTAGAATTGTGTTCTATAAATAAAAAAACCGCCTTCAATAATTGAAGGCGGCCTTTCACTAATAAGAAATATTATTGTATTGTATATGTTCCTGTGTATTCGTTTACAGTAACAGTATATGTACCAGCATTAACGGAAATATTAGCTCCGCCAACTGATAACATACCACCAGCACCACCATAGTTAAAATCCCAACCATGATTGGCATCCTGTAATACAATAAACTTGATTTGTCCAGTAGTAACTGTAACAGATCCTGACCAAACACCATTCCCTTTATAAGTTAAAGCAGGCAATGTTGGATCTGTAGGACTCCAGGTACCAGCACCAGCAGCGCTACCTATTACCCACATTCCGGCAGCAGGTGACAAGCTATATTTTGGAGTGGTAATATTTGTGTAATCAAAAATTGCTCTAACAGGGCCTGTTGCACCAGTCCAAGTAAAATTACCGGCATTTCCGGTTGGATCTACTGAACCATCATTGTTTAAAGCATACCATCTTGAAAGTAAAACAGTGCTGTTGGTCCAGTCATTACCATCATGAAATTTAAACCCATTACCATTAGTCATATTAGTAATTTCAACGAAATAGTTTGGTACCGGATTTGCCATTTTAATGGCTCCTGCAGGAGACCAACCCTGAAAATCACCCACTAAACCAACTCCACCAATTGCACCAGTCTGCAAATAATATTTATTATTAACCAAATCGGCTGTAACTCTATAAATACCAGCAGAAGGTTCAATAATATTATTTCCACCACCGGAAGATGTAAGTGTACCGGATGTGCCATTACTATTAGCATCTCCGTAAACAGGAGGAGGCCAACTAGCATCCTGGCTGGTAACAAACTTAATACCATAATTTCCCGGAGTAAGCGTTGCATAGCAGTAGAAAGTACCAGGGAAACGAGGATCAGCGATCATTGGAGTTGATTTTGTTGGATCCCATCCTGCCGGAGAATCACCACCTACTAAATATAAAGCAGTAAGATAGCTCTTGATACTTACAACTACAGCATTTGAGTAGGAAACTGCACCGTTGGCAGTAACAGCTTTAACCCTGTATTCCACACTTCCGGTAGAACCAGCTGCAATACCAGATCCGATGGCGCTGGTATTCATGTCAGACTGTAACATAGCCAGTGTTAGAATGTTGTTACCAACAGCAATGGTAGTTGGAGATACAAATTTCTTACCTGCTGAATCGTATTGAATGGAATAAGTAACATTACCTGTATATCCTGTAAAAGAAGCAGACCAGTTAAAGGTATTTGCTAATTGACCAGCATTAGCAAGGGAAAGGGATACAGAACTGTTAGTGCTTTTTAATGTAGATGAATCATTAAAAGCACTCACTGTAATTTGCAATACATTGGAAACATATTGTTCATTGTTATTTCCGTAAGAAGAAATGACTTTGGTATCTAAAACGAAAGGTTTTCCTAAAGCAAAGCCATAGTTCAACAGGATATTATTTAACTCTCTTCCTTTAATACCTTTATTTAAGGCTCCTGAAATAGTGTAAGTCACTGCTTTTGAAAAATTTCTGCCTGTAGAATCTAATAGCAGCACAAATTTCTGTGTGGCAGAATCTGTTGCATAATGTGGATTGCTCCAGGAAAAAGTAATTACAGTATTGGTACTATCTGCTACAGTAGGATTAACTGTTGAAACAGAACTGGTTAATGTTACTGCTGTGCCATTTGCAAAGTGTGGCAGCAATCCTACTTTATCGCAAGCCGATAAAATAACTGCCACAGTCATAATGAAAAGGGCTGATTTTATAAAATATTTCATAAAATTTTATTTAGTTGAATGAATTAATAATGCATTTTAATAATTCCTTCTATTAAAAATTTATTGTTTAGTTACTGTATAAATTCCATGCTGAAAATCAAGATCTATTTTATATGTACCTGCAGCAACTGGCCCAGGAAAATTTGTTCCTACACCATTCACTCCATTTGCATTGAAACTCCCTCCTAAACTATATTGGCTTTTCAAATTGGCGTTTAACACTCCAAATTGTCCATTCCATGTTCCATTTTGACTAGTTACGCTATATTGATCCGAAGATTGAGTTGGATCACCGCCAGATAATGGGACAATAACATAATATTCAGTTGTACTAACTTTAGTAAATTGTTGTTTAGAAGGAACAGAGTTACTCCATCCACCTAATAAAGGATCTCCTCCTACTATAAAAAGTGTTCCTGTTGATGGAGGTGTCACCGCAGGTGGGATTTGGTAAGGAGTAGCAGAAAATTGCAACACATTAGAAGCAATGTTTGTAGCAGTTACAGAAGAAATAGAAGATGTAATTCTTACCTGAAGAGTATGTTTTAAACCTGGAAGTAAAAACATCTGATTCAATAAAATTGCATTGAAAGCTGATTGGGTAAAAGTAACTCCCAAATCTTTACTGATGGTTTGAGTAAGCCTGTTTGGGTTAGTGAAATTTGCACCTAATGTATCAATTTCCATTAAATAAGATACATCCTGGGAATTAACTCCGGAAGTGAACATATAATTGGGATTCGTCCAGCTAAATGTTATTGCATTCTGGCTGCCATTTGCATAGGAAAGCGGTATGGTTCCAGTAACCGAAGAACTGATTACGGGTGCAGTTCCTCCGTTAAAGTATTCCATGCTCTGATCTTTTTTACAAGATGCAAAGAGAACCACTCCTGCGCCTATGAAAATTAGTTTTCTAAATAACTTTTTCATAATAATTTATTTTACAAATATTTTTAAATCGTTGATTCAATTCATTTTTAAATGAATTAATACCCCGGGTTTTGAACAAGATTTGTGTTTGATGAAATATCAGCTGAAGGAATTGGAAATACTTTCAGGTAAGAAGCAACTGAAGTACCAGATTGTATACCTCCTTTCCATGGCCATAAATAAGTTCCTTCCACAAACTGATTATTACGGATCAAATCGGTTCTCCTGAATCCTTCCCAATATAGTTCGCGGCCTCTTTCATTTAACACATCCTGTAAACTGATGGAAGTTAATGCCGTTGTTTTAGCTCTTGCCCTGAGTGTATTAACATATTGTAATGCTAAAGACTGAGATCCGCCAGCTCCACCATTTAAAGTAGCTTCCGCATAAATCAGATACATTTCAGCCAACCTGAATAATGGGAAATCTATATCAGAATAATCTAAACTCTGCCCCAAAGCACCGGAACGGGTTAAATTTCTGAATTTTGCTACAGCATATCCATCTGTAAATGTTGTAAGACTGTTAATGTCTAAATTCTGGCCTGAAGTATAAAATTCAGCTCTTTTATCACCAGTTCCATTAGGGTCAGGGAATAAATTGATCAGATTTTTAGTAACACGGTTTCCTGCCCATCCTCCACCAATACCATAATTCAATGCAACCATGGAGCCCCCTACCGGAGAATGTGTTAAGAAGGTTGTTCCACCATAACCCTGTGTTTTTAATCCATCATAATTAACGGTCAGGATAAATTCACTGGTATTTAAATTATTGTCAGCAAGAAATAACTGAGTGTAATCTGGTATCAGGGAATAACCCGCATTAATTACTTTAGAAGAATAGATAATAGCACTGTCAAATTTAGGTGTTCCGGTATAAACTCCGGCATTCAGATACAATCTTGCCAATAATGCCCATTCCGCTCCCTGATCTGCCCTGCCATATTGATTTTTCATCGGGGCTACCAGTGAAGCATCAATTGCATGCAATTCACCGGTGATATAATTAAATAAATCTGACCTGTTAATCTGTGGAGGTAAAACTGCTCCTAATGGATCTTTTTCAGTTACAAAGGGTACATTACCAAAAAGGTCCATTACTACAGAATATTGGTATGCACGTAGAAACCTTGCTTCAGCTCTGTATGTTCTGATAGTATCTGCACTTGCTCCGGTAATTCCCCTGCTTGCCAGATTTCCATCAGATGCCTGATTGATAAAGTCATTACACAAGGTAATCTGATAATAGGAACGATAATACAGCCCTGTTAAAATCGGGTTACTGGCTGACCAGTTCATATTATGTAAATCCGGAACACCGGGGTCACCCCAGGCACAAACAGCTTCATCAGTGGTCAATTCCTGTGCATTCCAGTATAAACGAACAAAATCTGAAGTTCCTTCATCAATACCCTGAATATCGCCGTTACCAGCAGGTCCCGTATTGCCGGTTAAAGCATAACTTCCGTAAACTTTGGCAAATGCTTCCGTATAACCGAGAGGTGTGCTATATACCTGTGCAGCAGTAATATCGTTGGTAGGAAGCAAATCCAACTTTTTGCTACATGATGCAAGGCTACCGGAAAGGAAGCCGGCTGCGATCATTATTTTAAAAATATTTCTTTTCATACTAATTTTTTTAAAGTAGTTACTTGCAATGGTTTAAAAGTTAAGATTTAATCCCAGAACATAGGTCCTCGGACGTGGATAGAAATTATTATCTATACCGCCACTGATTTCAGGATCCAATCCTGTGTATTTTGTAATTACAAATACATTTTGAACATTGGCACTTAAACGTAAGGAAGCTTTGTTATTAAATACTTTACCAGCATTATAACCAATATTAAAATTATCCATTCTGAGGAAAGAAGCGTTCTGAACATAATAATCAGACATGTAATAATTAGTTCCGTTTCCGCTGAATTTAGTGAACAGATAATCTGATGATCCATTGTTAAGGAAACCAACCGGATTCAAAATATTACGTAAAGTACCGGTACTGGAAGCTACGTTATTGTACATATAGTTTCCGAAATTGGCACGTAATACAAAACCGGCAGACCATTTCTTTACAGCCAGATTAGTACTGAATCCGAAGAATTCCTTAGGATCTGCACTCTTATATTGATACAGGTCATTTTGATTAATGATACCATCCCTGTTTTTATCATCAAACAGTCCGTCTATCGGATGATTGGTATTATCATACACCTGTTTGAATACATAAAATGAACCTCTTGCATAACCTACAGAATTGATTAAAATAGTATTACCAGTACCACCAGATATACCGCCATATTGATTACCGGCATAATTTGGATCATTTGAAATAGTCAGTTTGGTAATTTTATTTTCGTTGTAAGTGGCATTAAAGGCTATATCCCAGGTTATATTCTTTGTCCGGATGGGTTGATAATTAATAGAAAACTCTACACCTTTATTCTGCATGGTGCCCACATTGGCAACAATCTGGTTAGAGAAATTGGTACCGGCAGGCTGTGCAATATTATTCAGTAAATTAGTAGTATTTCTGTAATAATATTCAATGCTACCCGTAATTCTATTGTTCAGGAAACCATAATCAATCGCGATATTGGATGTAGCGGTTTGTTCCCATTTCCTGTTTAAATAATAACCACCGGGCCTGTACATCTGGTAGAAATTATTACCAAACTGATATTCGGCTGTAGTAGTACTAAGATTATAGAATGATTGATAATCATAATCATTGATACCATCCTGCTGGCCGGTTACACCATAACCAATCCTTAATTTTAAATCTGACACAGCAGAAATATTTGCAAGGAAGGGTTCGTTTTTAATTTTCCAGGCCAATGCTCCGGAAGGGAAAGTACCCCAGCGGTTGGCGGGACTGAATTTAGAAGAACCATCCTGACGAATTGATCCAGTCAGTATATATTTATTCATCAACGTATAAGTAACCCTGCCCAGATAGGAGATCAGCCTGTTTTCCGGCTTATCAAATGGATAAGTTGGGGAAGAAACAACTGTTCCATCATAGGTCACATCAGGATAATTATAATTAGTAGTTAAATAATCCTGGTATTCATACCCTGCCAATGCTTCAATTCTACTTTTAATTGACTTTAAATCCTTGGCATAAGTCAGGTTAAAGTTCATGTAGGTATTTTGCTTTTTCTGTTTGTACTGTGTATTGGTACCACCATGAAATACCCCATTAGGGTCTTTGAATCGATCGTAATTGGAAGCAGCACTATCAGGAATTACCACTGTTCCTTTTCCTTCAGAAACATCATATCCTAAAGTTAAGATGGTATGTAATTCAGGTAAGAAATGTACTTTATAGTCAAATACTGCATTTCCCACACTTCTTTCCACATTACCTACATTTTTCTGTTGTTCCAGTAAGCCTAATGGATTTTTGGGAGACAAGGCTTTCAAACCAGTGGCAGAACTAGGATCTAACCATTCCCAATAACCTCCAAATCTGTTGCTTCCGGAATATACGGATTGTGTTGGATCAAAGCTTACAGCATTTGCAATGGCACTCTGATTGGCAAAAGTGCTCTTATTATAAGAACCTTTTAAATTAAGGTCAATCTTTAAATGATTATTAAATAAAACGGGGCTTAAATTAATACCTAATGAGGTACGTTGTAAATTATCGGTTTTTAAAATACCTGACTGATCCATATACCCAAGGGAAATACGGTAAGGAAGATTTTTGAATGCTCCTGAAACACTTAAATTATTATCATTGGAGATAGCAGTCTGATAAATTTGGTTCTGCCAGTCTGTTTGAGCATTTCCCAGTAAAGCAGCCAATGCAGGAGTGGCATTACCGGTTACTACCTGTCTTAATTCATAAGGATTAAGTACATCTACTTTTTTTGCAATGGCACCTGCAGATACTTGTGTAGAAAAGTTATACACTGGCTTTCCGCTTTTTCCTTTTTTGGTAGTAATTAAAATAACCCCGTTAGAAGCCCTGGAACCATAAATGGCTGCTGCAGATGCATCTTTTAACACAGTAAAAGTTTCAATGTCATTCGGGTTAATTAAACTTAAAGGATTAGCAATACCAGATATACTGGCATTTTCAATTGGCATTCCATCAATAACAATCAAAGGATCGTTACTGGCATTTAAGGAAGCACCACCACGAATACGGATTGTACTTCCGGAACCAGGCGCACCACCATTTGATGTAATGGAAACACCGGCAACTTTACCGGAAATTAATTGTTCAGGAGTTGTAATTGCTCCACCCTGAAAATCTTTAGAACCTACAGTGGAAACAGAACCTGTTAAATCCTTTTTACGGGCAGTACCGTAACCAATAACAACCACATCATTCAGGGAAGCACTGGTTTGGTTTAATTTAACATCGAAAGCACCGGTTCCAATGGCTACTTCCTGGGCACCATACCCTACTGAAGTAAATACTAAGGAAACTGCAGTGGCAGGTACTTTTAATTTAAAAATACCCTGTGCATTGGTTTGCGTAATAACAGTTGTGCCTTTCACTGTAACAGTTACATTGGAAAGAACACTTCCGTCTTTAGAATCGGTTACCTTACCGGTAACCATCTTGTCTTGCGAGAAAGCTGGTAATGCAAAAAACACCAGCAGAAAATTCATCGCTACAAGCAGTCGTTTAACATTCATAGTTGGTAGTTTACTTGTTTAACATGTAAAAATTTTGATCCTATATTTCAATCT
>Ga0364893_10415_pt1 | contig 18964 bp, 23 predicted proteins | sample ExccelJu500001D3_FD_206943 | JGI IMG/M metagenome (GOLD analysis project Ga0364893, IMG submission 206943) | Enriched cells from Trout Bog Lake Hypolimnion, Wisconsin, USA - BchlTB.July16.5000.01.D3 | ecosystem: Environmental > Aquatic > Freshwater > Lake > Hypolimnion/Profundal zone | place: USA...
GGGGAAAGTTTTTTGTAAGCGTTGTGCTTTTGTTCCACGCGGCGTAAAAATAATTTACGCCCATTTTTACTATGCCTCTCACCCGTGTTGGGATGATTTTTTTATTACCTACTATTTCCACCAAAAACCCCACATTTCGGCGTATTTCTGTGGTTTTTGGTTTTACCAATAGCGTGCTTGTGCGATTAAACACAGCGCGCCCAATCTCTTTACGCTGGTTTATAGCGTTGTTGTAGTTGCTTGCGTTGCTGTTCTCTCTCACGCTGTTGGCGCTGTCTTTCTTTTTCGTTGTGTAGCTGTTGCTTGTCACGCTGAACATTTTGTTTAAGTGAGTTAATGCGTGCCTGCGCTGGAGTGAGAGGGGGCTTTGGTTTAATGGGTTTAAGAAATAACTCGTAAAAGCGCATATTGTATTTACGCTAATCACAACTCACCTCCGTGTAATTCAATACATTCCCAACTCCATACTGTGCCTCACCCAATTGCTTTGCGACATAGGCATTCTCAGCAAAGACAAGAGTGAATGCTGTCTGTGTTTGATTCAGGCGCACCCACAACTTGTATTGCTTCATTTACTAAACCCACTACGCAATTTATTAGCGGCATAGTCAATTGCTGTATCTAACTCGCCAGCCTCTACTGCTGACTTAATAACTTGTAGCGTAGGAACTAACTCGGCTGGCGTTCCAATTTCAACCGCATACTTACCCTTTGCTAATTCCAATACTTTAGAACCGTAGCGCACAGCTAAAGCCAGCTTGCCGTTATCACCTACAAACCACCAAGCCTTAACTCGCTTTTGTGTTTCTACTTGTTTGCGTATGCCTGTATCTCTATCTGTATAGCTACGAAAGCGATTAACAACGAACTGTCCGCCTGTTTGTTCTGCTTTAGCTAATTCAATCTGTTCCCATATGCGCTTACCTAACTTATTTCTACGCTGTAGCACTTGAGGGATTTGAGATGGCTTTTTAGTAGTTGTTAATTTAAGTGTTGCTAATGTGTTCATTGTTTTTCCTTGTTGTGTTTACTTAATAAAACAATAAAGTCGGACAAACACACAGGACAACCAGTATTTACATACAACCCTAGTCTTACCAAATAAAAAGCCAGTTTCTTATTACTTTTCTTATCACTCGTATAAATATCTTTGACAGCAGAACATAGGAAAGTTCTGTGTTGCCATTGATTACTACCGATAACGAGTAGCGACACTCAGTTGTTATGTCGCCCTAAAACTGGACTAAGAGTCGCAGGGATGGAATTTCTGTGCGGTAGCAGAGACTTGTATTCACTATCCTTAACAGGACGCTATTAGTGTTGCGAACTAATTGAATAAAGTATTGGGAACAGCATAAAGTTGATAGCTTATAAAGCTATAACAACACGAGAAAGCCCTGCGTACACAGCAACTTTCAAACAAGACAAAGGTAGCCACTTATTGCTTTTGTCATTGTTGCGTTTTAAGCCGCACATAAAAGGAGACAGCGAAACCGCCCTTACCAATTTGGTTGTGCTTTAAGTGGTGTAGTAAAGAACTCAGCGAAAGAATCTTTTACTACTACTGAGCCTGTTGCTTAAGGCTCAGTGTAGGTTGAATCTAGCGAAAGTCTTAATATCAATTATGAAACTAACATAAAAGAAGAAGAAACTGTGTGAAGCAGAAGCGATAGCGAATGCGAAACACAAGCGAACGCAGTTCGCTTATACATACCCGACTTAGATTAAATTACCAGTGGTAAAGATCTCACATACCGCTAAAAACTGCGCTACAAAAAATTACAGCTACTAACTGAAATTGGGTAGCTTAAGTAACAACACCTCAAATCATTCGTATAAAGCGAAATTCTGACTAAGTGAATGTCCAAGCAACAGAACGCTTAAATAAAAGCGTGTAGGGCTTGTTATAGCTGTGGCTTATTGACTACAGCGACATAAGAAAATTACTAAATTCTTATTACGGGCTACTTTGACTTTGTAAGTCATTGATTTATGGAAACTCTTTTTCTATCAATTTTCGGTAGGAATTTTGCTAATAAGAAAACATACTAATAACAACAAATTCTTTTATGGAGGTAGGAAATGGCACAAGCAAAAACATTAAATCAGTCAGAAATTGATATGGTATTGCGCTACATCAGCACTAAGCAGAAATACAGCACGAGAAATAGGGCGATGCTACTAACAAGTTATTGGGGTGGGATGCGTGTAGGGGAGATTGCCGCACTGAGAATATGTGATGTGCGAAATGAAGATGGTTCAGTTAAAAGCGAGATACGCTTATCTGCTAACCAAACGAAGGGGAATAAGGGAAGGGTTGTGTTTATAAATGAAAAGCTACGCACTGAATTAGCCGCTTACTTAAAGCATTACTCACCTAAAGACACTTCACTGCCTTTATTTGCTACAGAAAAGTCAAAGGGATTTTCTGCTAATACATTAACGCAGTGGTTCTTTTGGTTGTACCGCAAGGCTGGGGTTAGTGGTGCGTCATCGCATAGTGGCAGACGCACATACGCTACAGGCATAGCAAGCAAAGGAACAAGTTTGCGTGTGCTGATGCGCTTAATGGGACACAAGTCTGTATCTACTACAGCCATTTATGTAGATGCTAACGATGATATGTTGCGCAAGGCTGTGGAGTTGGTATAAAAAAGCCCGCCTAAGTGAATAAGCGGGCTTAAAGTTTAAGCGTCAAAAAAATCTACGCTTTGATTTGTTGGTATCCACCATACTCGGACATATAACAATCAACTACATCGTTAATTTTGTCCTCTACTTCATACATATAGTTGTTCAAATCTTCCCAACCATTGTCAAATTTGTATTTGATAGATGTAATGCGACAGTCATAAAGCACAAACTCAATCTTCCCATACATAAAGAAGTTATCGTTTTCAAAATACTTTAACAACGCTTCTTTGTGTCTAATATGGATGGGATAAATGTCGCAAGCAACTTCAATACTAATGTCTGCGTGCTTAACGATTGAAATAGGCGTGCCTTCAATAAAATATTCCATCATCACTCCTCCATCACAAAGTTAGATTTGTCATTCCACGCTTCAATAATTTCATCTAAAGCACGATAGTAAGCACGATTGTCGTAATCGTTTTCATACACTGTTTCCAATACATCACGCAACACGCTATCGTCCAAATCCACTCCCTCACTGCGCAAGATATGTTGTGCGCGGGGAAAGAAGCGGTCTGGCGGCGCAGGCAATACCTCAACTACCTCTGCCCTGCTTAACAAGCCTCTATCTATTTTTTCAACTTCATTTGTTGTAAAGATAAACAGCTCTCGTTGCGCCATGCCGTCTAGGCACACTCGTAATGCCCCCTTAGCTTTAGGATCAAAATTAACTTCTTCCACTATTGTGTAGTTGTTCTTTTGTCCATTAGGTCCAGTAAAGATTCTGTCAAACTGCGCAGAACGAAAAAACTTCTTTCGCACATCATTGGCATTGTTCAATTCTTCAGCGTTAATATAATTGACGCTTACATCTGCGCCATCCAATGCTTTAGGTATTAACTCCGCTAACAAAGTCTTACCTGTTCCATATTCACCGTGTAACACTAACGGCAACATTGACTTACCCTGCGTATAGCGTTTGATTTGCGTTTCCAATTTAGGTGTTGCGAAAACAAACTCATCTATTGTTTTAGGGCGATACTTGTAATTCGTGTTCATATGTAATATCCTTATGTTGTGGGCTGAGTGCGCCAACACCCAGCCCTAGTTAAAAACAACTTATGTAAGTTAAGCCGCTAACAATTCGCCTACTGTCTCAGTGGGCGTTTTGCTTTTTACGGCTAACCTTGCGTTAGCAAGTGCCGTATCTTTGCGTTTAGCATTAGCGTTCTTTTTAGCAAGCGCCTGTTGTTTACTAAAAAACAAAGCTAACTGCTGTTTAGCCCATTTAGTCATCCCAGCCGAATACGCTGGCACAGCGCCTAGTGCTTTAATGTTGCCTTGCTTGTCAGCCTTACCAATAACAAACACAAAGTCTTTGTTATAAGTTTCCGCAACAAAGCTGTTCGCAACCTTAAATGTTGCTAACGGATTGTCAAGCGCAGTAGCTAAAGTCTCATCTACTAAAGTCATGTTGTTAGCAATACTTGTTTCTTTTGCTTCAACAACAGCGGACTTAGTAAACTTCTTCTTACATTGTTCAACACCACCACAGTCCTCTATAAACTGCGCCAACTGCTTAGCACTAATGCCTTGCTGTATAGCCGCTTGTAAAGTTCTGCTGTAGTTCAAACTACGCTGTCTATCCGTGCGAAATACATAACGAACAAATAGCGTTAATGCCAGCGTATTTGTTTGTACACGCACTTTGCTTTCTTCTAACTTGGCTTTTAACTGCTTAACTGTTTCAGCCAAAGTAGTTTTGCTACCACTTGCTTGTACATACATTTCAAGTACTTGCGCCAAAATTTCATACAAACGCTTATTACTGCGTGCGTACTCATTTTGGTCAAAGTCCTCGCGTTGTTTAACTAAAGCGTCCGCTTTCTCTACGATTACTTTTGCGGACAAGAGAGACTTACTACTTAATTGCTTAGCCATGATGTTTCCTTTCATTTGAAAATGGCATTAATAAAAGAGTGCGCTTACGAAATTGCTTGCGCACTTACTACAAACAAGCGTAAAAAAAATTGACGCTTGGTTTACTGCTACTACTTAATTTGCTGTTTGTTAAAGAGGGATACGCAATGTGTTGTGTATCTATAACAACTATGATATTCTTTATTAACACGAATTATTATTACGACTTATTCTATCTATACTTGTTAATATTAAATGGCTAATTTAGGACGCAAACCTCTCCCTCGCCTCATTTCATTGGGGGCAGACTATGAACGGGCTGGGCTTTCAGTTAAGCCTGATTTGCGATATGACTTGGTATGTGACTACTTAAAACTAAGCCCTAGTTATGAAGCTGTAATGCGTCATTTAGCAAAGCAAAAGTCCCCTTACCCACTACCAAAAGACTCTAAGGTTGTAGCTAAGGTAGTTAATGACTTTGGTGCGATTTATAAGATGAGGGAAGCAGATTGGTGGGAAAAGATAGGAATGGGCTTATATGGAATAAGTGCGCCACTGCCATCAGTAAAGGTTACTGGCACATTAGATAAGCAAAATAAGGAATTAAAAAATAAATGGAGTGGGGTAGATTCTGTTGTAGCTGAATTACCCCTTAACTTAACCCTACCGCAAGCACTTAAACAACTACGCAAGCAACTGGCAAGTTTTCAATTTTCTGCCGCACTTCCAAAACAAACCGCACCCTTATATCAACTATCTAATAGTAAGTTGCGTATAGATACATTACAAAATGGATTAACAGCATTACGACTATACAAAAAAGGGTTGCCGTTATGGAGGATTGGTAATCATCTAAGGCTAATCCCCGCACAGTCATTTATTGAAACCGAAACAGATGACATATTAGAGGATGAATTGGGGGATAGAAAAGAATTGCTTAGCATTGCCGCAAGCAGACTTATTCGTTGTGCGTCATTGGTAGCAGAGAACGCGGCAAGAGGTAGATTCCCGTCTGATAAAAACTTTAGCGAAGCAATCACAACTCCCTATAAGCGTAAAGCAGGGAGACCGACTGTAACTAAGAAAGTTAAGTGAAGGTATAGGCGTAGATTATTTTTACGCTTAATTAGAAATAACAAAATTAACTGGTTGTTCTGGTTAATTTTGGCTACCATAAAGGTTTTAATAGATAAAACATTTATATGGACGCCGATAAATTACGGGAAGGCATATTTAATCTCCAAACGAGAAGGTTTGGAACGGTAGCTGAAGTGATGATTAAAAAGCTATTCAAATTAGGTAATAGCAAAAATCAATTTCACGACGCATATGATGACATTCAAAATCATAGGGCGGAAATCAAATTTTCTACCGTAAGAAAAAAGAATGCCAGAACAATTACAGAAGAATCAGTCTTGCAATGTATTAGCGATGAGATGGCAACCAATAGAAATGTTCCATATAGCAAATGGAGTGAGTATGAATTTGATTGCAATATCCAACAAATTAAGCGTGATCAATTTGAAGTTTTGTACTATGGGTTATTTTTTAGTGACTCTGTTGTGATTTTCAAAATCAGATCTAAAGATATAGGGTCACAAATATATTACTCGGACAAACAGCACAAAGGTAACGAGGGTGAAGGTCAATTTCACTTAAACGACAATACTTTGCAAATACATATTGATAACTACCTATATAGAGTTCTTAGTTATGAAGAGCTCTATGACTTACTTTCATAGAGAAGTTTTTTAATCTCCCCAATTTCTTCTTTGCCCAATCCAATTTCCTTGTAGATAAGATTATCAATCTCCATTATTAAGGATTCACTGCTTGTCTGATTGGGTTTAATTAACTCATCTACTAATTTCACAATCTTGTCATTGACGCTTTCATCAAACTCAAAAATTGGCATTGCTTCAATATGTTTTCGTAAAATTTTTATTGAATTAAATTTGACATTAAAAACAAATCTAATTACTTCAGACTGCAAAATTCCCAATACAACCTTTATTGGAATATCAATATTGGGTATGAGAACATTGGCGCTATTAAGGGTAAGTCTTTGCCTGTTATCATAAGCAAACATAAACCTGTCCGCTATAAAGCGATAGATTAATTTTTCAGTCGCCCTAAAGTAAGCCTCATCAGCACATTGCTGAAATGATTTTTTATCAAACCTTACATACTGTTCAGACTCTGTAATTTGATAAGGGGAGATATCCTTGCCCCTCAAGATTACCTCATACCCGTCCAATTTTTTTTGACTAATTAGTTTTGCATTGTTACCAGTAACGATACCAAGAGCATATTTTGTATCTGCTGTAAGAGTTTTATGCTTGTAGGCGTAAATTTTATTTACAATTGCCGTTGCCTCTGCACTAACACCAAAAATAAAAGTGGAGTCTTGCTCGCTTAAAACATCAAATTGATTAACAGTGAAAGAATTTCCATTTGAAAGCAAATGGACTTTTTCATTTTTTGTTGGCGGAAGTTTATTAAGGCTAATATTCACAACATTTGTCAGCAATCCCTTAAATACTTTTCCTAAATGATTTATTTTGATATTGGAAGTTTCTAACAATAATTTCTTTCTGACTGGCGCATGTTGTCCAACATCCACAAATGACTCTGGTAGCAAATAAGAAAGTCTACCGCCTTCAGCAAGCCTATCAATTGCCAACGCCAAAAATATTGAGAATGAATCACTTGCATAACTTTTTACCCGATTCATTTCAGATTCATTCAATTTAAACTCAGCGCCCCAAGGCGGATTAGTAGCAATAAATTGGAATTTAAGCGGGAACCCCTCAAAATTTTTAGCAAGTAAAGTTTTGATACCATCATTGTTATGAATATGGAGATCTCCAACATACTCAGATTTTGCGATTAACAATAAATTTATTCGGCAAATATGTATTGCCGTCTTATCTAAATCGGTTCCATATATATTCTTAAGTGGATTAACTTCTTTATCTTTAATTTTTTTAAGAAGTGCCTCAATTAGAAAGCTACCGCTACCACAGCAGGGGTCCAAAACTGTTTCATCTTTTTTTGCTAATTCATTAACAACAAGGTTTGAAATATTTTTAGGGGTATAAAACACTCCGCCCATAGCCTTTACAGACGATGCAGATAGGTGCTGATAAAGCTTTCCCAACAGATCGGTAGTGCTGGGAATGGGATAGTGCTGTATAGATGAAGTAATTAGATTGGTTGCTTTTGATTCTGTAGTCCAGCCGGCTATCTCATCATTTAATCTTGCCATCCACTGTTGATGTACATTTTTTACATCAGCTTCAACTTTTGATAGGATGATGGCCGTTGATATCAAGAGTTCATCAATTGTGTGCTCTTGTGAATAGGTATCTATGTGGTTTAGAAATTTTGTAACCTCTTCATCATTTAATTCGTTATGAACCCTTTTCTTACTTGTGTATTTTTTATTCGCACGATTTTGTAACTTTTCAGTATCACCTAAATCAATTTTTGTCATCAACTCATCTACGGATGACTTAGATACAGCCTTCTTCTTAACATTTTCTGCGCGAACTAATACGCCTAGCTTTAACCAATTATTGACTGTGGCAACTGACACACCCAAGGCTTCAGCTGTTGCCTCTAGCGTTAGGCTTTGTATATTGCTGTCGGCTTCAAATAAATCTAAGTTCGTCATATAAACATATTTTACTTTCTTGCAACATTCTTGTCGTTGTTATTTTTTCTTGTTGGTATCATCTTTATAGGTACGAATAATAGGTATTAATTGATATGACAACGCTTGATTCCATTAAAAAATTTATTTCTAAAAATAATTGGCTTTTAGCGAAGTCTATGCCTGATACACCTCATTGGTATGTGTTGCGTAATCCAACCAATTCAATTGAATTTGACTTATTTGCTAACTACATTCATGCAAATGGTGTGCTTCGTAAGTGGGGTTCATACGGCTACATATATTTAGATATTGATTCTTTCACTTACTGGACTATGAATAATAGTGAAGGAGAGAAATCACTTATTAACAGAGCCGAACTAAAAACTACTAACGAAGCCGCAACTAACCAAGTATTTAAAAAGTGCCCTAATTGCAAGAGACTAACTGCTGAATCTGAATATAAAAAATTTACCAAAACAACAAATGGTGTAACTAGAACATTTTGGCGTTGCCCTGTTTGCGAATCTTTCAAACAAGCCGCTAAAAAAGGATTATTAAAAAAATAATCCTACGCCAATCTCTCTGCCGCCATTGTTGCTGTTAGTTTGCTGTAATGCCTTTCAATCATTGTGGCGCTATTACCCATCTGCTTAGCAAGCGTGTGTATGTCCGTCCCGTTTTCCAATAACTCCAAAGTAGCATAAGTATGACGCAAGCTATATAAAGTTCTAGTCTGTCCTTCGCTATTTTTCTCTAGCCCACAATCGCGCATCAACCTTCTAAAGGTTCCATTTAAGCTAGGCGGTTGATAGCCATCGCTAAAACGAAATAACTTATGTGGCACTCTTGTTTTAAGCAACTCTTCAAAATCAATATGCTTAATATCATTCTGTCTGCTATGCAGTCTTTTTAACGCTTCTACTGCCCTGTGCTTAGCAATCAACCAACGCCCACCCGTCTTGCCACTAACCCATATACGCAAGTAGCGTATATCTTTGTCTGTGTGCCACTCTATATGCTTCCAACATATACCCAATGCTTCTGTGCCGTGTCGCATTCCTGTATATAACAGCATCTCTACATAGTCACGCAATAGTGGGCGCATTTCTCTTTCTACGCTAAGCCTGCCACCTTGTGCCCAAGACTCCATATAAGCAAGTAAGTAATCTATTTCTTCCCTGCTAAACGCTGGACGAGGGCTACTTTTTAATCCGCCACCACTTAGTTTAGGCACAGGCGTTCTTTCGCTTATCCAGCCCTTATTAACTGCTGTAGCTATTAACCTATTCCACGCACTACTAAAGTTATTAAGAGTGGATGCTTTCGGGCGCTTGCCCATCTGTCTATTACGCCACAACTCAAACTCAGTTATGTCACTATGTGAAAGTTGTTCCAAATACTTGTCAGCGAAATAAGGTAGAAAGTATTTCTCAATACAACTTGCATACGAGTGGTATGCTGTTTTGCCCTTACCCAAATCAATCTGCTGTCGCAATTCTTTTAGCGTCACCTCTGCTATGTGTGCGAAGTTTTGTGTAGCGTGTGCTAAGCCCAAGCGTTGTCTATATCGCGCCTCGTCGTAAAGGTCGCAAGCGACTGCTATGGCTGACTCTAAACTGGCTTTGTGTGTGCTAAGCCTTACCCACCCACCACCTTCTAATTTATAGCGACACTGATAAATGGGGGTGGAGTTTCGTTTGTATAAAACTACTTCTCCGTCACGCAAATAAATTAAGCTGGGGGTAGTGCCTACTAAGAACCCTAATGTTTTTTCGTGTGGGGGTTGGGGCGCAAATGACTGGGGGCTGGTTTTACCAGTTTGCTTACCCTTAAACATTTGATCGCAAAGGGAAAAGCATTAAAGGAAAGTGGCTTAAGCGTAAATTATTTTTACGCCTACGCTTAAAACAAAACACCCCAGTCGCTAGACTAGGGTGCTTTAGGTTAAATCTTGGTGGCCCGGGGCGGAATCGAACCACCGACACAAGGATTTTCAATCCTCTGCTCTACCGACTGAGCTACCAGGCCATTTAAGACTGTCTATTATACGCAAACTGTTAAACCAGAGCCTAATTTGCGGACTGTAGACTAATTCTGTCTTCTATTGTGCTTAAAACTGCCTATCAACCATAGCTAAATCTGCCTAAAAGTAGCTTGCGTACACGTAGCACACCGCACGTTGTTAAAAACGCAGCAAAACGTTTGGTTTACGTAAGTGACGTTTCAAAACGACTCTTTATGCGGGGAATGGCATTCCCCCAAATTAGTAGACAGTTAATATTGTCAACAATGAATCAGAGGGGTGCATATGAAACGAACCAAATACACAGCCGAGTTCAAATTAGAGGCTGTCAAACAAATCCTTGAAAAAGGTCATTCTGCGACAGAAGTTGCCAGTCGCTTAGGGGTTCCTGTTGGACTTTTATACACCTGGTCTCGAAAACTTAAGGGACCAGATGAGCAGCCAATAGAAGACGTGAAGGCTCTTCAGGCTGAGATGGCCAAACTTAAAGCGGAGCTCAGACGAACCACCGAAGAGCGCGACATCCTAAAAAAGGCCGCCGCGTACTTTGCCAAAGTGTCCGAGTGAAGTACGCGTTTATCAAAGAGCATCGAGATGAGTTTAGGCTCAGTAGTATGTGCCGGGTTTTGAAGGTGCATCGCAGTGGCTATTACGCTTGGCTAAAAGAACCTCAATCACCTCGTGCTCTTGAGAACGCTAAGTTATCAGAACAGATCCGCTACTACTATGATCAAAGTATGGGGATTTATGGCAGCCCACGGATTTATCACGATCTCAAAGAAGCGGGGATTAGTTGTAGTGAGAACCGAGTGGCAAGACTCATGAAGGCCTCACAACTGCGCTCAATCAGAGGGTATAAGCGTCCTCGCTATCGAGTAGGTCGACCGGCGCTGGTCTCACCGAATCAATTACAGCGTCAATTTACCTATGATGCACCCGATCAGGCCTGGGTCACCGACATCACCTATATCCGGACCTATGAAGGCTGGCTTTATTTGGCTGTTGTGATTGATCTTCACTCTCGCCTAGTTGTTGGCTGGAGTATGCAAGCTAGGATGGAAACACGTTTGGTACTGGATGCCTTAACCATGGCTATCTGGCGCAGAAAGCCTAAAAACAGTGTCATCATCCACTCGGATCAGGGTAGCCAGTTTGGTAGTGATGAATTTAATCGCTGGTGCAAAGACAACTCTTTAAGCCCAAGCATGAGCCGTCGGGGTAACTGTTGGGACAATGCCGTAGCAGAATCATTCTTTAGTAGTCTTAAGAGTGAATTAATTAAGAAAAAGATATATCCAAGTAGATCTGTAGCAAAATCAGAAATCTTTGAATATATCGAAGAGTTTTATAACCGGGTTAGGCGTCACAAGCATCTATCCCAATTAAGTCCATTTGCGTTCGAACAACGTCAAATTGCGTTATGAAAAGTGTCTACGATATTGGGGGAATGCCATCTGCCTAAAAGTAGCTTGCGTACACTTAGCACACCGCACGTTGTTAAAAACGCCTTAAAACGTTTGGTTTACGTAAGCGGGTATGGGTGCTGCCGTATACGTAGCACCCACTTCTTATTCACTTATTTTTTGAATACTTCAGAGTGTGTACCAATGCGCACTAAATATAACTCTTTTTCAATAATGCGGTAGATAAGCACACAGTCATTTGTAATGTGGCAATCCCAAAAATCTTTGTATGTACCGATAAGTGGATGGTTGGCATACTTTGCTGGCAATGCTTTGCCAGCAATGAGTAAACTCAACACCACCAAATATTCAGAGTGATTAAATTTAGGGCTTTGGACGATCCGCTTAAAGTCTTTGCCGTACTGCGTACTGGTAATGGGAACAAGCATTAGAGTTGCGTGTATTAGCTACGGGCTAATGCTTTATTCATTTCCGCTACGGACTTATAGCGTTTTAATTTGGCACGTGTTTTGGGATTTTCAATTTCTTCTATTGCCGCAATAGTTTTGGCATTGGGCACACGCAAGTCAAATGGAATAGTGCCGTCAGTAGCTACACGCTTTAAGAATAGGCGTATAGCGTCAGAGACATTTAATCCCATTGCTTCAATTACCTCTGCTGCGTCTGCTTTTACCTTAGCGTCAATGCGGCAACGTACGTCTGTAGTTAGCATTTTGTGCTCCTTTTATGCCGCTATTGTAGCTACAAATTGTAACAACGTCAAATCCACTGCGTAGTGCGCTTTGGCTGTCGTTTCAACACGACTACGTAAGCATTTTTCAATAAATATATAAAAGGAGAAGTGCTATGCGTATGAATGCATTTATCGGTCGAGTCAAACTAACACAGAAATCCAATGCATTTGACGCCAACATGCATTAATTAAAGCAAATACATCAATTTGGGGATGCCTGTAAATGCCACTGATAACCCCTTGCCTTCATACACGATGTAAATAGCTCTTGATTAGTTTTTACTCCAGAGTATCCACCCATACCACCATACCCCCAACCAATACCACCATCGGAATACCCATAAGGTTGTTGCGCTTCTTGAAGGCATGCGTATTTATCTTGATCTAACTGAAGGGTTGTAGAGCTATCCTTGACCCAAATACCAGGTTGAGCAGCGCAAGCCCCAAGTAAACACGTAGGGAAAAATAAAAGTATTTTGGCGAAATTCAAGAAATTCGAATTCAGCCTTTGAAATTTTTTAATCACCATATTTTTTAGTATCGACATATATACGCCTTAAGATTATCAATCTCTAACTCTTTATAGTGCCGTTTCAATCATCGATTTGAATGAAAAAGCACCTTCCGAAGAAGGTGCTCATAGTGCATTAGCCTTATAAAGCTACTTAAAATGATGCAGTAGCGCCTATGTACAACGCCCTACCTGAAGTCACGCTAATCGTATCATTAACCGCCTGCCCAGGAGATGCTGATGTTGCAGTGCCATTAGTGAAGTTATAGATATATGTCCGGTTAAACAAATTATCCACACCAGCCCTAAATTTAATTGCCTTCAAGCCACCACCTTCGCCACCAGGATTTTTGATCGTGTAGTTGGCACTTAGATTTGTAAAGTACATAGTTTGTACTTGATACCAATCAGGGGCTAGAGTCACGTTATTGTTGGTGTACTGTGGACCAACCCTTTTCTCAGTAATGCCAAGTTTCAAAGCATCATCTGAGTAGAATAATCCTAGAGTCTCCATGTCAGATGGTACCAATGGAATATCGCCACCTGAATCATACTTTGCATAAAGCTTGGAAGCATTTCCATAAAGATTCAATCCATACCCTAAAACATAATTTCCCTGCCACTCTATGCCCTTGTATGTTTGAGATGAGCCAGCAACGTAGTTATATGATGCTGAAGTTGGATCAAACACGGATGTGTAAGAGCTGTTGGCCTTCATTTGATAGATATCAAAATCTGTTGTGAAATCATTGGATTGATAAACGGTACCAGCCTGATATGCATGCGTTTTAATTGGTTTAGGCAATACGCCAACTTGCGATCCAGTGACATCAAAAACTGACGATGGAGGAATAATATCGCCAGTTGCATACTGAGCATAAACGTTCCAATTTTTCTGAATGAAATATCTAGTATCAAAAAATGGCAATATATCGGTATACGTTGCACTATTCTTAATGTTTGGCTGGCCATTCAAATTTCCAACTGTTGCGTTATCGGCCCACTGTGTCAAGTTGATAGAGTACATGTTGTACTTCACCCCAGGCTCAATGTGCAAACTCTCAGTCGGCATGTAGTCATACTGGGCAAAAGGTTGCAGGATGGTTGTACCGAATTGCTCATTAAACTTTATACCGCCCGACTCTGGTGTACCGCCATTTACAGCATTGACATAGTTCTGAGATCTTGCAGCCCAGCTATATTGACCCCATGCACCAACCTCAAATTTACTACCATCAGCTTCAATATGAGTTGCTTTTAAAGTGTCGCCATAAACGTTATTTGAATTCAACTTGGCAACACCGCCCTTAGAGGAGCTTAACTGAGAAATTGTTGCATCAGGGCCTGTCCATTTATCAAATAATTCCTGATTGTCATAGCCGTTGTAATACAGCTTATTGTCCAACTTCCAGCCATCGCCTAAGTTTGAGTTGAGGCCGATGTAGTTAAATAATGTTGTGACATTGTAATTACCATAACCATAATAATTTTGAAGATTCGGGTTATTGCTCTGGAAATAATTCATACCAGGTCCCTTGTAGTACTGTGAGAAACCAGGGCTATTGATGTTATAAACAGCGTAGGTTCCAGGTCCAGAATCATTCATATTAGACATGTAATGAACGCCTGATGAAAATAATGTGAGCTTTGTATCAGTCGTCAATTGGCTTTCTAGCTTAAAGTAAGCAGAAGTTCTGTCTTGAGGATTGTAGGTTTGAAATCCATCACTACTAAAGTGCTGCACTCCGACGGTCCATTTTGTTGTTCCATCTTCACTGAGCCCTGAATTGTATTGACCACCTTCTGTAAGGGTATTAAAACTGCCAAACATGACGGTAGCGTCTACACCCTGCTCGTTAGAAACTTCCAGAGACTTAAGGCCGATGGTTCCAGCAAAGTTTGAAGATCCAACAACAGAGGCTATGCCCGGGCTTCTGTCGATATCAATACTACCAAGCATTGGGGCTGTGAAATAGACCTGGGAGTGATGTGATGGATCATTTGAGTCAAAGAAAGGAATTCCGTCGAATGTGACGTTAAGCATATCGCTACCGTCAGCCATACCACGTAAGGTGATTTTTTCATCTCCGCCGCCAGGGCCGTTAAATGTATATGACTGCATGCTTGGCGCCATATTAGTAGCGCCAGCATATGTACTAAAAGGATCCATCACATTTTCAAGGTAATCCTTTGTCACAATTGCTTCAGGCATGCTGACATTCAAATTATTTTGTACGGGGGCTGATTTAACGGCCTCAAAAGATTTTTGGGCGTCGATGCGCACTTCGCCAACATCACCAACATCAGCAGCTGATACGTTACCAATAAAACCAATTGCAGCAAGAGCAATAACCATTGGTTTCAGAGCAAATTTTTTGTTCACAACATCCCCTTTATTAATTAATGGATGAGTGAAATCTAGCTTCTAAATATTTCACATTCATGAAAAATTAATTTAACAACTTTAAGGTGCGAGTTGAGTAGATAAAAAACAACGTAATAAATCTGACATAGTGATGCAATATATTTCTCACCTTACAAAGATGTCAATCTAAGTTACACAACCATCCAGTCATCTTTTTTTATAGCAATCAAATGAGCTACCTCCATCCCGATAAAAAAAATCGTAGTAACCGTCTTGTTGCAGTGATTGCATTTCATCTCGTTCTTGGCTGGTTTTTGTTATATGGATTTGCCAACAAGGCAATCGATATGATTAATACACCTGTTGATGCAACGCTAATTGACGAAGTAAAAAAAATTCCTAAACCACCAGCGCCAAAGCCCATCCCAAAAGTATTTGTTCCCAAATCTGAAATTACTCCCCCACCAGTTTCTGGGCCTGCAATTCAAGCAACCCCATCCGAGCCACCTTCACCTCTTCAGGCAAGCTCTGCAAAACTTGATAGTTCATCTGGTTGCCAAAAACCTGAATACCCCACCGCATCCAGACTTTCTGGTGAGCAAGGCACCGTATCACTAAGCTTCCTCATTGGTGAGGATGGCTCCATTAGAGATAGCCGCATAGATAAAACTAGCGGCTTTAGAGCATTAGATGAAGCGGCGAGATCCGCCTTGAGCTTGTGTCACTTTAAGCCAGGTCTTGAGGCCGGAAGACCGGTAGCCTCTTGGGCCAGAATTCGATATGTTTGGCATTTAGTAAATTAATTACACACCGATGGAGAATCAAATGAATTTCAACGCACAATCACTGCAAAAGGTTTTCTTTTTCCTCAGTAGCTTTTTGCTCACTACGTTCAGTGCCTTTGCTGATGAGGAAATAGTTAAATCTTCGGCTAGCGAAGGCTCAAACCCATATGGCCTTGGCTCATTATGGATGCAAGGGGATTTAGTTGCCAAGTTAACCCTACTCATCCTGCTAATCATGTCAATTGGAAGCTGGTACATATTGATTAGCAAGCTACTAGAGCAAAATAAGATTTTCTCAAGCGCCATTCAAGCGCGAAATGTATTTTGGTCTAGCCCATCACTACATCAAGGCGTCGAAGCGTTAGACCAAGATGGTGCGTTTCACTACGTCTCTGAAACCGCAGTGAATGCAAAAAATGATTATGTTGGTGAACTAGCTTCAATGGTGCCACTGAACATCTGGATTGAGATGGCTTTCAACAGATCGTTTGAAAATATTCAAGCCAAACTTTCTATTGGCATGGCATTCCTTGCTACCGTTGGATCGACAGCTCCATTTATCGGCTTATTCGGCACTGTCTGGGGTATCTATCACGCTCTTACCGCAATCGGAATTGCTGGACAAGCATCTATTGATAAAGTGGCTGGGCCAGTTGGCGAAGCGCTCATCATGACTGCCCTTGGCTTAGCAGTGGCCGTTCCTGCAGTTTTAGGCTACAACTGGCTTTTGCGTCGCAATAAATCCGCAATGGAAAAGGTTCACTCTTTCTCCGTGGATTTAGAAAAAGTGCTTCTGGGCGGATCCAAACCAACGCTTTGAATATTGGTTTTATCTTAACAAGAAAGCATTTTTTATGGCGATGAATATTAATGCAGGTGGTGGCGATGGGGAGGTCATTGCATCAATTAACACAACCCCGTTAGTTGATGTGATGCTGGTATTACTAATTATTTTCCTAATTACCATACCTGTCGCAGTACAAACGCATCAGGTCACCCTCCCTAAGGATGCTAGCCAACCAAGAGCAACCAAGGCGCAAGACATCAATATCTCCCTTGATGTTAATGGCAATATCTTTTGGAATGACAATCAAATTCAAAATGAACGGGAATTAACCAACAAACTTAAAGAGATTAGCATCCAACGGCCCCAGCCTGAGGTTCACATCAGGGGCGATGAAAATGTAGAGTATGAATATATGGCAAAGATATTGATTTCTTGCCAAAAATCCGGGATTGCTAAAGTTGGCTTCTTGATTCAGCCTCCACCAAAAAGTTAAGTGCCATGAAAATTAAGAGTAGATACGTAGAAGATGAAGTCATCATGGATATGAATACCACTCCATTGATTGATGTGATGCTTGTTTTATTGGTGATGCTCATTATTACAATCCCAACACAGCTTCACTCTATTGGCATGAACATGCCAATACCTAAGCCCAATGAAAACAAAACTCCGCCAATGGTAGTTAAGGTTGATCTAGATGAAAATGGCAATATTTTTTGGGATGGCCAAGGTATCTCCAGTATCGTCGAGCTAGAGCGTCGCTTTACAAAGGCATCTGCCACCCCAGTTCAGCCGGAGATTCACATTAAGCCGAGCAAAAAAACACACTACAGGTATTTGGCAAGCGTGATGGCGGCAGCACAAAGACAGGGACTTATCAAAATTGGTGTTGTTGGCAATGAGCGATTTGTCGATGAATAAAGTAAATAATTAATCTGTAGCAATCCCACCATCCCATACCAACTTGGCGACCAAGAGAATGAAAAGAATTTACTTTATATCTTTACTATTTTTATATTCCCTCTCTCAGGGCGCTATAGCCGAGCCATTTAAATTTGTTGCGTATGGTGACATGCCCTACTCAATCCCAGATGACTACATTCGGTATGAGCGTTTAATCAAAAAAATTAATCAAATAAAACCAAGCTTTACCATTTTTGTGGGTGATACAAAATCGGGCTCGACACCATGTACTGATGAGTACAACGTGATTGTCAAAAATTACTTTAATCAATTCGAGGCGCCTTTGATTTATAGCGTTGGGGATAACGAATGGACTGATTGTCATCGTCCTAAGGCTGGCTCTTACGATCCGCTAGAAAGGCTCGATAAGATCAGATCCTTTTTCTTTACAAACGATAAGAGCTTTGGCAAGAAAGCCTTAAACTTGCATCGCCAAGCAGATCTCATGCCTGATTTCAATCAGTACGTTGAAAATTCATATTGGATTAAAAATGGCTTTCTATTTGTCAGCCTACATATTCCTGGTTCTAATAATAATTTTGGGCGTAACGATGAATCAACGATAGAGTATCGAAAGCGAAATGCGGCTAACCTTGCTTGGATTGACTACACATTCAATCTGGCAAGCAAGCAAAACTTAGCAGGCATCATTTTTGCATTCCAAGCTGATATGTTCTATTCACCCTCTCAACTAACTGATGCATCGAGTGGATTTCGTGATGCCTTGAACAGCTTTATAGTTCATTCAGAGTTATTTGAAAAACCAGTGCTCTTAATTAACGGCGATAGTCATCGTCTAAAGATTGATCAACCCCTTACATCTTCAAACAAGAAATTTGTTCTTGAAAATGTTATCAGGCTACAAGTGATGGGAGAGGACGAGGTTCAGGCAGTAGAGATAAATGTTGATCCTATCAGCGAACAACCGTTTAGCTTTAAACCCCTTATTCTCAAAGCCAATAGTCAATATCGCAACTAGGTAGGACGGGGGATTTATCAAAGATGCCCCTTGTAGTTTACGTAGTTCATTTTTGACGCTTAAGAATTGGCTTGGCTCCCCCATGAAGCGATTTTTCATTGCCAGCATTAATGCCTTTTTTGCGTTCTTTTTTCTACGTGCCTAGTTTTCATAAGCCCTCCGCATAAATGGGGGGGATAGCC
>Ga0364893_10425_pt1 | contig 18620 bp, 13 predicted proteins | sample ExccelJu500001D3_FD_206943 | JGI IMG/M metagenome (GOLD analysis project Ga0364893, IMG submission 206943) | Enriched cells from Trout Bog Lake Hypolimnion, Wisconsin, USA - BchlTB.July16.5000.01.D3 | ecosystem: Environmental > Aquatic > Freshwater > Lake > Hypolimnion/Profundal zone | place: USA...
ACTGGTCGTCAAGAGACGACCCACATTACGATTGGCGTGCTTGGTTGCGGTCATTCAATCTGGATGCCATTCTGCAGAAAAGGGATCGCATTCAACTAAACATAACGTACTGAGATGGACTCGATCTCGTGGGTTCAATGGACCTTCTACGGGATACGATATCTGTTATGTTAAGTAAATGATTTGCATTCGCATTGTCACAAGAGCCCGCGTCGGCGCAAACCTCATCGACCAGTAGATTGCCAATGAATTGCGCATGGCAGCCATCCTTTATTGGAACCAATAACGCAGCCGCTACAACATGGGCAAAGACTGGGTAAAAATCTCCTCATTTCCGCTGATTTTGCACATTTTTTAAGCAAAATTGGCTGCGTCACCCCGAAAAACAATCTTAAAAGCGACCTTTATTGTCGCCAATGTTATTTTTCATTCCAAAATCGCTTATAGGAGGGGATTTTTTTAGATTGGGGACTGGAAGCTTTTTCCACGAAACTCGAATGTGAGGCCTGGTGTTAAGTCTAAGGAGCGAGGCACTTTGCGGGGTACGTACTACAGTACGTGCTGCACCATCGGGTGCCGCATTCGCGCCTTGCGAGGGCCTCAGCCGCTGGCGCCCATTTTCAGAGCCTTCAGGGCTTCAAAAACTCGCCGTAACAACCCAGGCACCCACACAGAACACGATGCCGGCTACGGTAGAACACTAGAAAGTGTGGATTGCCTGTCATGCAAAAAATCTTAAAAATTACAATACAGTTAACTCACAAACAAATGATATGCATTTGCGTTTTTACGACACTTGTGATAGCATAGAAAGAACGTTGATTTATAAAGGTTTATTGTATTGCAATGATGGTTCATCAAGCTTTCTTAGATGCTTGCGGACTGCTTTTGACTTCGCGAGAGGGTGAAAATGAGTGAAATGAGGCGCCTTGCTGCAGTGCTTGAAACGCCAGATGTCTCCAGCCAGGAAGTGCACGGTTGGCTTCGGTGGTTTGGATTCAATGGCTTCACCATTGGTTTCCAGCCCTTTCTGGAGCACGTAGTCGCCATGGAGCCGGCCTTACAGCGACTTCTAGTGCTTTATCCATGCCTTCAACCCGCCATTCGAAGGCTGTTGCACGCGAGGGAAATGCGAACCATTCTCATGACTGAGCTTGGCAAACGCCAGCTGCAATCCAACCCTGTCTTGCAAATAGGTGATCGGGCAGAGGAATTACACCGTGCATTTGACACCAGGGCCCCGGCTCCCGACGGGCAAGGTTCTTCAGACATCGATCCCCAGCGATTTTCAAAAAGGAAATTCCGATTCGAACCACCAGTGCCCATGGGGCCTCCCCGCGCTGCCGGATCCAACGGCGCAATGCTCATATACACGGCCAGTTTCTTGTTGGTCCACATCTACGATGGTCACGTCCAACTTCTAACCGGGAGCCAGTTGCAGGGACTTAGGCTAGCACATGAACTTTTTACCAACCAACACTTTTCCTCTCTGTGGACGGATGATCTACTAAGCTTCGAATCGCTCACGCTTGAGGAATGCAAGGGGCATATTCTTGAACGCCTGAGTCATCTATCCAAAGAGATTCCATCTCATGACAAACCATTACCAAGAACTCTAGATCTGGGAAGCCTTGACGAATTCATCCGTCTGCTTCAACAAACAACCCTAATTGGAAACTTTACTCTTGGCTTTTCAAATACGGCAAGTGAAGACCAAACGCCTCCAACCAAACCCGATTTGTCGGACGCCGAGGAAGATCAGGAAGATGAAGAATATGCCAAACGATGGGGCAATGGAAGTAGCGCGGTCCTTGATGACCGTAATTTAAGCCTCGAGACGCGGTATGGCTTTTCAAAGAAAGCCAGAGGGACACTTTCATTTGAAATACATGCATCATTAGACCAAGGGCGTGAAATATTGCGTGATGAAGAGCAAATCATTAAGCAAGCATCACCTTACGCACTTAACCTCGCCTTGGCAACCGGGAAAACTCTCGCCGATGCTCTTGAAATGCGCGTCGTCCGCAGTGATTGTCAAGATACTAGTGCTGCCGAAAGCGGCTTACCTGGGAATATTCTGACTATCACAACTGATCAACCATCTCATCGGTCAGCTACTCATTGGAGAACTTCCCAGGTAGAGAGTACCCAGCTGATACTCCCTCTTGAATTTAGCCCGCCGCGCTGGCCAGATCACTGCCACGACTTTGAAGTTCACGAGTTATTTGTACTTCCTCCAGAAAGAATACTTCCCAAGGTTGAATCACGCCTTGCCGTAAGGTTACACCGCACCCCAAAGCAGCTTCGTCTTTCCACAAAGCACGCGCTAGCTCGGGAAATGTTCTCTTTCAACAGCAACAAAGCGGCGATTCACTTTGTGTGTGATCCACATGTGCACGCTTCCAAAAGCACAGTGGATGTCAACACGCTGATTAACTATTTGCATCCAAAAAGCCTAAGCGTAACGAACGCCTATAGGTATGCCCAACGACGACTAATAAGCGGTTCGACCGACGGCAAGATACCTGAAATGCCGCAATGCACCCCAGACATGGCGTGCATGTACATTAACTCTGCAGACATGCGATTAGTTGTCAAGCAGATGGTCGTAAACGTGACGAAGCATGACCCAATTGAAATTTGGGAGCACCACGAAAGATTTGCCATTTACGTGGCTGCATTCCTACAGGCCGCGACTGGCCACAGAGAAAGCACACAACTGTTCCACTTCCTGTTTTCAGTGGACGACAAGGAACTCCTCGCCTTCCTGGTAGACAAAGATGTCGTAGGGAGCGAGGCTCGATTTGTTGCGTTAACAGAGACAGTGGTTGCGCAGTTCCTTGAATACAAAAAACATATCCATTGGTTAATTGACAAAGTAAATACTTTCGACACGGCTCTGGCTGAACAAATCAAACTCGCCACTGGGATCTTGAAATCTACGTCCGACGTGCTGAAGCCCACTGCTGGGATGTTCTTTACATATTCAAATGGTGTCCTTAAATCGGTTTCATCCGACCTAATTGAGAGGGAGATGCAACAAATTTGCCGGAGCTTAGGTCAAGTTAAAGAAGTAGATTTCGGCGCAAAGGCTATGCGCAAGAACTTGATCACATTTTTAGCCAATCTCGGCGCCTGTGGGATGGACTTGGAGGTTCAGTTGGGGCACAACGGAGAGCAACATCTCTTAGGTGTTGCCTCAAACTGGATTCCGCTCGAGCGTATTGGACTGATGCGTCCACTCATCAAAACTTATTTGGACACCAATGGCTGGGAACTCATACCAGCAAGGTGGGCAGATGGAATCAACAATCCTCCACCATTTGAAGTACCACAGTTCGAAAGTTCAAAAATGGCATATGAGGGACGTGCATTGTCATCCGATGCAGCACGTGATCGCGCTCGCGCCGCAATCATCGCAGCGCTTCCACCTATCGTAGACGAATCAGACGACACAGCCAATCTAGATGAAGATGACATTTCGAAGATAAGAGCAACGCTAAACCAGACTCATGCCGACAGTCCTGACCGGGATGAAGTATTGGCTGCATTCAATAAGATCGCATATTCCTGGAAACAAGCAGACTTTTATGAAATTACACCAATTGAAATAAAACGCGCACACGAAAGGTTGGCCACCAAAATAAGGCATAGCTCTTTGTCTAGTGGACTCAATGGAGAGCAAGTCCACAACGATCAACTCGTCAAGGTGTATGAATGCGTCATGAAACACATCCCACTTGAGCTATTCAAACCAACTGCAAAATTTAAATTGGATGAGGAGAAGTGGAACGTACTCAAATCAGACATACAAAACATGACGCCTGGTGACCACGCCGCACACTCAAAAATTCTCTCTGAATTTTCTAGACTCGCCAATCAATGGAGGCAGCGAGACCAGTACTTCGTTACCGCACCATCCATCAATCTCGCAAGATTTGAACCGGGCCCCGTCAATCCCTTGTTTGGGAGGCATCTCGCAATTGCACGCTTTGTCAAGAATGGACTTGCAGCTGGGATTGCAGACTACTTAAGCAAGGCGCGAGGACCCAACTCACTCGAAAGACTTGCCGTTATCGCGGTTCTATTGGTTGTAAACGACGCTGTACTAAACCTGCAGGAGTTAGTGCAAATACTTGAATCCATCCAGATCGATGAAATCTCCCATTTTGATGGACAGTACCACATTCGTACCCAAATTACCTCACGGAAGGCAATCTACGAACGCACAGTCGACCTGACATCAAAGTCATCCGCTGCACTATTCGGGTACTTGCAGAGTAAAGATGGCAAAGAATACTTTCCTTTTGGAAAAATTCAGTTGGAAGTAAATTCTTTAATTCAGAGACTTGGTGAAAGAAAAATTTCGCTGAACCTTCTGAGACTGTTGGAAGTGATGAAGCCGTTTTGGTTTCTCCGCCTTCCAGGGTCTACATACTCTACGTGCGTTGGAGATTTTGATAGTCAAGCACCTTCTGAATTGTCAATAGAACTCTTACTTGGGGCAACGCCGGCGAGCTTGCGGATTTCTGAGCCAATTGCCAAGACGGTCGTGCCCAGCAAAAAATCTGCATTTGAAATCGCCGAAGATGAAACACGTAACCTCTTAAACAAAGCAAAGGGGAAAATCGAACTCCGCGAGTCTTCCTCTCGCGCTCAACGGAAGCGCCTCAGGCAAACATTCAGCGAAGATGGAGATAGTGTCCTAATCAACAGATATCTCTCGCACCAAGTTGTTGAGTATTGGGTACGATTTTTAAAGTATCTTCTTGAATTTGGAGGGCCTCGAGCCGACAACTACGACTTTCGATCACTTGTGGAGTATCAGTCACGGGTATTGCATCTGCTATATAAACATGCATGGAACACAATGCTCACAGACCTTTCGGCAGTCGAATTCAATACACTCTATGACACGATTCTTGAAGATCCGGATGCCAAGCGTCCGGAAGCGATCACAACTGTACTGCGACTTTTTCATGACTTTCTCAGACAAGAAATCGGTGCTCCAAAATGCAACATCTCACGATCGACTGATCGTGTCCTTCGACACGCGCGATCAGTAGTAATCACTCACAAGACATTGGAAAAATGTACTCATTCGCTTTCCGCATCTGGAGCTGCAGTCCCTGAAATCGGTGCTGCAGCGGCCGGTGTCGCTGCAGCGCACTACATATTTGGTCTTAGAACCAAAGAGGCTTATGGACTTTTACATAAAGACTTCCTAGAACAAGACCTTGGAATGTTGCGCGTCAGCCGTAACACAGTCAGAGGACTCAAGACCAGCGAGCGAACCGTGGTGCTTATGTCGGATGAATCGCGCTCCCCAAACCGAGCCGAGGAGCCATTCTTACATTCTGTCGTTAGGCGTTGCTTTAACCAATCCAAGGTGATTAGCGAACCAAATGGGAAAACACCCGTTTTCCCCAATCGATTGCGACCCGACGAGCTTGCACCCTACGATGAAATGCGCAACAAAATAAACTGGACGCTTAAAAAGGCTACGGGCGATGTAGAAGCGATTCCATATTCCTTGCGTCACACCTACGCAACATCGGTAATGTCCCAACTACTCATTCCACTACCAGTTGCCTCACCGATCGCAATAAAAATATCTGAGTCGCTTCCCAAGCAGACGTATGTCGGTTGCGGTCTGACCAATCGTTCCAACTACCCTCTCCAAGTCGATCGCCTCGCCATGAGTCTGGGACAGGAAGGGGTTGGTACACTGACCAACTTCTATTGGCACGGTGCATGGTGGGTTGCGGGGGAACATTGTTGTAGACAGGATCAGCTAGAGGCCAATTGGAAGGACGCACATATTGGTGCGCTGCTTGGAAAGGAAAAATCAGTAATTTACAAGCGAAGAACCGCGGTGCGCAAGCAAGGGGAAACCGCACTAAGTGACTCCAAGTTAGTGAGGCAATACGTACAACAAGATGGACAGCCCTTGATAGCGCAACATAGCCCTACCAAAACGTTGGTGCGTGCTGAGAATGAGTTCAAGACATTTTCTCTCCAGAGCGTGGACACGCTCCTAGTGCTTATACGTCAAGATTCAGAGGAACAAAAGGTTGAGGACTTGGCTTATGAAAGTTACTCCATTGCACGATCCGATACAACAAAAGTGCTTGAGGCCTATCACAAGGTGCGGGAAGAAACAGAATTTTTAGATTTTGAGCCCGACAAGTTTCATTCTGCTGGACGCCAATCCCCTGATGTATTCCTTGGAGAAATTCGACGCCGAAAGCTACTTGCTTCGATTGAGGTATATCTTGGAAAGTCAGATCTCAATGTGCAAACCTCTTCGGTCATCATTGAAAAATGGCGTAAAACTTTCAATTGGCGAACTCCAACTTTGCTTTCCCATTCAGTCGAAGAGTTCTCCACCCAAGTACTCTGGCTTACTGCGCTAGGATATGAGAAAAGAAATATTCGCGTTATCTGCAATAGCAATGAAGAGGGCCTGAAGCAGCAGCTCCGTGCCAATTCCGACTCTGTGATTTATCGCCGAAAACTTGCCCGAATTTCTGATTCCCGGAGGCCACTGGAGATAGGAATTGAGATTCACTTGGCCGGATCTCTACCCAACAACGTTGAATTTCACCGGGTCATATTTTCCGTTGCGTGCTGCTTCACTGCACTATTAAGCTGGTTCTCACCGCAGGCGTCTCACGCCTAAACCGTTAGTTTATCTACTTTTGTAGGTGGTCTAAAGAGTTGCTTGTAGGGAATCCGGTGCGTATCTACTACATTGAGAAAGCGTGTCCGGCCTCTTGAGTTGTCCGGCTTTTCATCGAACTGTCCACTCTTGGAATGTGAGATATGCAGTATGTTTTTTGCCCTAGTTATTCCAACGTACAGAATTCTTCGCTCTTCCTCGAGGCGCTCCCACTCAGACATTGGCACACTATCGTCGGCTTCGCCTGGGATGGTTGAATCATCACAACCGACAAGCCAAACCTCATCAAATTCCAAACCCTTTGATCCGTGCATCGTGAGAAGTTTGATTTCATAAGTGCCCTCCTTTGAATTTTTTCTTGAATTTTCCCAGGAAGAAATGCGCTTTGATAGAGTTCCCTTGAAACCAGCAACTTGGGTACCATCTTCATCCCTGCTGAATAGACCTTTCAATTCGGGGTCGTTAACTTGTAACGACAAACTTCCACCAAATGTTCGTGCTCCAACGCGCAAGATCTTTACTAGATGCTCTTGTTTCGGCTTACTCCAAATCCTCGCCTCACCGTTCAGTTTGATAACCCGCAAAAACCACGAAAAAAGCATCGCAATGAATTCCGAGACATCTCGGTCATTTTGACAGCCCTGTATAACTTTACATCGATTAAGTACAACTACTAAGTGTTCTACTATGGCGAGGGTCCTCCCATCTTGCGTTTTCAAGTTCCCAAGGTTGCGCAAATCAACCAAATCTGAATCGACCTTTGCCCACTCCAAACACTGCCGGGCTCCGCTCTTTGGTCCAATTGATTTTGGATCCCTCATAAACTCGACAAAAGCAGTCAATGGCAATTTGGACCAAATGTCATCTTTAGGTGCACGATAATGATCTATATTTTTAAGTTTTAGCGCAAGTTCAAAGTGATCTAGCAGTTTATTTTTTCTAGCGAGAATTCCAATCTCTAACTTCTCATTACTTCCCGAATCCGCTTTTGCTGCAAGTTGTTGTGCGATGTTGCGCACAATAAAGTCGACCTCAGTCGCAGCGAACTCCCATTCGTCGATAGTAAGCACGTCGCACCCTGGTCCATGGTTGGCATTCAGGGTTTTTGGGATCCTGTGCACATTCTCATCAATCACCTGCTGCGCTACACGCAAAATCTCCGGCCGACTCCTGAAATTTTGTTCAAATTTAATTGGACTGGCATCAGTTTTTTCCATGAATTCTTTCATTCCCTTGTAGCCAAGTCCACCTCGAAATCCATAGATGCTCTGATCATCATCGCCCACTATGTCTACGATTTTATTATTTCCTGAAAGCTCCAAAATGATATCCATCTGGTACCGATCTAGATCTTGAGCCTCATCAACAATAATGTGATCGGCCTTCACAAAGAGGTCCAATTCATCCTCCCATTCATAATTTTTCTTCTGCGCTTCCTCTTGATATTGAGGTGTCCGCTCAACTTCTTTTCCCTTAGATTTCAAAAATATCACGGCCGTTTGAAGGATGGAGGTGAAGTCAAAATGTCGGTCTTCCTTCATAAGAGCTTCAAACTCATTGAGGGCGGCCAAGGACTTTACGTCCTCCTCAGTTGTGGCATTGCTTATCCCACCTGTTTCGCGAATCGTTTTCAGGCGGGATACAATTGCCGCGCTTTCCTCCGAGCTCACTTCATACACGCGTCTCGCGGCAATTCCCATGATTTGTTCAACTTCAGCTTCTGAGGAAATGTTCTTTCTGCGATGCACCAACTCTGCACCGATTTTTTTGAGCGCCTTGAGGAAGTAGGAATGAAAGGTTCCAGTCTGGAGGCGATCGGTAGCGTCGCGGCTAATTTCCTTTTGAACCTTAAACTCAAGTGAGTTGGCTGCTTCCTTGGTATAACTAAGCGCTAAAACTTTTTTTTGATAGGTCCAATATCCGCTTTCGTGCCCGCAAAGTAAGTGGTGAATCTTTATGACGACTGTCGCAGTCTTGCCGCTTCCAGGTGTTGCAACTACACAAGTTGGCACAAATACTGTTTCGATCATCTCTCTCTGTGCACCGGTTGGTTTATTCATTTTTATTTCGATTTATTTTGTTTCAATTCGTCCAATTTACACTGAATTGCGCATCAGGTTTTATTGGGAAAGCGGTGCTAAATGCTCACTTTCGGCAGCAATTTCTTACCCGAAATCCACAGATTGAAGGTGGTCTCATCTTGGAAGTGACTTTTTGCGGTCCCTCACCACGACGTCATCCTGGCTGACTATGCCCCTTTTTCAGATCGGATGTCGTCCTCCATATCGTCAAAGCCAGCTGTTGGTGCTGCAGGTGTGGCCCGCGACGAGCGCGCACCAGAAGTGGACCGTGCACCCCCTTCCCCTTCCGCTCCTTGAGCGGAATCAGGAGCGACATCCGTGAACGCCTCCTCGAGCGCCTTCTCCACCGCGTCGATTCGCTCCTTGCATACACGGTATGCGGCAACGGACTCCTCAACCATGGGAAGCAGGTCATCGATGTTTGGTTCAGTTTGACTGCGTAGGGTTTCCGCGTGACGCTGCAGCACACGGTACGCTTCGCGGAAAGTCGAAAATTCATCTGCCATGTTCAGTCTCCATCCTTGTCTTGGGTATCATTCTTTACGGTCGCATGTACGACGCCATCATTGAATGTCACGACCATCACGTCCTCAGCCTGTGCTGCCTGGGCACTAGTGACAGCCTTGCCTGACTCACTCCTAACCAAGGCGAACCCTCTGGCGAGTGTCTTTTTTGGTCCCTGGCCAGTCACTTCCCGAATCAGGGCATCAGCGCCGACCCGCGCAGTCAAGATAGTCTGCTTCGCACGCTCCTGCAAAATCCCGTGTTCATTTTCAAGATGCTGCGACGCACGGCGGGCATGGCCACTGGCTAACTCTAGTACCAGGGGCAACTTGCCTCGGACATCAGACTTGGCAATTCGCACAGCAGCGGCAGACTGCTCTTTGACACTTGCAAAGGCTGCAGGGACCTTGTTCTTTGCTATCTGCAGATGGCTCCTGGCCTCACCCTGTAAGTCTCTATTCAATAGTTCACTAATACGGCGAGCTTCATGCACTTGGCCGAGTGCCGCAACTCGGGCCCAGTTCATGGCCAACTGCACTTCGCTCCCGGCGCTGCTCAGGGTGGATCGCGCTGATGTACGCACCTCGGTAGCTAGCCGTTCACTGGCAACTTTGCTGCGCTCTACTGCTCGAGCTGCTTGAATCTGGACGGCCTCGTACGCCAGCTTGGCGTCTCGTACGCGTTGCGCCACTTGATTTTCGACAGCAGCAATTACCTTACTGGGCGTATCAAAGCTCTTGTGGGCTACCTCATCTAGAACTGTGCTATCACGTTCGTGGCCAATACCTGTGAGAACCGGTACCGCGCACAGGCAGATGAACTTGGCCAGCTCATAATCATTGAGCCAGGCCAAATCGTTGACAGCCCCGCCACCGCGGATGATGACGACCGCATCCAGCTGCTTCTGGCACGCCTGCTCAATTCCGGCATGGAGCGCTGCCAGAATGTCTTTAGGCGCGCCCGCCCCTTGGAAACGGCTGTACACGTAGTGGAATTCGCACACGCGCCTGACGTGCAGTCGGTCAGCCTCCGCTGTAAAGTCCCCTAAGCCAGCAGCTCGTTGCGGCGCAACCACCAGCACGCGACTGAAATCCCAAGGGGCGTCAAGCTGGCGATTAAGCTCAAAGATGCCCTCTGATTTCAACTGCTCGCGGATGCGGCGCTTCTGCGCCTCCAAGTCACCGACCGTGTACGAGGCGTCAATGCCGGTGATCTCAAGCGAGAAGCCATACTGCACCTTGAAGACCGGCTTTACCAGTACCAGAAGCTTGATTCCGGGGGAAAGTTGTGCCCCACTGGTCCGCTCGAATTCCGGGACGATGCGTTCAGCCGTTCGGGCCCAGATCGCGGCACGAGCCTGCGCCACTATGACACCGGTCTCATCACGTTCGGACACTTCAAGATATACATGTTTGTTGCGCACTGTGACGTTCACCACGTCCACGCGCGTCCAGATACCTTCATGATAGGCATTGGCGATCGCGCGCTCCACGCCGGCAAGAAGTCGGGACAGACTTATCCCGACCTGCCTGGGAAGTGCCACCGTGTCCTCGAGTATGGCGACCTGATCGTAGCTAGGCACCGGCGAGGACGATTGTGCCGCCTGAGGCGGCAACCAGGGAGAAAACAGCGCCAGGTCGAGTCCGGGCGGCACGAACCACTGGCGCTGGTTGGCATCCCAGCGCGCGCCCAGTGCTTTGACTTTGTCTTTCTGCGCGAAGGTAACTGTCAAATACATTGTCATATGCGCGCAAAGTGCCGCTTTGGGACGAGATCGTTCAGATCGCACAGCCCGTTTAGGAACTCGGATAGCCTGTTGTAGAAAATCATGCTGCACTATTGTTCTTCGAAGCCGCTACTGAGCAATGCATCCCTTCGCTCGCTGTGATGACCATCAAGTTCTCCATGTGTTAACTAACTTAATGATCAGTAGTCTATTCAACAATGCTGTTTTTACATAGTTCGTTTCACGCCTCTTTGCGCAATTGCTTGACGAGCTTGGTCAGGCCGCTCCAGAGGCGGTCCGGGCTAGCGCCAAAGCACTACCGCGTAGGTCCGGCGAGCCAGGAAAAATTCTCACTTAAGCCGTGGCTTACGGAGCGAGTGTTCTTCAATTGACTTCCGATTGCTTCGGTTTGGAGCGCCTCTGATGGGAAAATGGGGTACAAACAAGCCACATAAACCATAAGGGAGGACACCAGTGTCCGCGAATGCAACAGTGGATGGGTTAGACACGGTCACCCCCGCAAAGTTCGTACGACATCCAACTTCAGAAAAGGCTGAACTGGAGCCGGAAACCAAGTGAATTGGCATGGGGGAGCTCTACGCCAGCTTTCTGTTTACGGATCGAAGATTGAATGTCCGTTCTACTTTGGCGGGAATACCCTCCGCACCTACGAGACATTGGCTGCAATGTACGGGAACTTCAAATCAACAGTTCAACCAACATTCCGCCCCCCGCTGTAACCGAGCGTTAAGTCCAAATTTCTCTCTATAACGCCGATGCCGGGCGCCGAACTTCAGTACCGTCTGCCCTCTTCAAAATCCAGGTCGCCTTTACTTCTGTGGCACCACGTGCCTGGACCTTTGTCATAGCAAGTCTTATTGGATTTGTATTGCTTGCTGGCATGGCTCTCAGATGCTGCGCATCTTTGCCCTGAAAACTGATACATGCATTGACGTTATGGGGGAACCCATCGGATGGCCAAGCTTGCATCACGCTGATACATTCACCAATGAAGTCGCTGCTGCCATACAGATATGGGACGTATGCCTTGACACCACCAACCGACAACTCAAGTACCACTCGGTGGCTAATCAGATACCGAAACACCCACTCAGCGAACGGCCGGTCAATTTTCACACCATTGCTGTTCTCAGATATTGCAAGATACTTGCCTCCCGTATATGCATCTCCATTTCGTCTTGACACGACCGCGTGGCGGCTGAGGCTGTCGTATATGGCGTTCTGGTCCACCTCCCAACCCACCTGGATCAATACGCCCACATCATTTCCATTGTTCTCTACGCGCACGATGTTGGCTGACACTGGCGTGGCCAACAGCCTTTCGAAAACTTCCGAGTCGATTTCCGATTTAACCGCAGCCCAGTTTTGCGCGTCTTGCTGCGCCAAGTTCAGAAGAGCCCCTTGCTCAAATGTCTGGCCTACCCTGCGAGCGTTGTTGCTGATGCTGTCCAAAATGCTGGCCTGCCTTTTGAGCAAGTCTGCCGCAGCAGAAGCCGTCCCCTGCAGGCCAAGCTGCTTGTTGATGTCGTCAAGCGAGCGGCGCAGGGTCTGGTTCTCAGCGCTGAGTTGACGAATTTTGTCGGCCTTTTCTCCATCCACTCGCATGGCTGCAGCGCGTCGGTCCAATTCCGCTGTGTCAACCGTGACCATGGCCGCCACCGACAAGCGTACCGATCCATTCTTTTGGATGTGCAATTCGTCTTTAACGTTGTCAAGCTTCATGAGCGAAACACTGATCGTGCGAATTTCTTCGGTCAGCTTGGCCCCTGAGGAGACCATCGTCGACTCTACGATCATTCCCACCTTCTGACTGGCCCGTGCCCGCATCTCTTCCAGCGCAGCTGCACGAACGGTCAACCGGGTATCGCGCTCACCCAGGCTCAATTCCACTTGCATGTTTTCTTGCCAAATCCCGGCATGAGCCGTTAACATAGCAAACAGGAAGACCGCTGTCAGTGCCCATCTGATCTTGTGAATATTCATTTTCTTGGTACTTCCATTACCCTAACGCACCACAGGTCATTGGCGATCCCGCCGAACGGGTCCTCACCCAAGAGCTCCAATGAGCCAACCACGCCGAAGGTGTCTTCCTGGATCCGCTCTAAATATGAACCCTGGCTCAATGACGCCGTTCCCGACATGACCACCCCCTCACGGACCTGAACAATTGCACGGGCGGCACCCGCTATTGCCGCCCGTCGATTGCCAGAGGCACCCAATGACTTCGACGTGCAATAGGTGCTGATCGTGGTTCCACCTTCTTGCGTCACGCGCACATCCCTTTCGGTGATATGGCTTGTATTGGCCGCAGTGCCAGTTGCCACAACTGGCCACAGCAACACAATCGACCATTGCATAACGCCCACTCGAATCAATTTGGTGCAACCTTTCACTGCTGCGCCCTGCTCGCACCACTCACATCGACCGGCGTGACCTGGCTGCGCGAAGGGGTGTCTGACGCCAACGGATCAGTGCCTTGCTGCTTGGCTTTCTCCAACTCAGCCATGCCGGAGACCTCTGCTTGCCGTAACGCCTGCTGACCACGATGCTCTTGCAACCGATCAACGGCACGCTCCTTGAGTCGACGGTCCAAGTCATCAAACGCTTTTTGCACGGTGCCTTCCACTGTCTCAGCGCGCTGCTCCTGCAGCACCTTATTGAATTGCTCAAAGGGAAGCTTCAGAAGAACCCAGGAGTGAAACGTGCCCGCAATGGATTTGACTTCCTGCTTGACCACTTCAAACCCGACTACTGGAACCCTTGACACCAACTTGTCGATCAACTGGGTATATTGAGATGCCAGGCTCTGGTCATTACGCTCTTGCGTAAAACTACGCTCACTTCCGGAGAGCTCCTGCCGGTAGCGCTGCGCCAAGCCAAACTCCGCATCAAGCATGGCCTTCTTCTGGGCCACGGCAAGCGACGGGGACTCTGCCGATCCCACAGCGTACATGCCACCCGCATCCGGGTGAGGGGGTTGAACTGCCCACACAGGTATCCCCTCGATAAGGGCTTCATTTTGGGTCTGACGCTTCTCTGCCTTGGCGGCGTCCGCCTTGGCACGCAGCTCTTCTGCTTTGAGCAGGTCCTTTTGAACGCTCTCAACGTTGGGCTTGGATGCGCAGCCCATCAGAATGGTGGCGCTCAAGATTGATAGGGATATTGCCTTCGATTTCATAGAGTTTTCCTTCTTCGAACAGAGTGTGGCTATTGGGTTTTGCGTGGGTTTTGCGTGGGTTTGCGCATTCAACGGTGCTCACCGTTTTAGGCGGCTCTCGTGGTAGCAGTGGTCCTGCGCGATGGTCCGCACCAGGTCATCAACTGGAAGCTGGTGACCCGTGCCAACCGTTCGCTTGAAAACTTCCCTTGGATCGAATGCGTCCAGCGTGGAGATTTCATCCACCGTCTGATAGCGCATGTCTCCGATGGAAGACTGTGGGTGGGAAAGCACGACGGACCGCAGCACCACCGTGACGGGGGTACGCTCGGCCAGGAAACGCTGAAGTCGCCCGGCAGACGCATTCACTTGGGCACTGGGCCCCCTGCCCTTGCGATCAGCGATGGGCAGATTGCGCTCAACAACATTGCCGTACTTGTCGCTCTTATCTCGCCACCAGCGGTCCCCATCACAGTAGACCTTGCCATTAACATACTTGATTTCAATGGCCAGCACGCCGTCTGGACAAACAAGCAGCAGGTCGATTTCGCCCGATGGGTTTCTGTAACCCGAGATGGCCACACACTCATCGCCGAGTTGCCCAGAAAGTGCGTCGAGGACTCGCTGCTCACCATCACTACCTGCATTCCAGACCATTTCGTCGCGGCCTGCCTGCACTTTCATCGGAGCGGACGGGTCAGAAGACACAGCGTTCAGCAGTCTGGGGATGAAGCTGAAAATCCAGGCGAAATACCGTCTATCGCGCAAAAGGCGACGCGAGTTTTCTGACAAGGATTTGCCGTATTGCGCTCGTTGTGCCAGGGCATTTTCATAATCAGCAAAGGCACGCTCGTAGTCCTCCTGGCGTTTGTGAGCGGCAGCATTGGACTGGTCTTGGGTGTGATCGGAAAGAACAAGTTTTCTCATGGCGATTGGAAAGGTGTTAGTAATACGGGACTGAGTAATAGGATCAACAGGCACGATGGGGCGGCACTACGGCAGATGCCAGGCCCTCAATGAAGGACCAAATGGCGCAGCAACGTCCGACGTCGTCAATGCCGGCGTGGTGCGTAAATGGTTTGCGCGATGAGAATTCAGGACGCTCACCTGCGGCACATGTGCATCTTCATCACCATTCACATCAATATGCGATTTGTGGTGCGACTGTCGGTTCATTGACTTTGTCATTGGTCTTTCTCCTTACGGTCCCGCGCAATGGTCGGAACGCTGGGTTCAAAGTTAGACCTTTGTCCCTTGCAGCTAAGCGACTTTTTGGGCAACTTGCACAAAAGGGTGAAGATTCAGGAGAATGCGATGCGGATGTTGGCAATCAGTCCAAAGACTGTTGGCAATGCGGCAGCCGACGCATGGAGGAATCTGCGCAAAAGGGAAAGAAAGTAAACCGGATGCGAGAGGATCCGGCGGGGCCGCAAAGAGGCAAGCAAGGTCTACTTCGCCTATACAGACGAAATGAACTTTCCCTCCCGTGAGGACTCAGCTCGCCTTGCCCACAATTCTGAACATCGGAACCTGGTGCTTCGCCGTCAACCGCTCGTACTCATCGGTCTCCACGCGCATTAGTGCCTGCGACTCGAACTCCGGCATCAAGTCCAGTGCCAGACGTTGCAGCTCACATTCAAAATCCCATAGGGATTCGTCCTTTAGCAAGTCCCATTTGTTTTCCAGGACCAGAATGGGGCACACCATCAAAGTTCGGACCTGCTGCTTAAAGCCGCAATCGGTCAGGTAAATGTTCAAGCCCCTGCCATCGACTTCGAGGGCTTTGAGAGTTTCAATAATCCGCAGTGCGCGATTGGCCTTGGCCCCGGCTTCTAGTGCCCGGCAGAGGTAGAACGTACCGTGACTTTGTGCCTCGCCAGTAACGTTGGCATTGAACAAAATTTCATCGGCGCACTCGACGGCTGCGCTTGGTTCATCGAGCCAAGCTCTGGACTGCATCTGTGTGGACCAGTCGTTGAGTTGCGGATACTTCGGAGACTCCATCACTTCGACGCCAAGGAAGTAGGCCAGCCGCCAGGGGCCGTCGACCTCCGTGCGAATCTTGAATTCAGGTGGACCGCCCTGCGGGTAAAGCGTGCCACTGGACAGTTGCGTCATGAATGAGCGCATGTCTCGCGCCTTCATTTGGAACAGCGCCGGACCTTGGTACAAACGGGTGTCAAAGACTGCCTTGCTAGCATCCACTGCATCGCACAATTTGCCGGCCAATTCCTTGAGCGCCCCTCGCTCACCCCTGCTCAAGGTGGTTTGCTGGTGGTTTAATCCTCGCAAACGGATGGAGACCGGCAACGCCACGACGGACAGCACCTGCGTCCCAACGACAAAATGTTCGGCGCAATAGGACAGGATGCTCAATAAGCGCTGGGCCGCTGCTTCACTTTCCAGCCGTCCCAGCGCGGCCGTGGTCACTGTCAGGTTTTCGCCCTCCAGCAATTCTCGACTGACAGTGGAGCGGATCCGCAACAATGCGGCGGAATCACCACCGCCGGCCTTTTCAAGGCGGGTGACATCGGCGACCATTTGGTCAACCTGATGGTCTAAAAGATGGATGATGGACATTTTTTTCTCCCTTGCAGTTCTCAACGATGCGGCGTACCCGGTGATGTGGGGTTGCGCACAATTAAAGCCAGTCAAAACCTGAGATTTCACAGGCGAATCGGGCTATTTTTTTGTATCAAGATGCACAGAATCTGAAGTGGATTCAGTGCTCGGAATTTCAGAGGATTTGGATCCGATCGAGGTCGATTGGATTGCGCGCTTCGTCCACCAGCCACAGCACCATGGTCTGCTTGCGGTCGTTCTTGTCGCGTTCCGTGATCATGTATTTGCACGAGAACTGAAGCCCCAGCCAATCCTTGATTGATTCCTGATCCATCGGCTGAACCCACCCACCTGGCTTGACGATGTAGAAGGGATTGGCATGCCAATCCTCGACGTGGTAGCCCATTTCCTCAATCATTAAGTTCATGCGCCTGCACAAATTGCCGAGCTCGTGGGTGCCGGTGTGATTGAAAATTACTGCTTTGTAGACTGGGCTGGCCAGGACCTGAAAGCCTGGCAGTGCGGATAGAGACATGAAAACTCCTTGCTAGTTATTGCTGCCCGACCCAACGGGGCGGACTGCTTGAAACTAGCAAGTTGAAGTCGCCGGCTAAGCCGCTTTCAGTTGAGAAATCTGCGTATCAGCAAAAAAAGTGAGTGCCATTGCTGCGGCGTTGATGCAACATGCCCTGTCTGTCAATGGTTTGAGAAGTGCCAGGCTGTCCAAATCAGTACGGCGGCAAAGATCGGCCAGGATTTGAACGCCAGCTTGAAATCCGTGGTGCTCGGTATGCACATTGCCAGGATAGGTGTGGCAATCAACCAATGCTGCAAGTCAGACCCATGGGGTTCCCATCCACTGGGAGATGGCGCAAGAAGCAGATTCACCACAATTGCTAATAGTGGAGCCAAAGCAATGAACATCGCGTTGTACCAGCGGAGGTTGGCAAATCCCACTGCTCCCAAAATCCACTGACCATGGCCGGCCCTGCGTGGCCACAGCGATAGCGACATGGGCTTGCCGTTCAATATCAGTCCAACAAGGAGGTGCAAGAACTCATGAACAAACGTTCCGGGGAGCACAAAAATTGCGCGGATTGCCGGATGTGGAATGAGCGCCTTGAGCACAAGTCCGAGCAGCAGTGGCGGCGCCTGGTACACGAAGGCAAAGAGCAGTGCGTCTTCAGCCATTGCGCCTAACAGGCATCGCTTGTGCCGCCAGCATCATCACCACCACCACCGAAGAGGTCACTGAACTTCTTTTCTGACCCACTCGAGGCTGCTTTTGTGACAGGCGTTCCCTTCGGGTATTCCTCAGCTATGCGGTCTTCCCAATACGCCGCAGGGTTGGGCGCACTGCATAGCCGGCGGTACACCTCCTGTGGGACTTGCTTGTACGCAAGCACCGACTTGTTGTCCCAGTGAAGATCCAACTGCCCGGACTCGGGGTCAAAATGCGCTGCTCTGATCCGCCCACTTGTGAAGTTCTTCGATTGCATCATGGTATTGGCTTTTGCTGGTATTGATATCGCTCAGGTGCACCAGTCTGGGATCGGCGCTGCGAGCTGTGATGGTATGGCGTCATGCTCTTGTCCACAATATTCATTCTGCAATTCCTGCCAATCTTCACTTCTGAGATGACGCTGCAATGTTGGTCAGTACTGATCGAAAAGGCGGTGCCAAGAACGTGCAGAGAAAATCAGAAATGACGCACACTGGTCCGGCCATTCTAGGCTTGCCAACACCCAGATGCAGATCCATTCTTACCACATCCGCGAACTCACACTGCATCCTTATTGAGCAACTCCCGCAACCCCAATAGGCATGCGGGTCGGCATTGCTTGTGCAACAGTTATCCACAGATCAGCACACAGTTCCTGGGGATGA
>Ga0364893_10430_pt1 | contig 18436 bp, 17 predicted proteins | sample ExccelJu500001D3_FD_206943 | JGI IMG/M metagenome (GOLD analysis project Ga0364893, IMG submission 206943) | Enriched cells from Trout Bog Lake Hypolimnion, Wisconsin, USA - BchlTB.July16.5000.01.D3 | ecosystem: Environmental > Aquatic > Freshwater > Lake > Hypolimnion/Profundal zone | place: USA...
CTCGTCTTGGGATGGGCTGCAAGGATGGTTTTTGGGGCTCGGTTCCTGCGATCCGGAAAGTGTGGCTCTTGTCGCCCGCAGGGTGAGCCGGTTCTTGGGGCTCTTGCGCTAGAAGAAAGACGCGCCATATGGGCGGTTTTTTGACCTCTTGGACCTGAGCAGGGATCTCTGTAGTCCGAAAAGGGTAGGCTGCAGGAGTGACCGGCTTTCGGGGCTCTTGGACCACTGGAAGGGAAGCGGGTTGGACGAGCGGTTTTTTGACCTCTTGGACCTGAGCAGGGATCTCTGTAGTCCGAAAAGGGTAGGCTGCAGGAGTGACCGGCTTTCGGAGCTCTTGGACCACCGGAAGGGAAGCGGGTTGGACGAGCGGTTTTTCGAACACTTGGATCATCCCTGCGATCCGGAAAGTGTGGCTCTTGTCGTCCGCAGTCGGCTTTTGGAATTCTTGCGCAGGAAGAAGGGCGTGCCGTACGAACGGTTTTGTTGGCTCCTGGACTGCGGGAGGAGCGGGCTCCGGGTTTTGGGATGGATTGAGCCATCTTAGGAGTTTCGTGTAGAGAGTCGGTTTTCCAGGGTAGTCCTCCACAGGTTGGACTCGAGACGCTTGCAAGGTTGGGATAAGAGGTTCGACTTCGGGGTTCGTAGGCTGCGTAGGGGAGTCGCGCAGTTTGCACTCCTCCTGGGACTCTGGGAGCAAGGGACTGCTGTCTATTTCGTGGCTTTCAGCCTCTTCGGACCGTGTAATCGGGGGGGAGACTGCAGGCCGCTTGCGGACTGTTTGGAGCGAAAACTGGAGGGGCGAGGCAGGTTTCTTTGGCTCTTGGACTGCAGCAGATTGGAGCTCTGGAAAAGGGGATTGCGTCTGCGAGTCGGTTTTGGAGCTTTTGGGCTGTGCAGCGGGGATGGCTTCCGAGGCCGTGGGTTGGAGCGCTCTGAGTTCCAAGGCCGTGAGCGAGTCGTTTGTTTTCCGGGTGGTTGCCCAATTTGTGGGAGAGGCCCATATTTGTAGAAAGTCCCTTACTTGTTTGACAAAGTCGACAGTGGTCTGGGTGCCACTTGAGCTGATATTGTCTTCTGTCGCCAGTGCGAGTAATTCTGCAAGCCTTTGGTCGCATAGGGAGTACAATGAAGAGGAGTGAAAACTCTGCGCGTCCTCTATTAATCCAAAAATATTTTCTTCGGTCCATTGAGCGCTTTCATATGAATCTATAAATAAGTTGACCGTTTCTTTAGGGTGGGCGAGGGTCATCGTACCAGAGGGAGGCGGGTAGGTTCTTTCAAAAATCTGCAAGACCGTTTGCAGCACCGGTTCGTATTTAATGGAGGTAGTTCCCTTGGATAATTTGCGGGTGGCTGTGAGGCCTGGCGTTTTTATCTCTACGTAGGGTTCGTAAAGCTTGGATGTCGCGGACGCTGCAGCCGAATTGCTTGTTGAAAGCTCATAGGCAAAATGCAAGACGCGCGGCGGCGCTGAACGGTCTGGGTTCGAAGAAGACGAAATAGCGGAACTCATAGGCAATGAGTTTAATAAGGAGGGGGGTTTTTATGCTCCTAAAAAAAGAAATTAGGATTTTAAGGCTCTAGGAATGAGGTTTTTGCGGGTGGGGTAAAAATAAATTGGGGTGCTTACTTACAAATACTAATTTGTCTCTGGATCAGATGGTGCGATAGCTTTGCAGATCTTCCACCAGGCCCTCGTCTTTGTCTGGCTCCGGAATAATCACACAAAGTGAGTTGGGCTGCTGAGCTGCCTCTGAAGCGGCCGAACGGGTTGTTTCCAGCTGCTGCTGAGCCGCCTCTGAAGCGGCCGAACTAGTTGCTTCCAGCTGGTGCTGAGCTGCCTCTGAAGCGGCCGAACGGGTTGTTTCCAGCTGCTGCTGAGCTGCCTCTGAGGCGGCCGAACGGGTTGTTTCCAGCTGGTGCGGTACTTGACCGTTACGCGTGAGCCAGAAGCGCTGATTAGCTTCAGAAACGGCGATGTGCAAGGCATCAAATGTGAATCCCTCTGGCTCGGAGATGCGCCTGTTTAGGAGTGGGGCTATTTCCCGGGTGACTGGCCAGTGTGAGGGGGGGTGCTTGGATAGAAATTGGGTAGTTACGTCAACAAACAATGAGTCTGGCACTAACCGAGTTTCATGGAGCAATCCTGCGAGTTTGTAATCGCAATAGACATGCAGTTCGGGGGCGCACCAGCGCTGAGCTTCTTCTATTAATTGAAAAATATTTGTTCTGTCCCATTTTTCGTTTTTATATACAGCTGTAAATACGGCATCTACGATGCGAGGGAATTCGTATCTAACGATGGCGTCATTGGAAGGCGCGACCCCTTTTTTAAAAACCTCAAAGATCTTTTGCAGCGTTAAACTCCTCCTGACGATAGGATCTTCTTCAAACAGTTGGGGGTTAGAGGTGAATGTTATACCGTCACTCCAACATGACCATAGCTGTCTATTAGGTGATTCCTGCCAACCGAAAGCTTTCCAGACGTAGCGTACAGTGGGTCTTGCAAATGGGCTAGCAACTGAGGAGGGGGAACTACCAGCTGCGGACTCGATCGTCGAACCGGTCATTGTTGGGGAATATAGGGTTTCTGCGCGACTAGGACTAGGCATCCCCCTCATTGTGGATGGGGTGTCCGTTTCTTCCCTGTCGGCCGCGCCCCTTTCTTCTTCAGCCAAATCGATCATCGTTGGGGAGAGACATTGGGAGGGACTTATGGGACCAGGAGTTTGTGATCTCATCAACGGGTTGGGGTCTGCTGGCGAGCCGGTAGCTGGAGAGGGGCTCGGTTCTTCGCAAGCCTCCCAGCCAAAACACCAAACGCGCGACCAAGCAGGAGGAAGCTCGGGCGGCCATGCAGGCGCTGCTGGGGGTGGAAGAGGAGGCGCGAGCGGCAGCAAGTCCGGGGTAGGGGGAGGCGCGGCCGGCCATGCTCCAGTAGATGAAGGGACGGAACTCATGGACATAGGCATATAGTTTAACAGAAAGAAACTTTTTATGCTTCTAAAAATTTTATTTTAAGTGGTTGGAGATGAGGTTTTTGCAAAATGTATAAAAATAAATTGAGAATTCTTGTTTACAAAATTAGGTGAAGCCTCTTATAGGGAAGTTAAAGGTACACAAAGGAAGGTTCCTTCATGAAACATCATAAATCTCTTCACACAATTTCAGCAGTATTGCTCCTAATTGGCGGTCTTTGCATCGGCCTAGTAGGCGCATTTAACTTCGAACCAATCAGCGCCATTTTTGGCGGCGGCGACATGATGGCGCCACTGACAAGAGTGATCTATGTATTGATCGGGTTAGCTGCAGTTTACCGTATATTGTGCATGGTAAAGAACAAGGCTTAATAAGAGCCTTTTTCTTTTCTCATTTTTGGACGATTCCCCGTTCTCTAGGACGGGGTTTTTGCTGTTTGAAGATCTTGATTTCGAATGATACACAAACAATCTCAAAAATCGGGAATTGGACAAGGAATCGCCCTGAATTTGAGCCAGGCGTAGCCGACGTTGAAGACCATGGGGGCCCCCGAAAATGCATCATTTTTGGGGCAGGTTGTTGCAGCTCAACTTGAATCAGTTGAGCGAGGAGCGCGGGCTTCAAATTCAGCGGCTGATGACGCTGTCCAAAACCGGTTTTTGAGGTTGTTTGTGTATATATCCCTGCTTGAGTTCCGCGCTATAAATCAGCCATAGGCCAATCGATACGATCCCCGTTGAAACGAAGATGATTGCGGATGGCTGTTCCCCAAGGAAAATCCAACTATTCAAGGAAGCAAAGATCGGGCTGAGGAGTCCCATAAACGAGAGGAATGTCGCTGTGAATCGTTTGAGCAAAAACCCATAGAGGTTATAGCAGAGGATGTTGGAAATCAGCGTCATGATGAGCGTCCCTTGCAGAAAAGGGCCTAAAGAGGCGGTAGCGACTGGAAGCGGCGCCCAGCTTTCAGCTAGATAGGAATGGGTTAGTGCAAAAAGGCCGCCGAGCAGCATGCTGGCGCCATTGGCCATCATCGGAGATACGGTTGTGTCTTTCACGATCACACGAAGTAAAATCCAGCCGTAGACCGAGCAAAAGGCAGCCCCCATCATCGCCAGTTCTGGCCATGAGAGGAAAGAGAGGCTAGTAATCAATTCTTCAGCCCCTTTTTGCACGCTCAAGACAGGGATAAAGCCGGCAAAGCCGACGAGCATCCCGAGCCACTTGCGCCCATTCATTTTCTCCCCAAAGTGGAGGTAGGAAAGGAGGGCGGAAAAGAAGGGGCCTAGGCTATAAATGAAGCAGGTTTTAGCGGCTGTCAGATGCTGTAAGCTCCAGAATTCCAGGGCATTCGTGAGATAAACGCTAAAGAGGGCAAGCAGAGAGACAAAAAAGATTTGTTTGACAGTGAGCCGGAAAGAGGCGCGATCCTTAAAGGTGATGAAGGCGAGGAGCAAAACTCCCGCGAGGAGCATCCGCGATGCAGTCAAAAAAAGCGGGGGGGAGTACTCGAGGGTCATCTTCCCGATAGAGAAAATACTCGACCACACAGCGTACATGAAAGTAACAAGAAAAATTGACATGCGGGCAAGTGTATCAGCCGTAGCCTTTTTTTCATAGAGTAGTGTATTCTTTTAGGCGAGGTTTCTTTGAACGAGCTGATCTTCTTTTTCCATATTTTTCTTGTCTCAGGGTTTGCCCTCGGCGCGCTCCGCCTTGGACAGGGCGCTTTAGTCGCATTCATCGCCCTGCAGGGGGTGCTAGCCAATCTCTTCGTCGTCAAGCAGATGGAGCTCTTTGGCTTGGCCGTGACCTGCGGCGATGTGTTTGCCGTGGGGGCTATTTTGTCCTTAAATCTAATCCAAGAATATTTTGGCAGGCCGGCGGCAGATGGGGCGATTCGGGTCTCTTTTGGGGCCCTTTTGTTCTTTGCTCTTGTGTCGCAGGTTCATTTGTTCTATCTCCCGATTGGCTCAGATGAGGCGTTCCAGGCGATTTTATCGCCTATTGGCCGCTTGACGGCCGCCTCGATGGCCACCTTCTATCTCGTCCAGCAGGTCGATGTGAGGCTTTTCTCCTTTCTAAAGGGGACCCTTCCTTTAAGGGTCGCCATTTCCCTGGTTGTGTCGCAAGCGTTAGATACGGTGTTATTTTCCTTCCTCGGCCTATACGGGCTCGTCGAATCGGTCGGGAGCATTATCTTATTCAGTTTCCTTATCAAGTGCGCGGTGGCCTTCTTGAGCGTCCCATTTGTCATGCTTTCAAAAAGGGTGGTGAAACGTGTTCCGATTTGAACTGATTCACCGCTCGAAAAAATCGCGCGCCCGGGTGGGACGGATCCACACGCCTCATGGGATCATCGACACGCCGAATTTCGTCGCGGTCGGCACCAATGGCACGCTGAAGGCGCTCGACAACCGGATGGTCGACTCTATCGGGTTGCAGCTCATGTTCTGCAATACCTATCATCTCTTATTGCAGCCAGGGCCAGCTGTGGTTCAAAGAGCTGGAGGCTTACACAAGTTCATCAACCGGCAGATGCCCATCATTACCGATTCGGGCGGCTTTCAGGTCTTTTCCCTCGCCTACGGGTCGGTTGCTGATGAACTGAAGGGGCGCGGCGCCAAAAAGCAAGAAGGGCACGTTTTGAAAATCAGCGAAGAGGGAGTTCTCTTCCGCTCATATCGCGATGGGAGCAAAGTGCTCTTAACTCCAGAGAGCTCGATTGCGGCGCAAAAAGCGTTCGGGGCCGATATCATCATTCCACTCGACGAACTGCCCCCTTACCATATTGGAGCTGGCCTACTAAAGAGCTCTTTAGAAAGGACGCACCGCTGGGAAAAGCGCTCGCTTGAAGAGCATTTGAAAAATCCCGCGGGTCAGGCGATGTATGCGGTGATCCACGGCGGCGTCGATCCAGAATTAAGAAGACAAAGCTGCGACTATTTAAGCCAGCTGCCATTCGATGGATTTTCCATCGGGGGCTCTTTGGGAAAGACAAAGAGCGAGATGGTGTCGATGCTCACAGAACTGCTTCCAAGACTCAATGAAGAAAAACCCAATCACTTGCTCGGCATCGGCGATTTGGAGTCGCTGGAAAAATGCATTCCGCTCGGCATAGATACATTTGATAGCTCTTATCCGACAAGAGCGGCTCGCCACGGACTTCTCCTCACTGATGAGGGAGGAATTAAAGTAGATAAAGCAGACAACGCCAATCATTTTGCGCCGATTGCTGAGGTGTGCAATTGTTGGACGTGCCAACATTTTACGCTTGGTTATTTGCACCATCTTTTCAAAGCGAAAGAGCTCATCGCTTATACACTTGCCTCCGTGCACAACTTGCACTTCATGGTCCAACTTTTACGAAAATATCGTGCGGCAATTTTAGAAGATCTTGTATAGTCCTCCTTTTTTTGAGGAGAAATTTATGCCGATTTTTAAAGCCGACAAAGTCAAGAAAAACGAAATCCCCCCTTTGCTCCATCCGCCTCTCATCGAGGCGATTTTTGAGCTCCGCTGGGAGATTGAAAATCTTCAACCCAATGAAGCAAGACCACAAGGGGCTTTTGTCCCTATGCGCGATCCCGCCTATCCAATGATGTACGGAAGATTGTACGAGCGGCTGAAGAAGGATTTTCCGTTTACGGAAGATCTGCCGAGCACTGGCGCTCATCCGGAGACCACTCCTTATGTGCCTCGCCATCGGATCAGAAAGGAAAAAAATGGCCATCCGCTTGTTCAAGTTGGACCCGGCATCATCACTGTTAATGAAGCGAAAGGCTATTCTTGGAAATCATTCCGTTCGTCCGCGCAAAGAATTATCGAGTCAGTGGTGGATTTGTACCCATCCGATGCGATGCCTTTGAACTTTATCAAAGCCGAAATGCGCTACGTCAATGGAATTCGCTTTGATCTCGCAAGAGAAAATCCCCTTTCTTTCTTAGCGGAAAAACTCCACACAAAAGTAGAAGTGGCTCCTGAGCTGTTGACGCTCAATTCGTTGAACGAACGGCCGAATGCAGTGGGCTTGAATCTCGCCTATGCGCTGGAAAAGCCGATGGGCAATTTGAATTTAGCTCTCAACTTAGGGCAGTTTGAAGGCAAACCCACTTTCATCCAACAGACGCTCATTCAATCTGTGGGAGAGCTGCTTCCCGCTGATACGGAAGGGCTGTCTCTTTGGTTGGAAGAAGCGCACACTGTTGCAGAAAATTGCTTTCAAGTATTGTGCAAGGGAGCCTTAATGGAAAAATTTGGAATATGAAAGCCCTCAAGAGAGTTGCAGTGACTGGCGCCGCCGGTCAGATCGCCTATAGTTTGCTGTTTCGCATTGCGAGCGGCGATTTTTTAGGTTTTGATCAACCCGTGGCCCTTCACCTTCTCGACTTGCCTGAGAGCATACCGATGCTTGAAGGGACGAAAATGGAGCTCGAAGATTGCGCTTTTCCCCTTTTGAAAGAGATCAAAATGGGAAGCGATGCGGAAGAGATTTTTGGCGGCGTCCACTATGCGTTTTTAGTGGGCGCTAAGCCGCGCGGGCCCGGTATGGAGCGAAAGGATCTGCTCGCCGATAACGGGAAAATTTTCGTAAGCCAAGGGCGCGCTTTAAACAATGCGGCCTCTAAGGATGTGCGCGTTTTAGTGGTGGGCAATCCTTGCAATACAAACTGCTTGATTGCGATGCACCACGCTCCCGATCTTTCCAAGCGCCATTTTCACGCTATGACGCGGCTCGATCAAAACAGAGCGAGTTTTCAGCTCGCCCTCAAGGGGGGAGTCGATATTTCCGAAGTGTCCAATGTGACCATTTGGGGCAATCACTCATCGACTCAAGTGCCCGATTTCGTCAATGCAAAGCTGAGAGGCAAGCCTGCGACATCTCTCATCACTGATCGAAAGTGGTTGGAGAAAGATTTTGTCTCGATTGTGCAAAAGCGAGGCGCCGAAGTGATCGCCCTCAGAGGAAAATCATCCGCTGCATCGGCGGCGAACGCGGCCATTGGCGCTTTGAAACAAGTGACTGTGGCGACAAAGAGCGGCGATTGGTTTTCAACGGGTGTTTATACGAACGGCAATCCTTACGGCATTGAGAAAGATCTCGTTTTTTCTTTCCCTTGTCGCTCCAAGGGAGATGGCGATTATGAAATTGTCCCAGGCGCTCACCTCGATTCATTCTTGAAAGAAAAGATCGCTTTGACGCAAAAGGAACTCATGGAAGAGCGCGATTTAGTCCGAGAGTTACTGAGATGAGAGAAGGAGTACTTTTCGAGATTACCAAAGATGGCCTCGAAACAGGATTGAGAGGCGTCCCCGTCGGCTATTGCGTCACCTCTTTTGTCGACGCTTATAAAGGCCTCTCTTATGTAGGCCGTCCCATTGCAGAGCTCAGCAATAGAGATCCAATGGAAGTCATTTACCTCCTTTACTACGGGGAGATGGGGAGCAAAGAACAAGTCGCCCGCTTTCAAAAAGATTTAAACCACAGAGCTCATTGCAAAGAGGCGACGATCGCCGCCATCGCCGCTTTGCCTCGCCAAGGCGCTCCGATGGATGTTTTTGCCGCCGCCCTTTTGATTGCAGGGATGTTCGAGGGGACGGGGAATTATCGAGAAGATTGTCTCAACGTCATCGCCAAATTGCCCCAAATTGTCGCAGGCATTATCAATACCCACGCAGGTTGGGGAACAACGCCTCAGCCAAAGCCAGAGATGGGCTATATGGAAAACTTTGTCCATATGCTCAACATGCCTGGCAAGAAGACTCCAGAGCTCATCCAGGTGATGCGCCTGTTTAATGTGATCCACTACGATCATTGCGGCGGCAACCTCTCTACCTTCGTCGGCAAGGCGGTCGCATCGGGTCTAGAGCACATGTACGGCTCGCTGGCAGCCTGCATCACCGCTCTCGCGGGCCCACGCCACGGCAGAGCCAATCAAGACTGTCTCGAATTTGTCCAAAGCGTTTTGGATGAGGTGGGAGAAAATGCAAAACCTGCCGACATCGAAAGACTCATCCGGGAAAAGCTCGCCAATAACAAACTCGTCTTTGGCTTTGGCCATGCCGTTCTTCGCGTAGAAGATGCGCGCGCGACAGTTTGCTACAACTATTGCCAAAAGCATTTTGCCACAAATCCGCTTGTGAAAATCGCCTCGCTTCTTCGCACGGAAGGATCAAAAGTCCTAAAAGAAAATCCAAAAATTTCCGATCCCTATCCAAACATCGATGCGATCACCGGCTCCATGCTGATGGCCGCTGGATTTCCCTATCCCAATTATTATGCAGTCCTATTCGGCCTGTCGCGCTGTGTGGGCGTTGCGATCCAAATTGTCTATGAGCGGCTAGAGGCGCGCGATGGCAAGGGAACTCCGATCATCAGACCGCTTTATTTATATAAAGCGCGAAAATGAGACACAAATACCCCCCGATTGAGTCTTACAATACTGGTTTTCTCTCCGTAGACTCAGGCCATGAGCTCTATTGGGAAGAGAGCGGCAATCCAAAAGGTCTTCCTGTCATTTTTCTCCACGGAGGCCCTGGATCGGGAACCGAGCCCAATCATCGCAGTTACTTCGATCCAAAGGTCTATCGGATCGTCCTCATGGATCAGCGCGGCTGTGGCAAATCAAAACCCTTTTCCTCTCTGAAAGAGAACACGACCTGGCACCTCGTCAAGGATATCGAAAGCTTAAGAGAGCACCTCAATATCGCCCAGTGGGTGGTTTTTGGCGGCTCATGGGGCAGCACACTCTCTTTAGCTTATGCAGAAACCCATCCAGACAAAACCCTCGGACTCATCATCCGCGGTATCTTTCTCGGCCGGCCCAAAGAGCTCCGCTGGTTTTATCAATTTGGCGCGCATCATCTCTTCCCCGATCAATGGGAAAAGTACATCGACCCGATTCCGCCCAATGAAAGAGGGGATTTGCTCCACGCTTTTTATCGGCGCCTCACCTCGAAGGATGAGGCAGAGAGAAGATTCGCCGCCTCCGCCTGGTCTGCCTGGGAAGGGGCGACCCTCAAACTCATCTTCGACCCTGAGCTTTTTCTCCAATTCACAGAAGATGCCCATGCCGATGCGCTAGCGCGCATTGAATGCCACTACTTTGTGAACAACTGCTTTTTCAAAACGGATAATTGGCTGATTGAACATGTGGCCCCTTTGCGCAATATCCCCGCCGTCATCGTCCAAGGGCGCTACGATATCGTCTGCCCGATGGAAAGCGCTTGGGATTTACACAAAGCCTGGCCCGAGGCGATTTTTGAAATTATCAAAGATGCAGGCCACGCGGCGAGTGAGCCGGGTATTACCGACGCACTCGTCCGCGCAACCGATGAAATGGCAATCGCCCTCTCAGATAGGTTTTGAGAGCACTGGCATCTCGTTGGTCTTTACAAGGTCTTCCTCTTTAGCCACCGATTTTATCAGCTGTCCATTTTTAGCATTGAACCAGAGAGTTTCCTCGATTTGAGAGAGGTCGTCTGCTGGGGAGATGGTGACTTTGATTTGCTTTCCTCCATCCTCGTCTTTTTGTCTGATTGCCACTTTTTCCACGAGGAAGGAAGCGCCATTGGCGATTTCTACCTGATAAAAGTGTAGCTCTTTCAGATTCGATAGGACGAAGGAAGAAAGACCGAAGGTTGTCTCTTGGATCCAAGGGAGGTTTTTCTTCAGTGAATGGGTCTCCTTGCCGACCTCCAGCTCACCAGGCTTTCTCGGAGTCATTTCAATGCTTCTTACAGAGACTCCTTCGCGCTCTTCTCTTCTAAAGCTCTGTAGGACCCCGTCCCGGTTATATATGTATCTTTCTCTGAGATCGCCCATTTTCTGATTCACGTCGAGGGACTCCTCTGATGAGCAGCGGCGGTCAATAGTCACTTCATTGAATCTGGGTATAGTGTGCCATGATATGACTCTCGTATCTAAAATGTTGAGCTTATCTGATTTGGCTTCGGGGGCGTCTCCAGATTTCCTTCTTGAGAACGGTGCAACAGCGTAGCTCGCCACGGTCCCTAGCATGCCTACAGCGGCGGGCTCAGGAGCAGGACCTCCGGCAGGCCGCCCTGTTGTTATGAGCTTCGAAGTGAAGCGTGTCTGAGATGGGCCGAAGACTTGGTGCGCGATCCAGATGATGCTGGCGATGACGGGAATCACATAGAGGATTCCCTTAGCGGCACATATGACCCGCTCCTTGAGAGCAAGCTTTGTTGGAAGAAGGGGATGGACGCCTGTATGGGCTCGATGAAGCAAGCTCCTGCCGTATGAATAGGGCTGAGTAACACAACCTGGTAACCAATCTGGGATTTGAGAAATAAGCATATAAACCTCCCTGTTATGCTTATTATTTTTCGCGAGGCATGATGCCAGTTTGAGGATTTATTTGAACATGTATTAATAAAAATTTTTTGAATTGATAGACAAAAACCGGCAGTTTTCTGGCAGGAAATATTTTACAGGTTTTTTTCTAACAGTTCTGGGCGCATCAAGTGGGTTTTCACGAGTTCACCCTCTCCCAATACGATCACCGATTTTAAAAGCTCCCCACTTCTGGGGTTGAACCAGAGAGTTCCTTTGTGCTCGGAGGGGGTGGCTGCAGTGGAGATAGTGACTTTGAGCAGTGTTCCAAGGCCTTGAACCAGTTCTTCTTTTTGTTTGACAGCGACTCTTTCCACGAGGTAGCAAAAGGGTTCGATTGACCCCTTGCCGGGATCGATTTCCATCTCATAAAAGTGAAGTTCTCGCTGGTTCGACAGGACAAAAGGAGAAAGTCCAAAAGCGGTCTCTTGGATCCAGGGGAGCGGTTTTTTCAACAGACAGGTGAGCTGGCCGATCTTCAGTTGATTATTTTCTGGAATAATCTTGATGCTCTGTGTGGATATGCCTTCGGACTCTTTTCTGCTATATCTTTGCAGCACTCCGCTCCAATCATATGTATACTTTTCCTCTACAGCGCGCACTGTGCGATTTGGGTCGGGTGATTGGTTGTGCTTGGTTTTTATCACGGTCATTACATTAAACCCACGTCTAATGTCCCATGATAAGATCTCCGCATCCGATTTGTTGGTCTTACTGGATCTCAGAGCAGAACCAGCTTTGATCTTTCCTGCAAACCAGTCCGTCGTTAATTTCGAGGCGAAGTTTGTCTGGCTCGAGCCGAAGAATTGGTGGGCAATCCAGATAATGGTGCCGATGAGAGGGGTTATGTAGGCAAGTCCCTTGATGACGCATACGATCCGCCCCGCGAGGGAAAGAGGGGTTTTGAGGAAGGGGTGGGTTCCCGTAGAGGCTCGGTGGAGGAGGCTTTTACCGTAGGAGAAGGGTTCAGTGATGCAAGCGGGCAGGCAGCTCATAGAAACGTGGGAAACAGACATAAAACCTCATGGTTTCGCTGCGGCCAACTCGCGGGGCACATATTCGTCGGTCGGCCTAACCATCGGAGTTCCTTTGCCGCCTAGAGCTTCCGTTCTTTCATAGACGATTTGGCTGGCGATCCCAACGCAGCGCGATAGGCCAAAGAGCAAAGTGTAATAGTCGGGGTAGGGGAAGCCTGCCGCTGTCAGCATCGTCCCTGTAATTGCGTCGATATTGGGGTAGGGGTTGGAAATTTTCGGGCTCTCTTTTAATACTTTTGATCCTTCTGTGCGAAGAAGAGAGGCGATTTTTACAAGCGGATTTGTGGCAAAATGCTTTTGGCAATAGTCGTAACAAACGGTTGCTCGTGGATCTGGTACGCGCAAGATGGCATGGCCAAAGCCAAATATTACCTCTTTTTTGGCAAGTCTTGATCGAATGAGATTTTCGACAGCCCTTGCATTGGGCTCCACTTGTTTTTGAACAGTTGTCACAAATTGAAGACACTCTGTATTCGCTCCTCCATGAAGAGGTCCCGCGAGGGCTTCCATGGCCCCAGCCAAAGAGCCATGCATACCGGCTCTACCTGAAGCGATCGCTTTACCGACAAAGGCAGATAGGTTGGCGCCAGAGTGGTCGTAGTGGAGGATGTTGAATAGACGCATCACTTCGGTCAGTCGAGAAGGATCTTTGTCCGGCACATTGAGCATGTGGACGAAATTTTCCATGTAGCCCAATTCAGGCTTGGGTGGGGGAGTGGGTCCCCATTTGGCGTGAGCATTGATGATGCAAGCCACAATTTGGGGCAATTTCGCGATGATGTTGAGACAATCTTCTCGGTAATTGACTGTCCCTTCGGTCTTTTTTGCTGCGAGAAGGGCCATTGAGAAAAGCTCCATGGGAGCGTGCCCTTGAGCTGCGAGGAGGGTGATTGCGTCGATGGTCTCTTGTTTGCATGGAGCTCTTTGTATGAGATTTTGTTGGAATTTTGCAATCTGGTCCGTGCTGCCTATTTTTCCGTGATAGAGGAGATAGATCACTTCGATTGGATCTTTGTGGGCAAGTAAAGCGATTGGGTGGCCGGCGTAAGAGACTCCTTTGATCGGATCGACAGCAGAGGTGACGCAAATCCCCGCAAAGAGGCCTCTTAATCCCGTTTCTAAAGACTTTGGTTTTGGAGGTGGATTCTTGGCGAAAAACTTGGATGCGATGGAGATGATCGTATTGATGATAGGGATGAGGAGTAAGCAGCCCTGCAGCACGCAGACAGCTCGTTCTTTCCAGGGAACAGGAGCCCACGCTTTTTTAAAGAGATTGACGCCCTTTGGGTAGGGTTCAACTAGGTGTGTATAAAGGAATGCTTTATCAATGGGGCCAATACGCAAGCAAAACTCCTGATTATTCTAGGCGGGCGAGTCCCTTCTTTCTCGTTTTTTCAAACATGAAGGAGAAAACCGCGAGTGATATGAGTAGATAGATAACGTTGAGACCCATACTGATCCAAAAGTAGTGGAAGGGGAAGGTCCCGGTGGCGATGATCGCTCTCATCCCTTGGAAGATATAGGTGGTCGGAAGGCACCAAGCGATGATTTGCGCCCAGTAGGGGAGGATCTCGATCGGATAGAAGACGGCGCTGAAGGGGGCAAATATAAAGGCGATCATCCAGGCGAACATCTCCACTTTATGACCCCAGTAAATGATCAGACTGGAAGAGAGGAAGGAAAGAGCCCAGCCGAAAATGATGAGAGAGGCGGCAAAGGGAAGAAACGCCCAGCCCACCGTAAAGACGTTGAGGGCAAAGAGAACGTAGACGACGACAGCGCCAAAACTAATCGTGATGAGGAGCTTGCAAAAAGAGAGAAGGAGCATGCCGGCGATCCACTCGGAGATTTTTAGGGGAGTGGAGAAGAGATTGACGAGGTTGCGATGCCAAAACTCTTGCAAAAGACTGACCGAAATATCGACCGAGCCGCGCCAAGTGATTTGCCAAAAGATCAGTGCCGTCATCAACATGAGCGGCAGGTTCTCGACGTGCGATTGCGATTGGATCCAGGCGGAGGCGAGTCCCCAAATGAGGATATCGACCAGCGGCCAGTAAAAAAGGTCGGAGAGTTGGTGTAGCCCCTTGCATGCGACATAAAAATAGCGGAGGAAAACTCCCGAAATACGCAGCCAGTTCATTTTTTCTTCTCCGCAAGTTTGATGAAGTAATCGTCTAAAGAGGGCTCTTTAATCTGCACGCTCGTATAGGCGATATTTTGCTGCATGATCGCGTGGAGGAAATTGGGGATCTCTTTTTCATCGAGGAACAATGCGATGACTCTATTGTCGACTTTGTAAGTGATGTTTTGTTTTTCGGCGAGCGCAATGAGCCTCTTCATTCCATCGACGATGGTGAGGCGCAGTTGATAGGAGGAGATGCTGCGGGCGAGATTTTTGGGCAGGTCATCGGCGACGATTTTCCCATTTTTCAAAAAGATCACTCGGTCGCAAATCTCCGACACTTCTTCCATCTTGTGGGAAGTAAAGAGGATGGAAAGACCTGTCCGCTTTCTCTCTTCCAAAAGGAATGTGCACACTTCGGCCGACATATCTGGGTCGAGCGACGCGGTCGGCTCATCGAGGAGGACGACTTTCGGATTGGTGAAAAACGCTTTGACGAGCATCAGGCGAGTGATTTGTCCTGCAGACAGAGAGGAGATCGGAGAGTATTTTTTATCGAGTATGCCAAAGCGCTCGAGCAGAGGATCTGTTTTTGTATCGATATCTCGAATTCCGTAATAGAGCCCAAAGCATTTGAGGTTTTCGCGCACGGTGAGAATATAGGGAAGACTCGTGTAAGTGCTGGCAAAAGAGACCGACTGGAGAACTTCCGAGCGGTAGCGGGGAAACTCTTTGCCGAAATAGAGAATCGTTCCCGATGTGTGAGAAAGAGTGCCGAGCAACATCTGGATCGTCGTTGTCTTTCCAGAGCCGTTGGGGCCCAAAAGTCCCAAAATCTCTCCTTCTTTGAGATCAAAAGAGATCTCATCGACCGCCACAAACGGTTTTTTCTTCCCGTATATTTTGGTGAGATTTTGGACGCTTAGATAGTTCTGTTTTTTCATGGTTGCACTCAAAGAGTGGCGGCCAGTATACTCGGTCCATCTTAAGAGGTCAATTTCTTCATGAGCTGGGCAGATATTGAAAGAGCTTTTAGTAGGGCCATCCTTTATTCGTTTTCAAAAAAAAAGATGGCGCTCGCCTTCCCCGTCTTAATCTTATGCGGCATCCTCACGGTCTTTTGCCGGGCGGTGGCCTTAGACGCGAGTAGCTGGGTAGCGATGAGCCTTGCCTTCTTGCCCATTTTGGTCTCCTCCGGGATCCTTCTCGCTTTGGGGGTTCTCCTCATCCGGGTTCACCTCCATGAAGTAAAAAATCTCCATTTGAGCCTCCAAAGACTCCTCACGGGCTCTGTCGACCTCGTCATGGGAACCTCCTACCTCTCAGTACCCCCGATTTTGGCCTATCTGCTCCTGTGGATCGTGCTAGGAATATTTTTCCTTTTAAACGAAATCCCGGGGATCGGCGACTTTTTTAGCGTGGTCCTCTCATTCGGCCCCTTCTTGTTGATTTTTGGCTCCCTTTTGCTCTGTCTTTTCAACCTCGCCCTGCTGTTTTTCGTGGCTCCCGCGGCAGCATTGCAGCCCTTGAAGAGACATTCTCTGGCTAAACGGGTTCTCGCCAGCTTTCAGGGCAGGCTGCTCAGCAGTATTGCCCTCTTCCTCCTCGCCCTTATCCCGATCGTCTTCATCTCCGGCCTATTGAGCCTCTCGGCCCTCCTCACCGATCTTCATCTCGGCTCGGAAAAGTCGCTCGCCGTTGCGATGGAGTGGTTTTTCATCATGATTCCTTTCTGCGCAGTGCTTACCCCTGCTGTGATCTTTTTCTTTAATTTTGCGGCGGAGAGTTACCAGCTTTTGCAGCCCAGAGGGACAGCCTCGCATCTCCCATGACAGTTGCCATCGTCGGCGCAGGTTATGCGGGGCTTGCCCTAGCTTGGCACTGCGCTCAGAAAAAACTTTCCGTTACACTCTTTGATCCAGGGAGCGGCGCTTCCCGCGTCTCCACCGGATTACTCCACCCTGCCCCAGGTAGAAAAGCCACTCCCTGCTGGCGCTCTGATGAGGGGATGGAGGCCTCACTCGAACTGCTCCGCGCGGCGAGCCAAGAAAAACCCGTTTTCACACAAAATGGGATCCTCCGTTTTGCCGTCGATGAGGCCCAAGAGAGACAATTTGGGGCCAAAACCCTCTGGATGCCTGAGGGGATCACCGTTTATTCAAATCTCTACTTGCAGCGGCTTCACAAGGGAGTGAAGTGCGAGAAGCGAAAGATTGCCCATTTAAACGAGTTGGATGGTTTTGACGCCATCATCATCGCCGCTGGAGCCGAGACGCTCCAGTTTGCCGATCTTCCGTTGAAACGAACCATCGGGCAATCTCTCATCTGCCGCTGTCCAGAGCCTCTTTCCATGAGCCTTCTCGGCTCGGGGCACATCACTCCGACGGCGGATCCCGAGCTTTGCCAAGTGGGCTCAACCTACGAACATACGGAAAAGCCCGATCCGAAAAAAGCTTTAGCGCTCCTGGATCAGGTCGCTCTCTTCTACCCCCAGGCCAAAGAGTTCAAAGTGGTCGAGATCCTCTCTGGCGTTCGGGTTTCTCCCAAGGTGGGCTATCGCCCCCTGATTCAGAAAATCGGCCCCAAAACCTGGGTCTTCACGGGCCTTGGCTCAAGAGGTCTTTTATATCATGCCTTGCTTGCCAAAGAGCTGGCTTCTGCGCTTTTTGTCTCTTGAATTGCTTTGCGCAAGCTCTGTATTTAGCTTTATTTTTTTGAAAGGAATGCTTTTCCTAATCTATACTGCTGGGTGCATTGGAGTTTGTTCATGAAAAACGATCTCGTTTTGTTCGAAAATTATAAAATACGTCGCGTATACGATGAAGCGGCAGAGATGTGGTATTTCTCGGTGGTGGATATCGTCCAGGTATTGACTCAGCAGCCCGAGTTTCAGGCTGCTAGAAACTACTGGAAAGTCTTAAAGAACAGGCTTAAGAGTGAGGGTAGTGAGTCGGTTACAAACTGTAACCAACTGAAACTGGAAGCTGCCGATGGTAAAAAATATCTGACCGATGTTGCTAACGTAGAAACCGTACTGCGCTTGATCCAATCGATCCCAAGTCCCAAAGCAGAGCCAATTAAACTTTGGTTGGCCAAAGTTGGTTATGAGCGTATACAAGAAATAACGGATCCAGAAAAGGCATTGAATCGAGCTCGAGACACTTGGCAAAAACATGGGAGGAGTCAAAAGTGGATTCAGCAGCGCATGATGGGTCAGGAGACTCGCAATAAACTCACAGACTACTGGAAAGATCATAAAATTAAAGAAACGAAAGAGTTCGCTATCCTCACCAATATCATTCACCAGGAATGGGCGGAGGTAACGGTCAAGCAACATAAAGATCTCAAGGGATTAAAAACTCAAAATTTACGCGATCACATGAGCGAAGCCGAGCTGATTTTTACTGCTCTTGCCGAACTATCCACGAGACAAATAGCCGAAAGCGCTGATGCCACTGGCATGGTTGAAAATGGAGTTGCTGCAAAAAAAGGTGGCAATATCGCAAAAAAAGCACGGTTAGAATTAGAAGAGAAAACTCAGAAAAAAGTGGTGTCTAGCGAAAACTATCTTCTTCCCACGATATCCAACATAATCCAGAATACGCCTGATGATGCATAACGGGAAGTGTAATGAAGGGGTCGTTTCTTTTTTTAGGCACAGGCGGGTCGGCGGGAGTTCCCCGCATCGGCTGCAAGTGCGCTGTCTGTAAATCCACATCCCCCAAAAATAAACGCTTTAGACCCTCTGGTTTGATCCAGGCGGGAGGGAAGGCTCTCTTGGTGGATGCGGGGCCCGATTTCAGAAGTCAGGCCTTGCAATTCCATGTCGATCATGTCGATGGGCTTCTTTTGACTCACACCCATTTCGACCACATCGCCGGCATCGACGATATGCGGATCTTCAACGTTTGGCAAAAAAAGCCAATGCCCTGTTTGCTTTCC
>Ga0364893_10417_pt2 | contig 17964 bp, 4 predicted proteins | sample ExccelJu500001D3_FD_206943 | JGI IMG/M metagenome (GOLD analysis project Ga0364893, IMG submission 206943) | Enriched cells from Trout Bog Lake Hypolimnion, Wisconsin, USA - BchlTB.July16.5000.01.D3 | ecosystem: Environmental > Aquatic > Freshwater > Lake > Hypolimnion/Profundal zone | place: USA...
ATCAAGAGGTGAGTGGAGGGTGGGTCCCTCGATCAATGCACGGGTCAACTCACCGCGGTACTTCTTTGACATATGAGTGATAACGGAGCGAACTCCAGAAATTTCTTGGAAGACGCGAATGTTTACTGTAATAGCTGGGTTGGGTCTCCAAACAGACGAATAAGTAGATGAGCGGCAATCGACGATGAGCTCAGATTCAAGCCCAGATAGCGCGGCAGGGAGCAGATCGCTCCAATCAGAGGATCGCATTTTATGTTTGTGGTTGGGAATTTCATCGAGTGGACGAATTGCGCCAAAGAGACCAGAGAAAATAATGACCTGGGAGTTAGCTACTTGCTGTTTTGTTTGTGGCAACGATCTGAAATCTAGAGATTTGTAGAGCACACCTTGATAAATATCGATTGCAGGGGAGACCAGAAGTGAGGGGATTGGCATTCCAATCTCCTTGAGAAGCATGTGGCGACGATCTCCAAGATGGGAGTTGAAGGAGAGTTCATCAACCCATTCCGTATTCAGATGAATTCCATCGACCTTGCCTTCACTCGGAGGGAGAAGGGTCAACACCGATTTAATCTATCTCGGAGTGGCTTTTCGATAGAAAATTCGCCAATGAGTCAAAGTAACTTTCCATCCCCGCTTTTGCTTGGGCAGTCTGACCTTCTGGTAATTCTCCATATTGAGAAAACTTCACCCACGTTTTGGGTCCATGTTCTCGAAATTGAACGAGCACTTTGTGGAATTCCCTCTCCAAATCCTTAGCCTGGAACTCTTCTAAGGACTGCGTATAGAACATGGTGTGTTCGAGTTTCTGATGGAAATCCACTTCTAGATAAATTCCATAAAAGTAAGCAACAAAATTATGTGCCGGTACCGAAACTGCTACGGACCATTCACCACCAATATCAGGATTTGATCTAGTTAAACCAACCACATTTGAAAGATCTGTGGGGTGGTACCAACTTTCCAGTTTCTCAGGATCGACCCAGGCATCCCATGTCGAATCTATCGAAGTATCGAATTCCCGCTCTACCGAGTACAAAAAATCAAGTTTCATCACGTGATTCTAGTGAACATCATCTGACGTTTATCTCCCAAATGAGCGTAAATTGAGAGAAAACTAGTGACATGCTGTTACTTTTATGCTATGAAATTATGGCGCAGGAAGAAAGATGATCCGCGCCCTGACGTATCTGAAGATCTGGACGAGAAAAAGCGCTCTAGCAAAAAAGAGAATCGTGCTCGCAAGGAGAAGGATAAAGAGCGGGGTCGACAGGATTCAGCAAATCCTGAATTGGCCGCCCGCCTGCGCGAATATGGTGAGAATTATGGACTGGAAGAAGACCCTTATCTTGAAGGTCTAAGCAATGCCATTGAAGAGGGTAAAAACTTATCGGTCTGGGCATCCAACGATGTAATGACCCTGATGCCACATCCAGATGTGGAATCTGTCGAAGGCCCCATCTACTCCGCGATGGTCTTGGTCAGAAACGTTCTTGTGTTCGTTCCGGTGGCCTTGACCTGGCTTGCCGTAGGAAAGGCGACGACTGGCTTCTCGATTTACACGGCGAAGAGCAGTGCGGCATCGGTCGTTAACTTCTTGCAGTTTTGGCAGAATGGCTATGGTGTGCTGGCAAAGGAGTGGACCCTTAGCCACGTAGCAGAAGATGACTTCTTCATTATTGCTACCGTCATCATCTTGACCTTCATCACCCCATTTATGAATCGTTCGGCGATCAAGAAGGCCGCCATTTTTGAGCAAGATGCGTTGCGAGAGCGTTTGACGCTGGTTATTGAAGTGGAATCCTTCTTATTCGATAAGCGTCGATTGACGCCTCTCACCATTGACTCCGCGCTTGCTAAGTCTTTCGAGAGAGTTGTGGAAGCGACTCAAAATCTTGCGATTGCCTCCAAGAGGATTGATGTAGGACTCAAGGCCTTGCCGCGACAGATTGAAGGCAGCGAGGATGACGAGGTCATCATTGGTAGCGTTAAGGGTGGCTCTTCAGATTCGCCTAATTCGCGTAATTCAGAGTACGACGAGCAATTCGCCAATTTTGAAGATGAAGACGAGAAGTTAAGTCGCAAAGAGAAAAAAGATAAGAAGCGTAAAGAACACAGAGATTCGGACTCTCGCGAGCTTATTGAGATAAAGGGCGAGAAATTTGATTTTAAAGATCCTGAGACCGGCAAGATTAATGTCGAGAGTGTTGATCAGGCGACGGCCACACTTGAGGCGGTTTCAAAGCGGGTTGATGTGATTGCCCAATCACTTCCTCGCCGCGCCCATGCCCGAAAGGAATTGAAAAAGGTTGAAATAGAACTGGACCAGACTCGAAGCGAGCTGATGGCCCTACAGTCAAAGTTGAAGAAGAAGCAGAAGAAGGCACAACGGGAGAATGAGTGGAAGGCAGCGAAGCGTGAAGCTGAGCGCAATAAGGCTCTCTCTCGTCCAAAACACCTCAAGAGCGACGGTAAAACGCCATTCGGGGATAAATGAGCTCCCGCAAGGCTCCATTAGAAGACGCCTCTCACCAAGCCGGGTGGATGTTCGCCGATCTTCTGCTCGCTCTGATGGTTATCTTCCTGGCAGCTCAATCCTTCGTGCCGAAAGAGGCGAGCCTGCCGCAATTCGAAGGTTTGCTCAGTAACAAGACCAGCCTCAACGGAACGGCGACTCCGCTTAAGACTTCGATCACGCTGACCTCGATTGATGAAGCTGCGCTGATTATCGCTCTGCAGAATTATGGGGCCATTGAGCATCTACCGGCCTCGTACACGATCGACAGTATGGTGATTGCAGGTGGTTTTAACCCAGCAACGGAGTCCTCGGATCGGGGTACAGCGACCGCACTCCAATATGCAGCCGCGATCGGCTCTTTTAACCTGCCATATTTCAAGAATTCGGCCACTTTGCTGGCCGCAAGCTCTGAAGTGCCGGACGGAGCAGTGGTTCTGAACCTTCAGATCACCCCAGTTGCCCCTACAGGGGATGGTTCCGTGGGGACAACCCCGACTCCCACTCCTTCCCCAAGTTCAAGCTAAAAACACTCAGTCGACCTGAACAAAAATAGACACACTGTATGTCTCGGTTTCCTGAGAATGCCCTAAATAAAAGGGTAAAAGGGATAAATTGTTGCCCCTACGCGTAGACTTAAACCATGTTGAGGTATATCCACCGGGGGATTAATTCTTGTTAACCCCTGTTCTGGCGCCACCTTCACGCTTCCCTACGCTCGTACGTGCAAAGGGTTTGCGATTTATTTCCTACACCTTGTTGGCTTTTGTCTGCATCTTTCTCACATTTGCACTTGGACAGACGCGTGCGCATGCGGCAGGCGATGTCATCGATTTAACCTTCCACACCGTCGGTTCTGGCGAATCTATTTCGCTTCCAATTGGAACGGCATCTGGAAACCCCGCGTACACCAACGTTGTAATTCACTGGGGTGATGGCGCTGTAACCACAGTTACGAGCAACAGTGACGCAACGGATATGACCCACACTTATGCAGCAGGCAACACGACTTACACGGTCACGGTTGGTGCTCCTGCCACGGGATCGATCACGCACTTTGGTAATGGCAACCAATCGTGGAGCGCAGGCGGTGCTGCTTACCTCAACACCGTCACCGCGTGGAACGGCTTAACAAATCTCTCAGGCGCCTTCTATGGTGCTGCTTACGTCACCACTGTTCCAAATACACTACCAACTGGAGTTACAAATTTAAGTTATGCCTTCGACGGTGCCACCAGCTTCAACGACAGCGATATCTCAAGTTGGAATACCAGTTCTGTTACAGATATGTCTTACATGTTCTATGGAGCTACTGCTTTTAACGAAAACATCGATTACAACTCAGCAAGCAACTATTGGAACACATCGGCTGTCACCAACATGACCAACATGTTCTACGGGGCATTAGCCTTCAACAACGGTGGACATACGCTGACCGACTGGAACACTGCGAACGTTACAAATATGTCTGCAATGTTTGCGGGTGCTCTTGTCTTCAACGCTGATATTCATTCGTGGAGCGTCGCAAATGTAACCGATATGTCTTACATGTTCGCCGGTGCAGTCCCTGGAGCTCCTCCCACATTCGGAACAGCCACAATATTCAATGACAACTCTGCACTCTTGACCTCATGGAGCGTTGCGAAAGTAACCAACTACAACTACATGTTCGCAAACGATAGTGGAATCAGCACCATCCTTTCAGGAACAAGCTGGGGAACTGCAAGCACTGCCACAACCATGCAGGGAATGTTCGAGCTTGCTGTTAACTTTGACGCAAATATCTCCAGCTGGACCACCTCGCATGTAACCGACATGTCCTACATGTTCTTCGGCGGTACACAGGCCGCGGCGGCTCCGGTGGCTGTGTTTACCAGCGTCACAAAGTTCAACGATGGTTCGACCACCATGAACTGGAACGTTTCGGCAGCCACCAATTTGAACTACATGTTCGCAAACGACACCTCAGTGAACTCGGCGCTTAACACCACGGTATGGACTCCGGCTGCAGCTGGTTCAACCATGATCGGAATGTTCGAACTCGCTACAAACTTTAACGCCGACATTCACCTGTGGACTGTCACAAATGTCACGAACATGGCATTTATGTTCTTCGGAGGAACACAAACAGCAACGGCCAACGCTCCAACCTTCACCACTGCCACGAAGTTCAACAACGGCAACACCAACAACTTGTCGGCTTGGAACGTTGGAAAGGTCACTCAATTTGATTTCATGTTTGGTAATGACACCGGCGTAAATGGCGCGCTCGCTAGCACCGCTTGGAATCCTGGCGTAGCGACAACCATGATCGGTATGTTCGATGGCGCTACCAACTTTAATCAGCCCATTGGCACCTGGACCACCACCAAGGTCACCAATATGCAGTACATCTTCCTAAACAGCAGCGAGAATCAAAACCTTTCTGCGTGGAACGTCACGGGTATCACCGCATCAAGCCAAGGGTTAAACAACTGGGAAAACACTTTTAATGTATCAAACTACAGCGCAACTATTTATAACTGGTCACTTGAAGCAGTTAAAACTGGAATCAACGATTCAGTTCCGACTACCTATATCAACCAAGAGGGTGTTGTAGCTCATACAAATCTCGCAGCCAAAACGTGGGTTCAATCGGCTGACCCTAACTATTCGATCTCGGCGACAGTGGGTTCAAGTTCGACCAGCGTGGCACTGGGCGCCACCATTACATTTACCGCAATAGTCACAGGTGCCTCAGCCGCTCCAAACGTGGTCAGCGATAAAACACTCTGGACAATCTCAGGAACCGCTCTTCAAACCAACTCCAACTGTACGCTCGGAGTTACCTACGGATCGCCTTCTTCAAACCAAGCCACCTACACCTGCTCCATCGTTGCCGTAAATGGCGGTACCTACGTTGCTGCATTTAATACTGGCAACTTCCCAAATCTTGGATCTTCCCCATTTTTTGGAACTGATACGAACTACATTCAAGTTGCTGCAACCCAGATTTCAGGTTACTCGGTTAGCGTAACTCCGCCACAGCCAACGATCTCCGTCACCAATACGACTGGAGCCACTGCGACTCTTGGAACAACCGTTGTATTTACTGCAACTGTCTCTGGTCCTTCAAACGCTACTGCCCCTGGCGGGACAGCTGGAACGTGGACGGTCACTGGACCCGGGGGAACGTGTGTTAAAGCGGGCCCTTTTGCGGCTGGCCCAGGAAGCGTGACCTACACCTGCACCATCAGTAACTCGGCTGCCGGAACTTATACCGCGCAATATGCGTATGCGGGCGATTCAAACTATGCGGCGATAACATCCTCGGTTAGTCCACAAACGGTGGTCAACAAGTTCGTCCCTGCAATCACTGTTGTTGGCGCACCTGCATCGGTCCTTCCGTACATGACAACACCAGCAACCAACGCCATAACATTCACAGCGACATTCACCGTTCCCGCAACGGCTCCAGCTCCCAACGCAACTACTGGTTGGAGTTGGGTACTTACATCCACGCCGTCAGGCGGCCCGACTACTTGTAACGCTACAACCAACATTGCCGGCTCAGGATCTACCTACACGGCTACTTGTACTTTGACTACTACGGTGCTTCGATCTTATTCGGCTAGTTTTACTTATAACGGTGACAATACGAATTATTTGCCTTCGTCCCCTAATCCAACCGTTTCGAACTCTGTCACCGTAGCCCAAGCTTCCACTTCTGTGGCCTTCACAACCGCTACGGGTTCTTCCAATATTGGAAGCAATATCACCTTCACAGCGGTGGTAACAGGTAATGCCCCTCAATCGCCATTCCCAACACCGACAGGTACTGGCACATTCACACTGACAATCGGTGGAGTTGTGACTCCCGGAGTTTGTATTTCTACCGGAATTCCGTCAGGTACATCTTCGTTGGTCAGCAATGCCGCTGCTGCAGCAACATATAGGTGTACCGTGACGGCTGCTTCTGTCTCAGGACAATACAGAATTTCTTCTTTCACTTATGCAGGTGATACCAATTACACCGCGTCTTCATCGGCATCTCCATCAAACATCATCACCGTTTCACAAGCGACTCCAACGATCTCTCTTGCAGCCAGTGCCAATCCGACTCTTGGTTCCACAATCACAATAACTGCAACGGTCACAGGTCCTACCGGGGGAGCTGCACCAACTGGAACCGGAAGTTGGGCAATTACTGGAGTCTCGGGACTTACTTGTCCTACGACGCCTCCAGTTTCCTCGGTAGGCAATGTTTCGACTTACACATGTACAGCAACCACAAAAACTACCGGTACCTACACCTTCACTTTCCAGTATGCGGGCGACACTAACTATTTCGGTTATCCAACAACACCTGCTGGGGTACTCTCTAAAACAGTTGTGGCGGTTACGCCGACAGTCGCAGTTTCGGCAAATGCACCAACCGCGACAGTAGGCTCAACGATTACCTTCACGGCGACTGTTACGGGCCCTACCAATGCAGCGACTCCAGCTGAGAATCCAACCTGGGCTATTACTGGCGTAAGTGGAGTAACGACGTGTGGATCAACGACTGGTCCAACTGGATCTTCTAACGTTGCGACATTTACCTGTTCAGTTATTGCTAAATATGTTGGAAATTACGGCGCTACGTTCACCTTGCCATCTGATTCAAACTACCTTGCTGTTGCAGCAACACCATCATTAACCAATACATCTGTCTCGCAAGGCGCACCAATAATTACAGTTACCCCAAATGTCTCTTCAACGGGTCTTGGTACTTCATTTACATTTACGGCTCAGGTTGCACCGGTGAACGGTGGCGCAATGCCATCTACTTCTGGAACCGGTACCTGGCAGATAACTCTCGGCGGATCAAATTTTGCAAATAACTGTACGCCTGGAATTCCAACAACGGGATCGTCCTATATCTCCTACACCTGTACAGTTACCGCAACTCAAGCCGGAACCTATGGTGCAAGCTTCACCTACGGTGGTGATTCGAACTACAACCCAGCAACTGTAAGCCAAAGTCAAAATACGTCGGTCGCAAAGGTAACTCCAACAGTCGCTGTTTCAACTACCCAATCAACTGCACTTCTTGGTGACCTGGTTACGTACACGGCCGTGGTCACTGGTGTGGCAAATGCTCAGACTCCAAATTCATCATCGGGAGTTGCAAACTGGACAATTACTCCAGGCGCATCAGGACTAACTTGCTCGAGCACAACCGGTCCGACTGCTGGAGTTAACAGCGCAACATATAGCTGTTCATTCATTGCTTCTAAGGCTGGAACCTTCGGGGTCACATATAGCTTTGGTGCGGATACCAATTACAACGCAGTTTCTGGAGTCGTTTCGTCTAACACCACCCTCGTAAATCTTTATCCTCCTGCCGTCTCAGTCAGCTCTAGCAAAACGACGGCAAATCTCGGCGACACCTTTACATTCACAGCAACAATTCAAGGTCCTACAAATGGTTCGCCAATTACTGGTACTGGAACGTGGCAGATCACGGGTGTAAACGGCATTAATTGCACCAACGACACTGGATTAGTTGGTAATACAAGCACAGTTACGGACACATGTACCGTTACGGCGACTGTTGCAGGTATTTATGTACCGCTCTTTAAATATAACGGCGACTCAAACTATGCAGCCACAAGTTTGACATCGGGATCAACAACCTCGGTTGCGAAGGCTGACCCAGCAGTAACCGTCTCTGCTAACGCAATCTCAGCTGCCTTGGGTACCACGATCACATTTACCGCAACTGTTACTGGTCCAAACGGCGCAGTTGCTCCGACCGCCAGTGGTACGTGGGCGATTGTTGGTGTTACAGGCGTTACAACGTGTACTACAACCACTGGCCCAGTTCCTTTGCTCAATGTCGCTACATACACTTGTAACGTCTTAACTAGTTACGCAGGAAATTACAAAGCCTCATTTACATTCCCTGGGGATGCCGCCTACAACCCAGTTGGAACAGTAACTTCATCGAACTCAACCTTGGTTAACATCGCGACTCCAACAATTAATTTAGGTGTAACTGGTTCGACAACGTTGGGCGGATCTCTCCTCTTCACTGCGACCGTAACCGGATCCAGCAATGCTTCAGCACCGGTCGGTACTGTCAGTTGGGTTATTACGGATAATTCGGGAGTAAGCGCTTGTACGCCAAGTACAGGTCCAAACGTTTTAGGTATTGCTGCGGTTTACACCTGTACCGTTCAAACTCCATATGCAGATAGCTATACAGTGCAAGCTGATTTCATCGGTAATGGTACGTATGCCTCTATCAATAGCTCGGTATATCCATTCACGATTTCGAAGCAAGTTCCAACAATTGCATTAACGGCTTCGGCTAACCCCACCGTTAACGGAACTACGACGTTGACGACCACAGTCTCCGGTGTTCCAAATGCTGTGTTGCCAAGTGGAGCCGTCAGTTGGCATGTCACTTATTCAAATGGTTCGACAATTCCATGTACTAACCCAACGCAATCTGCGCCACAAAATGGAGTAACTACATACACCTGCCAATTTATTACAGCCGTTTCTGGTGTGTACCAAGCAACATCAACGATCGCAACAGACGGTAACTACACAGCTGCAACTTCCAGCATTGTCTCTATTAACCTCGCCGTTGCAACGCCGAGCATTTACGTAAGCTCTTCTCCAACAAATCCAACTGTGGGTCAGACACTGACGGTCACCGCACTCATTACTGGTCAGGGAACCACGCAGCCTTCCGGCACATTGAGTTGGACGGTCTCTGGGGCAGCTAATGCCTGTACAACTAATCCTGCAACTGTTCTGGGAACAAATACCGCACTATTTACCTGCACTATCGCAGCACCAACTGCTGGTACGTATGATGTAAAAGCAACTTATAACGGTGACTCTACATATGCATCTTTGCCCGCAACTGAAGTAACAAATGGACCAATTACCGTTGGACCCGCCACGCCAACTATTTCGTTGTCATCTGCGCCATCCAATCCCGCGCTTGGAGGCTCTATAACATTTACCGCCACCGTAACAGGAATAACCGGCGCTGCGACTCCATATGGATCTGTCATTTGGACCGTTTCAGGACCAGTAAATAACTGTACGAGTACGACGGGAGCGACCTCAGGAGCGATCGCTAGTCAAACACTCTTCACCTGTACCGTGAACGCGACGGCTGCAGGCACCTACCACGTATCCGCGCAATATGTTGGTGATAGCAACTACACCGCACTTCCTAATACCGCTGCTGCTCCAGTAGTAATTGCCCCTGCATCCCTTAAAACTTTCGTATTAACCGGAAGTGGTACCGGAGCTCTTAATTCGACGCTCGTATTCACTGCAGTTGCCACGGGAGCTACTGGCTCAGTTGCTCCAACCGGAGCAGTGACATTCACGGTGAGTGCGACAGGTAATGCCTCCTCGGTAAATTCTTGTACGACGACTCCTTTGCCGACCTCGTCGGGAGTAGCTACCACATACATTTGTAATATCACGGCGATTGCAACCGGAACCTATACCGTCACCGCAAGTTATGCCGCTGACTCCAATTACATTTCAAGCACTTCTAACTCACTGACTCTTGGTGTCTCTGCCAACGTTCCAACAGTCACGATTGTTGCCTCCTCAAATCCAACTTTGGGACAGACAACTACGTTGACGGCGACCGTTACGGGTGTTCCTGGATTTTCTCCAGCAGGTTCAATGAACTGGACTGTGACAGATGGTTCAAGCAACCCAGTCACATGTGGAAGCCCGACAGGTCCAACAACGGTAGCTGTGTAGGTAATAACCTGACCGTTGGTACCGCTGGACTGCACTCCGGTGACGGTGACACTCGGGGTGAACTTCGGGACAATGATTTGAATTGTCGAGGAGTTTGCCAAGCGATAGTTGAGGTCGCCGGGGAAGTTTGCTTGAGCTGAATAAGTGCCAGCGGTGGTATTTGAGAAGGTACATGTGTAATTCGAGACAGTTGAGGAGACCGTTGTTGGAACACCTGGCTCTTATCCACCTTCTGGTTCACCTACATGGACCTTCACCGGCGCGGCCAATGCTTGTAGCGCGACTTCTGGACCAGTAACTAGCGTCGTCACAACTATTTACACCTGCACCGTGCCAGCGAACTCCGCAGGTAACTACTCAGCTTCCATGGCATATCCCGGAGACGGTAACTACAACGGTGTGGCACCTACCTCCTCAGGAACACTTTCTGTCTCAAAATTCAGCCCTTCAGTAAGTATTACAACCAGCGCTGCAACTACCTCTCTCTCCTCAAACTTCACCTTCACCGCGACCGTCACCGGACCGACTTCTGGAATTACACCTTCCGGAACTGCATCCTGGTCGATCGCAGGAGTTACTGGCATCACTTGTGCAAGTAATACTGGTCCGACCGGAAATTCCAATGTAGCCACATACACGTGCGTTGTTACCGCTTCAAAGGCGGGAACGTACATTCCTCTCTTTACATTTAACGGTGACTCAAACTATCTGGCTGCCGGTCCCATCTCGGGTTACACGACGACAGTAAACAACACGGTGCCAACAGTTGCTGTTGCGGCAAACGCTTCAACGAGTGGTTTGGGTACGACACTCACTTTCACCGCTACAGTTTCTGGACCAAACGGAGCAAGCGCTCCGCTAGGTGCCGGAGTTTGGAACGTCACAGGAGTGACCGGCGTTACTGCATGTTCAACAACCTCCGGTCCGAGCGTTGCTTCTAATGTCTCCACATACACATGTAGCGTCGTTGCCGGCGTTACGGGCACCTATGGGGCTGTCTTTAACTACCCAGGAGATGTCAACTACAGTCCAGTTCCGTATACAGCTTCTTCTACTTCAACTGTTGTCTCACCATATATTCCAAACGTCGCAGTTGTGCAGTCGGGAACTCTCGCGCTCGGTGGAACAATCACATTTAATGCCACCGTTACAGGTGCAACGAATGCGACAGCACCGTCTGGAGCAGTCAACTGGACAATAACTGGTACTGGCGGCGTAACGGGATGTACAACAACCACAGGCCCGTCTTCTACGGGAAGTAACTCCACCTACACCTGTCTGATCTCCACACCAAATGTTGGAACATACATCGCAGTGGCAACATATGTTGCTGATTCAAACTATACGACGGCGGTAAGTTCGCCATTAACTCTCACCATCAATAAGCAATCTCCAACCATCACAATCTCTGCATCCTCTAACCCAACAGTTGGCGGAACCACAACGCTAACTGCGACCATCACTGGTGTTGTGAATGCTGCTCTTCCTACCGGAACTGTTAGCTGGACGATTACAGATCCAAATGGCGCAACTGTTTATTGCACGAATCCTCAGAGCTCAATCAATGGCGCGATTCGTACCGATACCTGCGGACTTCTCACCTCCATTCCTGGTATTTACCATGCAAGCGCCACAATCGGTACTGACTCCAATTACTTGAGTGGCACCTCGTCCACCATTCCTATTAACCTGACGACCGCCACACCTACTCCACGTCTCTCAGCTACTCCTACCAATCCAACGGTGGGTCAACCAATTACCTTCGAAGCAGATCTCACTGGTGTGAATGGACAGCCAACTCCAACGGGAACTTTAACCTGGTCGATTTCAGGAGTTACTTCCACTTGTACTTCACAGACCGGTCCTATCTCCTCAAGCGGAACCGCGGTATATACCTGCGTAGTTTCAACACCATCATCTGGTAACTACATTGCCTCTTTTACCTATAACGGTGACAGCATCTACTCTGCACTACCTAGTTACGGACCGCTCGTAGTTTCTGTTGGTCAATCCACTGCGACTATCAGTGTTTCCGCTGCACCAACTTCACCAAAGTTGGGCGACACGATCGTCTTCACCGCAGTTGTTGCAGGAAGTACTGGAGCCACCGCTCCCACCGGAAATGTGAACTGGGGCATCTCTGGTCAAGCAACAACTTGCACAAGCAAGACTGGTCCTCTCGGTGGAGTCGGCTCCAACCAGAGCATTTACACCTGTTCAGTAACTGCGGCCTCTGCCGGTGATTACACCGCAACCGCAACATTCATAGGTGATTCGAACTATGCCGCTCTTCCAACGACTGCACCTGTAACGGTCACTGTCGGAAAAGCTGCCCCAACCGGCAACATCGTTCTCGTAGGTAGTGGTGGTACGGGTGGTGTCGGTGCAACTCTGACCTACACAGCCACTGTTTCTGGATCCGGGGGAGTTGCTCCTACAGGCACAATGAGTTGGATCGTTTCGCAACCTAATGCTTCACCAAACTGCGTCACTACTCCGAACCCGACGAGCGTGGGAAGTACTACTACCTATGTTTGTACGTTGACCGTTACGACCTATGGCAACTACTCAGTGACTGCTTCTTATCCAGGTGATGCTAACTACACCGCGGGCGTTTCAAATACGGTAACCCTGGGTATCCACAACCTGACTCCTACAGTTTCACTGTCTGAGAGCGGCACTCCAACTCTCGGTGGAACGATGACATTGGTTGCACTCGTTTCAGCACCTTCTTCACCGAATGCTCAACCTGGTGGAAACATGGCATGGACGGTTGTTGACGCGAATAGCAATCCGATTACCTGTATTAATTCGCTGACCAACCCAGTAGTCATTACTAATATCACCTCGTCGTACTCGTGTACATTCGCAACAGCAACAGCGGGAACTTATTCAGTTCAAGCGAACTTCCCTGGCGACAGCAACTACCAGTTAGCTAACTCATTGGTCGATTCCGTGATCGTGCCAAAGGCCACCCCCTCACTTTCTATTGTTGCCTCTCAATCCATCACACTCGCAGGTCAATCGATCACCTTCACTGCGACGATCGCAGGTGTCGCTGGATCGGTTCCTCCTACAGGTGCTCCGACCTGGAGCTTGTCTGGAGGACCAGCAAGTTGTAGTTCAACATCCGGTCCCGTTGTGAGCGGCGTATCTTCTATATACACCTGCTCAATTCCTGCCTCACTTGCCGGTACCTATACCGCCTCTATCCGGTACCTCGGAGACAACAACTATCTATCAGCTGGTCCAAGTGCTCCATATGGAATCGTCATTTCAAAACTGACTCCTAGCGTGGTCATTACAACAAGTACGCCAACGGCAACCCTTGGTTCACACTTCACCTTCACTGCAACGGTATCTGGTCCAACCGGGGGAGCGGTTCCAACGGGCACAGCAACATGGTCGATCACAGGTGTCTCTGGAATCAACTGCGATAGTTATACCGGGCCTAATGCGGGGACCAACAGCGCGACTTATACCTGTTCGGTCACTGCTACATCCGCTGGAGTTTATGTACCGCTCTTTACATTTAATGGCGATACTAATTACTTTGCATCCGCTCTGACTTCTGGAGGAACGACAACAGTTGGCAAGTCGACTCCAACAGTTGCAGTCAACGCAAATGCCGCAACGGCCACACTTGGATCGACAGTCACATTTACCGCAACAGTTACTGGGCCGACTGGTGCAAATGCTCCGACCGCTGTCGGTACATGGGTAGTAACAGGAGTAACTGGTGTGACCAGTTGCGCTACGACAATCGGACCAAATCCATCTGGAAATGTTTCTACTTACACTTGTAGCTTCGTAACCGCGCTCGCTGGAACATACGGCGCCAGCTTCACCTTCCCAGGAGACGTTGCCTACTACGCCCTTTCAGCCTCCCCTTCAATGACCACGACTCTCGTTGCTCCTGCAGTTCCAACTATCTCAGTGGTTACAACTGGTACGCCAACGCTAGGTGGAACTTTGGCATTCACAGCCACGGTAACCGGCTCAACGAATGCTGTCGCACCTAGTGGAACGGTTACTTGGCAGATTGCTGGAACGGGTGGCGCAACTTCTTGTGTCACATCAACGGGTCCAGTTCCTTCAGGTGTCACCGCTACTTATGTTTGCACTATCCAAACGATCAATGCCGGCACTTATACGGCGATAGCGACCTTTGCTAACGATCCAAACTATGTTTCAGTCACTAGCGCCATCGATACAGCAACTCTGGCTCGTCAGACTCCAATCATTTCTGTGGTCGCCTCCTCAAATCCAACGCTTGGTGGAACGACGACTCTCACAACTACGGTTGCGGGCATCCCTAACGCGCTTACCCCAACTGGCAGCGTCACTTGGACAATCACAGACCCAAGTAGTCATGCTGTTAGTTGCACCCCAACGGGTAGCCCATCCACTATTTCAAATGTAACGACCTATACCTGCACATTCACGACTAGCTCAGTTGGCGTTTACACAGTGACCTCAACGATTGCGGCTGACACGAACTATGTCTCTGCTACATCTTCATCAATCAATGTAACGCTCGGTCAGACAACTCCATCAGGCTTTATCACCAGTGGCCCAAGCAATCCAACGGTGGGTCAATCCATTACCTTCATTGACACGATTACTGGCTCGGCAAGCTATGCCGCTCCAACAGGAACTGTTACATGGGTTGTCTCTGGCGCAGCTAGTTCATGTACCTCTTACACGAATCCACCAAGCGCTCCGCACACCTCCGCATATGGTTGCGTAATTCTTGCCCCTGTTTCAGGTACCTACACGGTCATCGCCACATATAACGGCGATGCTAACTATTCATCACTTCCTGCATCTGCACCATCTTCACTCACGGTTACAGCAGCAACTCCAACGATTGCCGTTACATCCTCTCCAGTAAGTCCAATCTTTGGTGGAACTATTACCTACACCGCAACGGTTACGGGTATCACTGGAGCAAATGCACCGGGCGGAACGGTCGCATGGTCTATCACGGGCGCGGGAAATGCATGCGCAAGCAAGACTGGACCAGATGCGGGACTCAGCTCAACACAGACAATCTTCACATGCGTCGTTAACGCATCACCTGCTGGCACGTATCATGCCTCAGTCACCTACAACGGTGATAGCAACTATCTTGCACTAGGTGCACAAGCTGCGGCCGATGTGGTTGTCCCTAAGGCCACTCCAACAATCGTTACCACTGGTGTGGTCACCGGCGGAGGCGGTCTAGGTTCCAGCTTAGATTTCACCGCAACTGTTACCGGTACATCTGGCGCAACGGGACCAACAGGCGTTCTTACCTGGACCGTTAGTGGACCATCTGGAATTTCAGCGTGTACAACAAACCCAACAACAACGTTTGCGGGCAGCGTCACGACATATCACTGCAGCATTACCGCGACTGCTTATGGTGCTTACACGGTCACGGCTCACTATCCCGGCGACACCAACTACATCGCTGTAGTCGACAGCCCATTTACTCTCGGAATATCTCAAGTAACTCCGACCGTCACTCTGATCTACTCCGGAACTCCGTCGCTGGGTGGAACGATAACACTCACCGCAACAGTCACAGGGCCATCTGGCGGACAGCAACCAGGTGGAGTGATGGCATGGACGGTTACGGATGCATCCAACGCATCAGTCACGTGCACCAATTCTGTAAGTAATCCAACTCCCGTAGCATCTAACTCTTCCTCCTATTCTTGTACCTTCCCAACCGTCACCGCGGGCTCTTACTCTGCAACTGCCAATTTCCCTGGTGATACCAATTATCAAATTGCAACTTCTAATACCATTGCAATTTCCGTACCAAAGGCAACCCCAACTCTCTCGGTTGCAGGAGTTCAATCAACCGGTTCCAATGGCCAGATCATTACGTATGCAGGAACAATTACAGGTTCAACTGGCTCGGTAGCACCGACTGGTGCTCCAACGTGGACATTGGGTGGCCCAACGGGCACATGTTCAACTACAAGTGGTCCGGTTACCAATGGACTCTCCTCAATATATAACTGCGTTATCCCTGCCATTTATGCTGGCACCTACACCGCGGCCATCACTTATGGAGGCGATAGCAATTACTCTGGTGTCGGTCCAAGTACGGCTTTCAGCATTGTCGTAACAAAATCAACTCCGACAGTAGTGGTGACTACTAGCGCATCAACTGCAAACCTTGGTTCAAGTTTCACCTTCACCGCAACAGTGACCGGACCAACTGGTGGAGCTTCTGCAACTGGAACGGGAACTTGGTCTATCGCAGGTGTCTCTGGCGTGACCTGCAATAATCAAACAGGCCCAACTGGAACTACTAACAGTGTTACTTATACCTGTTCTGTAACTGCGACCTCATCAGGTGTTTATATTCCGGTCTTCACCTTCAATGGTGACAGCAACTACTTTGCTACCGCCCCAACCTCAGGCGCAACGACAACGGTAGGAAAGTCCACCCCAACGGTCTCTGTGGTCGCAGGGTCATCGAGCGCTCAACTAGGTTCAACCATTACCTTTACCGCAACGGTAACTGGTCCAACTGGTGCAACCGCGCCTAGTGGCATTGGCACATGGGCAATTAGTGGTGTGACTGGAGTTACCACCTGTACGACAACCACCGGACCTTCTGCCTCTCTAAATGTTTCCACCTATGTATGTAACGTCGTAGCCTCTCGTGCCGGTAGTTACACCGGTTCATTTACCTTCCCTGGAGATACCGCTTACAACTCGGTAGCAAGTACCAGCTCTGCAACTGCAACAACGGTATCTACGGCAACGCCAACCATTGCCCTCACTGCATCTGCTTCCACACTTACATTGGGTGGAACGGTTACTTACACAGCAACGGTTACTGGTTCGGCAAATGCTGCAGCACCGGCTGGAGCGGTCACATTTGTGATCTCCGGATCTGCAGGAGCAAGTACATGCGCCAGTCAGACCGGGCCAACTTCTGCCGGAATTGTCAGTACCTATACCTGTACGGTTCAAACACCAAGTGCGGGTACTTACATTGCTCAAGCCAACTTCGCTGCTGATTCAAACTACACGGCAGTCTCCAGCACCGGTTTAACTTCCACTCTGGTCCTACAGACACCGGCAATAACTGTTACCGCCTCCTCAAATCCAACGCTTGGCGGAACATCAACTTTGACCACCACCGTCACTGGTGTAAATAATGCCGTGCAGCCAACAGGAGCCGTTACCTGGCTGGTTAAAGATCCAACTAATCAAACAGTTACTTGCACTAATTCAGGTACACCTTCAACCGTCTCCAACGTAACTACATATACCTGCACCTTTGTAACATCACTTCCAGGTACATATACGATCACATCGACAATTGCCGCTGATACTAATTACGCATCAGCAACATCTTCGATCCTGACTATGAACCTTGGCCAATCAACCGCAACAATCTTTGTCAGCAATACTCCTTCTAATCCGACGGTTGGACAGCCCCTAACATTCACCGCCCTAGTATCTGGTTCGGCATCATTAGCCGCTCCTGCAGGTGGACTCACATGGAACGTTTCAGGTGCCGCGACTTCTTGTACAGCATCGAGCGGACCAGTTACTGGGGCTCATTCATCCTTGTACACCTGTCAGATCTCTACACCTACTGCCGGTACTTACACAGTAAGTGCTACTTATCTCGGCGATGGCAACTTTGCTGCTCTCGCAACAACCACACCAAT
>Ga0364893_10356_pt1 | contig 17879 bp, 14 predicted proteins | sample ExccelJu500001D3_FD_206943 | JGI IMG/M metagenome (GOLD analysis project Ga0364893, IMG submission 206943) | Enriched cells from Trout Bog Lake Hypolimnion, Wisconsin, USA - BchlTB.July16.5000.01.D3 | ecosystem: Environmental > Aquatic > Freshwater > Lake > Hypolimnion/Profundal zone | place: USA...
TATTCACGCCGATCCCGACACTAATCGATTTAATCCGCATGGCCCAATGAAAAATGAAGATGAAGCGTGGACTTTGCTTCATCATTGGCAAGCGGAATGGGATGAAAAACAATGGGGCTATTGGTCCATCGCGCTCCGCAGCGACCCTGATCGCATCATTGGATTTGGCGGCATCTCAAATCGTCCACGATTTGGCGGTACTGATTTGGTTGAGCATCTTAGAAAAATTGATGGCGCCAACTTATATTTTCGCTTTAGTCCGCAAGCCTGGGGTCAGGGTTATGCCATTGAAATGGCCGAAAAAGCACTGGAAACGGCTTTCGTTGACATTGGCTTAAAGACGGTCCTGGGTTTGACACGAGAAACTAATAAGCCATCCAGAAAAATCCTGGAACGACTTGGATTGAAATTTATAGGGATGTCCAGCGATCAGCATGAGCTAGGTGCGCAGTGCATTTATGCAATGAATGCGGAAAATTTTCGGATGAAATCTGCCTGAGAATAATTATCAACTTTCAATTACACTTTGAACTTTCTGGCGCGCAGCTTTGATCATCAATGTGGTAAAAAAGGAATCAATAAAAAATGAGTCAACAGACCAAACATCAAGCATTTGAAGCCTTAAAAATTCCAAGCTTTCCCATTTTTGTTGCCACCTTCGTTTTGACGATGATGGCAGATAACGTCGAACACGTGATCAGTTATTGGGTTGCTTTTGAAAAATTTAAATCGCCGACCTTAGGTGGTTTCGCGGTGATTTCGCACTGGTTGCCGTTTCTGTTGTTCTCGGTAGGCGTTGGTGCACTCAATGATAGATTTGATTCACGTCGCTTAATACAAATTGGTGGTTCGTTATTTGCGCTGGTGTCTTTGGGCTGGGGCTATTTCTTCATTACTGATACCTTGACGATTCCGTGGGCAATGACGCTTCTGGTACTGCACGGATTTGCTGGTGTTTTCTGGATGACCTCCAGTCAGGTATTGTTATACGATATCGTCGGAGTGGAAAAGCTCGCAAGTGCCGTACGTCTCAATGCTACCGCACGCTATTTTGGTGTACTGGTGGGGCCAGGCGTTGGTAGTTTGATTATGTCTACGCTAGGTCCATCAAAGGGCATTTTAATGAATGCTGCACTGTATCTGCCGTTGTTGATCTGGCTGATCAAGGCTCCGCAACCGCATCGTGGCAAGCGGCTTGAACAATCAGCTACTCGTCGTGTAAATGGTATTGCTGACATCTGGCAGACGATGATGACTGTTAAAAAAATCCCTACTTTGGGTGTGATGATTTTGCTCTCTGGTGCTGCTTCATTTTTTATTGGCAATAGCTACCAGGCGCAGATGCCTGGTTTCGCCACCGACCTTGGAAATATTGAACCCGGATTGGCGTATTCAATGTTATTGGCGGCAGATGCGGCGGGTGCTTTATTTGCCGGCATTACATTAGAAGCAGGTTTCCGGTTTGCACGTGTGAGTCCTGCAGCGTCGATGGGATTCGCCCTGGCGTGGGCGGTTGCGTTAGGATCGTTCGCCATGGTACATAATTACCCTTTGGCTTTGCTCTGTCTATTTGCGGCTGGCTATTGTGAGCTGTCATTCAGCAGCATGAATCAGACTATCGTACAAATGAAAGCCCCGGATGCTATACGCGGCAAGGTACTTGGTTTGTTTGGAATGTCGTCAGCTGGATTACGATTATTCAGTGGAATATTTGTTGGTTTAATTGGTAGCAAAATCGGTATCCATTTATCGCTATCGGGTGCTGCCTTAGTATTTATTATTGCTGTGTTGGGGTTGTTGTATCTGAATCGCGTTAAGCCTGAAGTACAAACTATATAAACGAGGACTGCACTATGATTATGCGCCGCCAATTTCTGATTAAAGCCCCCTTGGGTGTTCTGGCGGTTGCCAGTGCTGATCGTAGCAACGCGCAGGCGGCTCCTGAAGCTGTGCTGCAGGCAGCACCGGCAGGTGCGCCGCCGGTATTTGGTACGGCGCAAGGTGTTGGCCCAGAAGTATCTGCTGCGACATTTGCAGAAGCGGAGAAACTCATGCAAGTTCAATTGACTGATGCTGAACGTCATATGGCGAGTGAGAGTTGGCGCAGTTTAATGGCGGGGATGCTAGAGCGTCGCACGGGGCCGCGCAAGACAGCATTAGATAGTTCTGATGTCCCGGCAACGTCTTGGAATCCTGTATTGCCTGGCATTAAAGCAAGCACAGCCAAGGCCCATTTTGTTCGCAGCAAATTCGAGACGATGCCCTTGCCAGCGAAGGATGAAGATATTGCGTTTGCGCCGGTCTATCAATTGTCCCATTGGATACAGCGCCGTCAACTGACTTCTGAACGCTTGACCCGTATTTATCTGGCACGGATCGCACGCTTCAATCCTGCACTCCGTTGTGCTATTACGGTAACTGAACAACATGCCCTGGCCCAAGCGCGACAAGCGGATCACGAAATTGCAGCCGGTCAATATCGCGGGCCGCTTCATGGCATCCCGTATGGCGTCAAAGATTTGCTCGACACAGCAGGCATTGCCACTACCTATGGTGCTGAGCCTTTCCGTGACCGCATTCCAACCAAAGATGCAGTTGTCGTGCAGCGTCTTACTGCGGCGGGTGCCGTACTGATTGCGAAATTAAGCCTGGGCGCGCTCGCTTTAAACGATATCTGGTTTGGTGGACAGACGATGAATCCATGGCTGCCGGAAGAGGGAGCATCCGGTTCTAGCGCCGGTCCTGGCTCGGCAACAGCAGCAGGCCTGGTCGCATTTTCTATCGGTAGTGAAACGGGTGGCAGTATTGTGAGTCCGAGCATGCGCTGCGGTGTCACAGGTTTGCGTCCGACATTTGGTCGTGTCCCACGCACTGGCGCGATGACGCTCTGCTGGTCGCTGGATAAACTGGGTCCGATGACACGTGCGGTCGAAGACGCGATGTTGGTCTTGCAGGCAATTTCAGGGCCAGATTCCGGCGATGTTGCTAGTGTTGACTCACAAGTTGCTTTTGATGCTCGTGCATCGGTGCGTGGTTTAAAAGTTGGCTACTTCCCTCAATGGATGAATGAAGATCCTGCGAATGAGCAGGACAGAATCGCTTTAAAGGCCGTACAGGAGCTTGGCATGGTACCTACGCCAGTCACACTACCTGACTGGTCGTACGATGCGCTGAATGTGATTCTGTTCGCGGAAGGCGCCGCCGCTTTTGAAGAGTTGACCATCGATCATCGTCTGGATCAACTGAAAGAACAAGTGCCCGATGCGTGGCCGAATATATTCCGTAGTGCGCGTTTTTTGTCTGCGGTTGATCTGGTGCAGGCTGACAGAATGCGACGCAAAGTTGCGTTGGAAATGGCACGCATTTGTGAAGAGGTGGATTTGCTGTTGGTCCCTTCATTGCGCGATGAAATGTTAGTGATCTCAAATAACACCGGACATCCCTCTTTGACCTTGCGCACAGGTTTCGTGCAGGTATCTGAAGCGCGTAGTGATTGGGCACCAGATCCGGCTAATCCGTTACCAAAGTTCTCACCTGCGCGTCGGGTACCGTACGGCATTACCCTGATCGGACGTTTATTTGATGAGGGCACGATTGCCAACGTTGGATTGGCACTGGAAAGGCATTTTGCGGTGGCCCATGAACGTCCACCGGGATTTTGACGTATCCGATCGTGCTTTGAGAGAAGCGTCGGGCACCCACGCCGCAGCTTCTCACTGACAGCAATCAAATTGTTGTTGATAGCGTACATAAAATACAACGAAAGCAGCGCCAGAATCATGATGAAGCACATCGTTATACTAAAGTTTCATAAAGGAAGTCCGGAGGATAAACAGCAAGAGTGCATTGACGCCTTCCTGGGACTTTCTCAATCTATAGAGGAAGTGATCGCCTTTGATCAGGGTAGTAATGTCAGCACTGAAGGCTTGAGTAAAGGCTTTACGCATTCTGCAGTCATGACATTTTCTGGTAGCGATGCGCGAGATAGATACCTTATTCATCCCGAACATATCAAATTTGTCGCGATGCTGAAGCCTTTACTGGATGATGTCCTGGTATTTGACTATGAGTATTGAATAGTCATTCGTTGAGCACAGCCAGCGATTTTTGATTTCAGGGGTGTCCGACCCTATTTTTTGACTTGTGCTATATTTTGTCGTTCGCAAAATATCGCGCCAGGCAGGCGAATTTTTTGCACCTGCCATCTGAAAAACGCACCATGTCAGCGACATGAACGGTTTGCGCAATCAACGGCGTTGGGTTGCTGCATGCTGTTCAAAAAGCAGTGGTAGGTACTTGATATTGTGCGTTGTTTTGTGTGTTGGGTCGGCTATTTTCTGTGGTTTTTTCTTTGCTACTTTTTTGCAGCACGAAAAGCGATACCTATTTAAAGTTAAATTTAACGAATAAGGAAATACAATGAGCAATTTTTCTTTGAAGTTCCAAAATGCTATTAAAGTAATTATAGCTGGCACTGCCTTGTCAACGATGGCCTTGGCACCTGCACATGCCGCAGCACCAATGGCAAAAATTTCGGCACCGGGATTTTTTAGAATGATGTTAGGTGAGGTTGAAGTAACCGCCATTAGTGATGGTACAACTGACTTACCCGTTGATAGCTTGTTGACCAATACCAACAAACAAACGGTTAATAAGGAATTGGCTGCATCCTACCTCAAGAGTCCTTTAGAAACCTCGTTTAATGGCTACGTCATCAATACTGGCAGCAAGTTAGTGCTCATTGATACGGGTGCTGGTAATTTGTTTGGGCCAACGCTGGGTAATTTTGTGGCGAACCTGAAGGCTTCTGGTTATACACCAGATCAAATTGATGAAATCTACATTACGCATATGCATCCTGACCATGTTGGTGGTTTAAGTAAAGATGGTAAGGCCGCATTTCCGAACGCCGTTGTACGTGCAGACCAACGTGAAGCTGATTACTGGTTGAGTGTCGCCAATCTGGAAAAGGCAGACAAAAATGCAAAAGGGTTCTTTCAGGGCGCGCAAGCTTCGCTGGCTCCGTATGTTGCATCCGGCCAATTCAAACCATTTTCAGGTAACGTCGAATTGGTGCCAGGCATTACAGCACACGTAGGTAAAGGTCATACGCCAGGTCACGCAGAATACATCGTCGAGAGCAAAGGACAAAAACTCGTCCTGATTGGTGACTTGATTCACGTCGGCGCTGTACAGTTCGCGCATCCTTCAGTCACAATTGCATTTGATTCTGATAGCAAATCTGCCGAAGCGGAACGTAAAGCAGAGTTTGCTGCCGCAGCAAAAGATGGTTATATTTTAGGCGCTGCACATATTCAATTCCCTGGTTTGGGTCATGTTGTAAAAGATGGTGCAGGCTATCGCTGGATACCAGTCAACTACACACAAATGCACTAATCAAATTACACTCGCATAGAAATAACGTCTGTTCCCTTTATCGGGAAACAGACGTTTTTTTATAGGGCGAATGCGACCTGCCGTATCCGTATAGACCTTGTCACAGCGCGAATTGCACTCACCCTAACTCCTGCTAGCTTCACTATTAAATCAATAGTCGAATTAACCGCAAGCACCGACATAACCACAAGAAACACAGCGGCTGCAGCCGTCGATTTTTTGTAATGCGTGAGCGCCACAATCGGGGCATTTTTTTCCGGTCGCAATGTAGCTGATTGGCGCTGTATCGGCTTCGTAGGCGAGGTCATCGAGGGTATATTGCTGCATACGCGCTTTGAACTTTTCAGCTAACACGTGCACAGGAATTTGATTGCCTGACGCATCGAGGTAGCCGCGTTTCATCAAAATACGTTGCAGAGAATAGCCAATCGCAGCGACTTCAGATTCATGGAACAACGGTGCTTGTGTGCCATCATCTTTGGTGATCATACCGCAGCGTACTGTGCCTTTGTCCCACACTACTTCGCGCATATCGGCGAGGGCTTTGGCGATCGAGCCGCCAGAACGTGCTGCCATCGATAACAGACGCATACTCGCCGAAATCCATTGCTGGCCATCGTTCTTTTGTCCGGCTGGCATAAAGAATTCGAACGGACGTTCTATCGTCACACGCTCACCACCGACCATACCTTGGACGTGGATGAAGCTCACTGTCAGGTACACCGTTTTCTTACCTTCGTAGGTCATGTACTGCACTTTTGACGTTACCGATTCCAGGTCGCCAAAGGGGCGTCCGTCGAATTGTTTGCGCAGTAAATCTTCGTCTGGAACAGCTTTGATTTCTGGCGCTGCTTCTGGTGTGCTGGAGCCGACTGATAAGACGCTACCAAGAATATTATTCGGACGGTAAGTCGCCAGACCTTTGAGGCCTGCATGCCATGCGTCCATGTATAGATTCTGGAAATCTGCGTAAGGATAATCTGCCGGTACGTTTACTGTTTTTGAAATCGCAGAATCGATGTAAGGCTGTACGACTTGCAGCATCTTCATGTGATCACTGGCAGACATATTCAGAGCAGTGACGAACTGCTGCGGTAATTTGCTATCGTCAGACACATCGTTGCCCATCGCACGGTACATGCGCCATGCGTGATCAGCAACTTCATAGATGCGTGCATCGCCGACGGCCATACGTTTTTTGCGGTTATACACCCAAGAGAATGCAGGTTCAATACCATTCGATGCATTGTCAGCAAATGCCAAAGTAATCGTGCCAGTAGGTGCGATCGATAATAAATGCGAATTACGCAGACCATTCTTTTTGATGATGGCACGCAGATTTTTTGGCAGGCGTTGTGCAAAGCTACCTGCTAAATAATGTTTGCTATCGAATAAAGGAAACGCGCCTTTTTCTTTCGCTAATTCTGCTGACGCTAAATACGCGGCGTCGCGCATGGTTTCAGACACCTGGCGTGCAAATTCACGACCTTCTTCGGAATCGTAGCGTACGCCTAACATCACCAACGCGCTACCAAGACCGAGGAAGCCGAGTCCAACGCGACGTTTGGACATGGCTTCTGCTTGTTGCTGATCCAGTGGCCATGCAGTCGCATCTAATACATTGTCGAGCATACGTGTTGCCACGGTCACTACTTCCTGGAATGCAGTGAAATCAAATGTGACGCTGGCGCTAAATGGATTTTTAATAAAGCGCGTCAGGTTGACAGAACCGAGGCAGCAGCAACCGTAGTCTGGCAAAGGTTGCTCTGCACATGGATTGGTGGCTTCAATTTTTTCGCAGTAGTACAAATTGTTTTCTGCATTCATGCGTGACAAAAACAAAATGCCTGGTTCGGCGTGATCATAAGTGGACTTCATGACGATGTCCCACAGATCACGCGCGCGCACTGTTTCGTACACCCAGATACCGTCTTCACGTTGATAAGCGCCATTGGCTTTTTTATCTTCGCTCGGTTCTGCTTTGTGTACCAGGCAGAAATCGCCATCATTGGCAACCGCGTGCATGAACTCATCGGTCACGCCGATAGAGATATTAAAGTTGGTCAGACCACCTTCGTCTTTGGAACGAATGAATTCCAGAATATCAGGATGATCGCCACGCAGCACGCCCATTTGTGCGCCACGGCGTGCACCAGCTGACTCGACTGTTGAGCAAGATGCGTTAAATACTTGCATGAAAGAGACCGGACCCGAAGCGCGCGAGCGCGTGCCACGGACTAAAGCATCTTTAGGACGGATGCTGGAAAAATCGTAACCAACACCGCCACCACGACGCATGGTTTCTGCCGCATCGGCAAGCGCCGCGTAAATGCCTGGTTTGCCATCGGTTGGGCTGGAAACTGAATCGCCCACCGGCTGCACAAAACAATTGATCAATGTCGCATGCAAATCCATACCAGCGGCTGAATTGATACGTCCCGCTGGCACAAAACCATTCTTTTGCGCCCACAGAAATTTTTCTTCGTAGTAAGCTTGTGCATCGGTTTGCTCTACCGCGGCCAGTGCTTTGGCGACACGTGCTTGTACGTCATGGATCGTGGCTTCATCGCCTTTAGCATATTTTTCAAGCAAAACATCGAGGGAGATTTCTTGGGGAGCCATGTCAGTGATTCCTAGGATTTTTTCGTTGGCGTTCATGGTTGATTTATTTCACTTTGAGATGATGGTTCATGTTTTGATTTCGCTGATCTGATCCGCGCCAGGTATGCTGACTGCATGATCGTTCCAGTATAGACAGTGGCGACAGAGCTGCCTTGACTGTCATCAAGGCGTTTCTATCAGCTTGAATTTCGGGTATTTTTTACGACTAATTGCTTGCTAATGACTTACGTGTGATGGATTCCGGCTTTGATTCAGTTCAGGAAAGGTTTCAGTATATCCAGCGTTCTGGACGTCGCGCCCTGATGTTGTAAGAAGAAAGCGTACGCGCTTTTGCCCATCTGCTGGCGTTTCTTGTCGTCATGCAGTAATGCCAGTGCTTCACGTAGCATACTACGTGCGCCATCAACGCGCAAAGCTGCTTGTGCAGCTATTGCCTGATCGGTAATTTCAGAAAAATTAAAAGTATGCAATCCTGTCAATACTGCTTTACCCATGGCGCATGCTTCGATCAGATTATGCCCACCCAGCGGTACCAGACTGCCACCGACAAAAGCGACATCGGCAGTCGCATAGTACATATACATTTCGCCCATGCTGTCACCGAGTACCATCTGAACTTTGTCAGAAATCGGTGTTACGACCTCGTGATCAAAGGCTGAGCGCCGTACATAGGAGATGCCGCGTGCCTCTATCATTTGGGCTACCTGATCAAAGCGCTGCGGATGACGCGGTGTGATCATTAAGAGAGGGGCTTGTTCTAGTAAAGGTAATTGTTCCAAAAAGGCATCGAGAATTAATTCCTCTTCGCCATCACGGGTGCTGGCACACAAAATAATAGGACGATCGCCCAGGCTACGTCTTAGTGCCGCACCACGTTCTGCCATCATTGCTGGTGGCGTAACATCAAATTTCATGTTGCCGGTAACGGTGGGGTGATCAATACCTAATTCTTGAAGACGCTGCGCATCAGGATTTGATTGGGCCGCCACGGCACTGATCGCATGCGCTGCGGGCAAAATCAGGGTCGCCAGTTTTTGGGCTTTTTTCAGTGATTTTGCTGATAAGCGAGCATTGACTAAGGTGACTGGAATGTGCGCCGCGCTACATTGGGCAATCAGATTCGGCCAGACTTCGGTTTCTATCAACACGCACAGTTGTGGGGAGTAATGGCGCAAAAAACGGCGCATCATCCAGTTGATGTCGTATGGCAAATAGGATTGACGCACGCGGTTTGCCACATCAGCAAATAATTTGCCACCTGTTTCTCGCCCTGTGGCGGTCATGTGGGTGAGCAATAATTGGTGTTGCGGATACTGTGTCAGCAAATTGCGTATAAGCGGCTCTGCGGCCCGCGTTTCACCTGCGGATACCGCGTGTACCCAGATCGTTGGTGTCGCCTCATAGCGTGGATAAAATCCCAAGCGCTCTGCAATATGCTGACGGTAGCCGGGTTCCTGACGACCACGCCACCATAACCTAAACAGGGCGAAGGGCAGGGATAATCCCCAGACGAATGAGTAAAGAAGTCGCATTAATTTTGTTAAATTTGTTAATTCATCAGCACAATACCATCAAGTGCCGGGGTGGTGCTATTTGACGCAATTGCTGAATTTGTTCAAGTTGTAGTTGGTGTTTTAATCACAGCATTTCTCAAATTCATCATCAAATCATTTGTTCATTCAATATGATTTCCCCCGACAATTTACACTGCTAACGCGAAGCATTAAATGTGAAAAATGGAACGTTGGCTGTAAGCGCATACTAACTCGTTGTATAACATGGATAAAAGCAAACTGAGTTAGTTCCTGTTGTAAAAGCAAGAACCGTGACAGGCTTTACAGAACGTCATCAACATGAACAACATCGTTGAGCTTGTTCAGTGTGTTCCTGGTGTGTTCATTCCGATTTTCATTCACTCAGCTTCCTTCATCAGGACGACGGAATATACCCGAAAATCCCGAAGTAGTGAGATCAAACTGCACTTTTACACTGAAAGTATGAAAAAAATGAAAGCAAAGTTAAGCTTATTTAAATACTTTCTGGCAATTAATCAGGCAACTAATAACTGTTTAATTGCCTGTTTTACGTCATCGGGATGAGGGGGAAAGCCTTGATCGCCAAGATTGATAATTTTGTCAGACCAATTTCCTTCGGTCTTCCACTTTGGAGAGGCACAATAGATTTCTATGGTCGGGGTTTCATAGGCAGCGGCAATATGGGTCAGCCCGGTATCGACACCAATCGCGAGCGCTGCAGATTGCGCGAGGAGGGTCGCTTCTTGCATCGATAGCGCTGGTAAGACGCGGGCATTCGGCATTTGTGTGGCCATGGCTTCCGCTTCTGCTTTTTCAGCGGCATTACCCCATGGCAATAGAATAGGTAGTGCGTAGCGGCGTAATTCTTCAGCGATCTCCACCCAGTGAGCACGTGCCCACTTTTTCGCTGCGCCTGCCGTGCCGTGAAAAAATACCACGTAGGGCTCTGCGGGTAACCACGTTGGTGTGCCCTGCGCTGGCTCCAGGCCAAAGCTGGCAGGCGTATTCACCGTATATCCGGCCGCCGCAGCGGCAACCAGACGGCCGCGCAGCACTGCGTGTGTGTGTCTGTCTACTGGCACGCTTTGGTGATGGAAGAGGCGTGAAATGCCTTCGTATCCCGAGCCTTCAGTACCGTTCGCCAATCCGACTTTTTTACCGCCAGGCGCCAGGCGTGTCATACCCATAATCATGCCGGTTTTGAATAAACCTTGGGTATCCAGCACGAGATCGTATTTTTCTTTTCTGAGGGCTTGATAAAACTGTCGCATCTCTTGCCGCGTTGCCGCAGTTCCCAGGCTTTTACGCCAGCGTCGAAGTGCAAAGGGAATGATATGTTGTACGCCAGGATGTAAACGCACCAGATTGACATAGGCCTCTTCGACCACCCAATCAATTTGCGCGTTGTGGAAATGACGATGCAAATCATCGACGATAGGCATGTTATGCAACACATCGCCCAAAGAAGAAACGCGGATCAGGAGGATTTTCACGGAATGGCTATGGCAAATGAAGTTGTGGTGAATCGTGCGCGTTAAATAATATACTCCCCCGATAAACTTGTTTATTACCCCAAATATCAATGTGATTACGTGGGTGTTAAAAAGTACTGGGTGGAGTATATTTTAAGCCTTTGTCTGTTCGAAAAAGTTAGCACTATGTTGAATTAAAATGGCAATTGTGCGTCTGGCTTCACTGCCAGAATTGCCTGCTTCAATGCCCCCTGAATGCGGCTCAGTGCCGCAGGTGTTTCAGCCTCAAAACGCATGACAATCACAGGGGTGGTGTTCGATGAACGTGCCAGACCAAAACCGTCTGGGTATTCAACACGCAAGCCATCAATTGTGATGACTTCGTCCGACCCCGGGAAGTCAGCATTTGCTTGCATTGCCGCGATAATGCTGAAGTTTTCGCCTTCGGCCAATTGCAATTGCAATTCTGGGGTGGATGCAGATTGTGGCAACTGATTTAACGTTGCTGTCATGTCGGTGACGCGGCTCAGAATTTCCAGCAAACGCGCACCAGCATACAAGCCATCATCAAAACCGTACCAACGGTCTTTGAAGAAGATATGTCCGCTCATTTCGCCACCCAACGGTGAACCAGTTTCACGCAGCTTGGCTTTGACCAGCGAATGACCAGTTTTCCACATCAGTGGTACGCCACCACGGGCTTTTACCCAGGCAGAGATATGGCGTGTACATTTCACGTCATATAAAATTTGTGCGCCAGGATTGCGCGTCAACACATCCTCGGCAAACAACATTAATTGACGGTCTGGATAAATAATCTGACCATCTTTGGTTACCACACCTAAACGGTCACCATCGCCATCGAATGCCAGACCGATTTCAGCATCGGTCGTTTGCAGGCAGCGGATCAGGTCTTGCAGATTTTCAGGATGAGCAGGATCTGGATGATGATTCGGGAACGTGCCATCTACTTCGCAGAACAACTCAATGACTTCACAACCCATTCCACGGTACAAGTCCGCAGCATAGGCACCAGCCACGCCATTGCCGCAATCGACGGCGATTTTGATGGGGCGAGTCAGTTTCACATCGCTGATGATGCGTTCCAGATAGGTCGCTTTGATGTCGTGTGTGCGGTAGCTACCTGCACCAGTTGCAAATTCTTTTTTCAAAATTGCCTGATACAAGGCTTGAATTGCATCGCCATAAATTGCCTCGCCAGCAAGCACCATTTTGAAGCCATTGTAGTCTGGCGGATTGTGGCTGCCCGTGACCATAATGCCAGACGCTGCGCCTAATACATTGGTACCAAAGTACACCATCGGTGTCACCACGACGCCCAGATCAATGACATCCACACCGGTGGACTGCAGGCCTTTAGCCAGGGCGGAGATTAACTCAGGGCCTGACAAGCGCCCATCACGGCCAATGACAACGGCTTTTTCGCCTTTTGCCAGCGCTGCCGTGCCGAACGCCTGACCAATTTGAAACGCCACATCGGCGTCCAGCGTTTTGCCAATGATGCCGCGAATATCGTAGGCTTTAAAAATGCTTGGAGAGAGTAGGGACATAAAGGCCTTCGTGTGAAAATTTAAATAAATATAAAAATTTTGAATTTGATTGTATTACGTGCGCCCTGGTGTGCGCTCTGATAATTAAGGCAATAAGCGCAGATTTTTGCTATCTGTGGCAGCACTTTTATTATCTTTTACTATGCTACTTTCCGTGGCTTGCCAGATCAGATCTTCAATGCCGCATTGCGGTTGGTATTCTGCCACTATTTTCATTAAAAGAGCACGTATTTCGGCGTAGTTAAATGTGTTGCAGGCGGTTTCTAATTCCTGCAAGAAATTATTCAGTACGTCCCATGGTATTTCATTTTCTTGCGCCCGCATGATCAAAGGATGGGAGGTTCCTTCTACATTGTCACCAATTAATAATTCTTCAAACAGTTTTTCGCCGGGGCGCAAACCCACGTGCTGGATTTCGATTGTTCCATTGGGCGTTGTTTCTGATTTGACTTCCAAGCCGCTCAAATGCACCATGCGCCGCGCCAGATCGACAATTTTTACCGGCTCGCCCATATCTAAAACGAAAACATCGCCACCTTCTCCCATTGCGCCGGCTTGCAACACCAATTGCGCTGCCTCAGGGATAGTCATGAAATAGCGCGTGATTTCCGGGTGGGTGAGGGTGATCGGTCCACCTTCCATAATTTGCTTGCGAAATAGCGGTACGACCGATCCTGATGAACCCAGGACGTTGCCAAAACGTACCATGCAAAAACGGGTTGTGTGTTGCTGACGTGCACAAGCCTGCAAAATCAATTCCGCCAGGCGCTTGGTGGTGCCCATGACGTTGGTCGGACGAACTGCTTTATCTGTCGAAATCAGGACGAAATTTTTGATCCTGGCGCGTATGGCAGCTTGTGCAACCGTCAGTGTACCAAACACATTATTACGTATGCCTTCGATAGGATTATGCTCTACCAAAGGCACGTGTTTGTAAGCTGCGGCATGGTACAGGGTATCAACCTGATATACGGCGAAAATTTTGTCGAGCTTAGCCGCATCGAGAACACTGCCAAGAAACGGTACTATTTCCAAATCCAGACCCAGACGCGAGCGCAGGGCAATAAGCTCTTGCTCGATCGCATACAATGCGTACTCCGACATATCTGATAAGATCAGCTTTTTGGGTTTTTGGCGGACGATCTGACGACATAGTTCTGAGCCTATCGATCCACCTGCACCGGTTACCATGACATGTTTGTTAGTAATACAGGTCGCCAATAAACGCGCATCAGGCGCCACTTGATCGCGTCCAAGCAAATCTTCGATTTCGACATCGCGAATATCTTGTACCCGCAGCTCGCCATTGACCAGACTTTGAATGGAGGGGGTGACTTTGATCTTGAGTTTCAGATGTTCGAGTTGATCCAGAATTTGTTTTTGCCTTGTTTTAGAAATGGATGGCAGGGCTAACAATATTTGTTTGATGTCGCGTTTCGGTACCAGGCTATCCAAATCGGCTGGATTATAAACTTTGATACCGGCGATGGTGGAGCCTTGTATATGCTTGTTATCGTCAACAAACGCGACGCACACATACTCGCCTCCGGAACGCAAGGCCCCAGCCAGTAACGCCCCCGCTTTGCCGCCGCCATAGATACATACCGGGATCGCATTTTCGGACATGCCGGCATTCAGCAACCAGGCACGCGCGATAAATCGGCTGGCACACAGATAGATCGTGGCTCCCGCCCAATAGAAACCGAAAATCGCCCTCGAAATTGGCATGATGTGCAGCATGATACCAATGAACGCCAGCAATAATACGGAGGTGCTGGCACCAATGAAAATTGTGCTGATAATTTTTTGATCAATGAAACGTACCACCGCACGATATAAACCGATGCGCATGAAAATCGGGACAGAAATCAGGGGAATCGAGACGATCAGACCAAAGTAGTGTCGGAATAACTCTTCATTAAAACCTTCATAACGCAGCCAGATGGCGAGGATAAAAATCACAGGCAGGCAAACCGCGTCCAGAGTCGCGGCAATGATTTGTTTTTGCAACCTCGACAAGTTAATCAGATAGTGCAACATGGTATGTCTACTTTCGCGCTTTAGGTGCAATATGTGCTTCAGTTACTGATAGGGCTTTAATGGGTAATGCCGTCACGGCGCACGACTTTGAAAAACGTCATCCACAGAATGCGTATGTCGAGCCAAAATGATTGATGTTGCAAGTAATACGCATCCAGTTCGACCTTGACCGGTATAGGTAGTTCATCCCGGCCATTGACCTGCGCCCAACCAGTCAAACCTGGAGCAATGGTATGTACCTGCTTTTCCGTACGAAGCGCGATCAGGTCATCCTGATTATAAAGTGCCGGACGCGGACCGACAAAGCTCATCTCACCAGTGATGATGCTCCATAATTGTGGTAATTCATCCAGACTTGATTTACGGATAAAAGAACCAATTGGTGTCAGATATTGATCCGGATCGGTTAGCAAATGTGTCGCAACTGCGGGCGTATCTATGCGCATGCTGCGAAATTTTGGCATCTTAAAAATGACGTTGTTTTTGCCAACGCGATTCGACCAATAGACCACTGGGCCTCGTGAAGTCAGCTTCACACACAATGCCGTCAGGATCAACGGGATGGCAAGAATGGCTGCCGCGATGAAAGCCAGCAATAAATCAAAAATGCGTTTTATCATAAGTTCATCAAGAAATGATTCATGGATTTTTTGCCAACATCGTAGCCGCGAGCCCTTGTTCTACTGAATAAGGCGGCACCCACCCTAGCACTTGCTTTGCTTTGCTGATGTCTACCTGCAAAGAGCCGCATAGCCTGTCGCTAATGGCCGGACGACCAGCGAGTTTCGCCAGCAGAATCAATAGCGCCGGTGGAAACGGCAGTAAGCGCGAAGGTACGTGCAATGCTCTTGCACAGAGTTGCAATAATTCCGCAGTGGATAAATCGTGGTCATCGGATACCAAAAAAACGTGTTGCGCAGCGTTCTGATTACGCAGACAGCACAACACCAGGCTGACAAGATTTTCCAGGTAAACAAAGCTACGTTTATTCTTAATGCTGGCAAATGGTAGCGGTATGCCTTTGTTGACCCAGTTCAACATACTGGCAAAATTGGCTTTGACGCCGGGACCGTAAATGAGCGGCGGACGGATAATCGTCACGCGTAGTCCGCTACGTTCGCCAAAGGCTAATAATGCATTCTCTGCTTCGCGCTTGGAGATACCATACGGATCTTGCGCCTCAGACGGTGATGTTTCAGTGTAAGCGTGGCCAGGTGTTGTGGCTTCGCCATTCACTTTAACGGAGCTGATAAATATAAATTGTGTTGCACCGGCTTGTGCTGCCTGCTCTGCCAGTCGCATCGTGGCGTCGACATTCACTTGTCTGAACAGGGGCAGCGGATCGGTGACCGTTTCTTGCATCACATGGACACGCGCTGCGCAATGAATGACAATGTCAACATCGGTCAGAAACGCAGACCAGTCCGTTTGTGCGGACAAATCGCTGATATGTGGGTTGCTGACTTCGGCGTTCAATTTACTGATGGGCCGGCGAGTCGGGCAAATCACGCGTTCAGAACGATTGACCAATGATTGATAAATAGCTTGGCCAACAAAGCCACTGGCACCAGTCAGCAATATTTTTCGTTTATCCGGTGAGTGCAACTGTTCAGGCATGTCTGGCACCGCTATACACAAAATATTTGCGGAAAATGAACTTCAGGAAGCTGCGAATAAACCAATTTGCGTGGCGTGATGCAACATTACGGTTTTTGCGGGCCGCACTATGCAAGGCTTTTAATTGTGGGTAGTAGCGCACCCCTTGCCCCAAGATCAGGCTCGATCGGTAGCATAAATCGACATCTTCAAAGTACATAAAATAGCGATCATCAAAGCCGTGCAGGACTTGATAATGGCTCGCCGTAAACGCCAGAAACGCCCCCGACGCCCAGTCGCTGAATCCTGCGGATGCATAGTCGTTTTTATTGTATGGTTCGGTCAAGGAACGCACCCACGCCATACGAATCGGAGAAAAAAAGTCTGGAAAGCGACGGATATTGGCGTCGGGCGTTTCAAAACCAGCATCACGGTACAGGTTTAAGGTTGCCAAAGCAGCTTGATCGGAGCGCATTAATCGCACCAATTCCAGTATCGTTGCCTGGTCTGTGCTCACATCGGGATTCATGACAATAAAAATGTCATCTGCCTGAATGCCTACGCTATTTTTAATTTGTGCAAATAAAAAATTATTATTGGCGCCAAAGCCTAAGCCCGGGGCGGCATCGGTATAGGACACACGATGGCGCAAGCAGTATTCTTTGAGTTGGCTTGATGGCAGATTGTCTTTAATCCAGACATGAATATCATCACCTGCATCTTGTAGCCCGCCTATCTGACTGGCGATGAGCAGATCCTGGTGGCCATGACTGACGATGGCGATATGAATCATGCTGAAAATTCCGTTGCTAACTTTGTCATTGTTGTCCAGAGATATTCTTGGGCTGATTCCGGGCGAGTCGCTCGTGCGCTCATCAGGCCTTGTTATGTAGGGCTGTCGCGGAAAAAATAAAAAGAGCCAAAAACAGCTAAAAATTGAGTATGCAACAATAACGAAACCCGCATCATTTGAAAAGCAGCTTTTAGTTCAATTTATTGTTGTTTTCGGTACGAAGAGGCAAATATGTCTGATCGAAGATCAGAATTTTGTCAAAAAACCATTTATCTTCAATTTGTCTGCATGTTTATGTGTTTATATCAATTTCCCGACTCGGCAAACGCTGGTCGGGAAATTGACAAAAATCAGGATGAAAAAATCGGGCAGATCAACTTGTTACGCGGTCTTGCCCAGAACAAGCGCTAAAGCAGCGTCCCACTCCGGAATGTGTACATGAAAGGTTGTCGCCAGCAAACTGGTGTCCAGACAGGAATTGACCGGGCGTTGCGCCGGGGTTGGGTATTCAGTCGCCGGGATGCCGGTGACCGTTGGTGCTGCTTTTTGCAAACGACCAGCAACACTCGCCTGACGCATGATTTCTTGCGTAAATCCGCACCAGCTGGTACGTCCTTTGGTGGTCAGATGATAGATGCCCTGATGTAATTTCCACCACGCAGCCCCATCTTCAACGGCGTTCAGTTGCGCAACAATAGTGGCAGTGATGTCGGCAATTGCGTTGGCCGATGTCGGCGCACCCCATTGATCATTCACGACACGCAATTCGTCGCGTTCGTTGGCCAAGCTATTTATCAATCATTGGTCAATCGTTCTGAACGCGTGATTTGCCCGACTCGCCGGCCCATCAGTA
>Ga0364893_10445_pt1 | contig 17680 bp, 15 predicted proteins | sample ExccelJu500001D3_FD_206943 | JGI IMG/M metagenome (GOLD analysis project Ga0364893, IMG submission 206943) | Enriched cells from Trout Bog Lake Hypolimnion, Wisconsin, USA - BchlTB.July16.5000.01.D3 | ecosystem: Environmental > Aquatic > Freshwater > Lake > Hypolimnion/Profundal zone | place: USA...
CAACAGTTTTTTAACCTCTATCACCACGACTTTGTACGGGTGGCTGTGGCGACGCCTGAGGTTCAGGTGGCCCAGCCCAGCGTGAACGCCACCCGTACCATCGCGCTTATGAAAGCCGCAGCAAAAGAATCCGCTTGTTTGGTGGTGTTTCCAGAATTAGGCCTTACGGGGTATAGCTGCGACGACCTTTTCCATCAAGAGGCTCTGCTGGGCGCCGCACAGGAGGCCTTGGGTGCCGTGGTGCACGCCAGTGGCAGCATTCCCATCACCGCTGTGGTGGGCGTACCACTGCGTCATCAAAGTCGTCTTTATAACTGCGCAGCCGTTATCTCCGGTGGCGTTATTTTGGGAATCGTGCCCAAAACCTACTTGCCCAATTACCGCGAATATTACGAAACGCGCCATTTTGCCTCCAGCGACACATTACTGGATAGTGAACTACACTGGCCCGGCCTGGGTGTTATTCCTTTTGGCACGCATCTGCTCTTTGAAGCGCGCAATCAACCACTCTTCGTCATGGCCTTGGAGGTTTGCGAAGACCTCTGGGTACCCATCCCGCCTTCTTCACTGGCCGCCTTAGCCGGAGCCACGGTGATCGCCAATCCGTCCGCCTCTAATGCCAGTGTGGGAAAAGCCGACTACCGACGTCAATTGGTGGCCAATCAATCTGCGCGCTGCTTATCTGCCTATGTGTACAGTGCAGCAGGCTTGGGTGAATCCACCACCGACTTGGCTTGGGATGGCCATGGGATGATTGCCGACTACGGGGATATTAAAGCGGAGACTGTGCGCTACGCCGCCACAGAACAATTGATTGTGGCGGATATTGATTTGGCACGATTGCAGCAAGAGCGCATGCGCCAGAACACCTTTGCCGATTCCGCGCGGCACTATCAACCAGCTTTGCTCAATGTCACGCGCATCGCCTTCGATTTGCCCGTTCCCAAGAGCGCCTTACTGCCTCTTAAAACGCCCCCCGCGCGTTTTCCCTATGTTCCCAGCAACGGCGCTTTGCGCGATGAACGCTGCAAAGAGGTGTTCAACATTCAAGTGCAGGGTTTGGTGTCGCGCCTCAAATTCACCGGTCTTAAAAAACTGGTCATTGGCGTGTCTGCGGGACTGGATTCCACCCATGCCCTATTGGTGGCGGTGAATGCGCTAGACGCCTTAGGGTTGCCGCGCAAAAACCTCTTGGCTTACACCTTGCCGGGTTTGGCCACATCCGCCAAAACATTAAGTCTGGCGCATGAACTGATGAAGGCCTTGAAAGTGAGCGCGGGCGAAATAGACATTCGCCCCAGCTGCATGCAAATGTTAAAAGACATTGGACATCCTTTTCACAAGGGTCAGCCGGTGTATGACATTACCTTTGAAAATGTACAAGCAGGTGAACGCACCAGTCACTTATTCCGTTTGGCCAACCTGCACGGTGGCCTAGTGGTAGGCACCAGTGACTTAAGCGAGTTGGCCTTGGGTTGGTCCACTTACGGTGTGGGCGATCATATGGCGCATTACCATGTAAACGCCAGCGTACCCAAAACCTTGATTCAATATTTAATCCGTTGGCTCATGGAGCATCCTATTACACCTAAGCCCGTGTCGGCTATTTTGGATGTGGTGTTAAAAAACGACATCACGCCCGAGCTCATTCCCGCCCGTGGAAAAATCACGCAAAAAACCCAAGACACAGTGGGGCCCTACGTGCTACAAGATTTTACCCTTTATCAAGTGCTGCGCTTTGGCTTCGCCCCGCCCCGTGTGGCGTTTCTCGCCTGGTGTGCGTGGCATGACGCGAATCTTGGCGACTGGCCACATATCCCTTTGGGTGAGCGTGTGGCGTACAGCATGGCCGACATTCGTAAATGGTTGGCGGTATTCGTGCAGCGCTTCTTTGAAGACAGTCAATTTAAGCGCTCCTGTATTGCCAATGCACCCAAAGTGGGTTCCGGTGGATCGCTCTCTCCGCGTGGTGATTGGCGTGCGCCCAGCGATGCAGTGGCCGATGTTTGGTTGGCCACCTTAGAGGGTATTCCCAGCAAAGCTCCTGTGACGGGTCGTTAATGCCAGCCCAGTCTTTCTGGTTCATTTTCCAAGGATCGCAATTATTGGTGAGCGATTCGGAAAGCGCTCCTACCCTGCCCTCAGGTAAGACATGGCGCACGCTATCCCGTCACGCATTGCGCACCCATCCCCTTACCCCTCAGCAACGTTATCGCGGAAATGCCGTAGAGGTGGATGAAGCCTATCTGGCTCCTGCGGGTTATCGCTTTACCGGACTGCGCACCCTGTTTGGTTGTATTGATGACGAACTACTGGCTCTTGCGGGTTTGGCTTTTCAAATTATAGATTGGGACCGCACCCATGTATTTTGTAGTCGTTGCGCCACCCCCATGGAACACGCCGAACATGAACAGGTGCGCATTTGCCCCGCCTGTCAGCTGCGCGCTTACCCTCGCATCGCACCTGTGGTCATGGGGCTCATTGTGCGCAATCAAGAAATATTGTTAGCACGCAGCCCTCATTTTGCTCCCGGTATGTACAGTGCCGTAGCAGGGTTCTGTGAAGCCGGTGAAAGCCTAGAAGAAGCCTTGCATCGTGAAATTCAAGAAGAGGTGGGCGTTACTGTGACGGATTTGCAATACTTTCGCAGTCAACCCTGGCCCTTTCCCCATTCTTTAATGGTGTCTTTTGTCTGTGAATACGAGTCGGGTATTGTGGTGCCGCAACCCAGCGAAATTGAAGATGCGCGTTGGTTTTCGGTGGACGCGCTGCCTTTATTACCCCATCCGGTCAGCATCGCGCGCAAGCTCATTGATGCCACTGTGGCTCAGATTAAGTCTCGTTACCATGCCCTTCATTGACGCCTTGCTGGGCATTGTGGGGCCGCAGGGCTTGGTGACCGATGCCAACGCCCTAGAATCCCACAATCGTGATTGGCGCGGTCGTTATCAAGGTGCGGCCAGCATTGTGGTAAAACCGGCAAACACAGCAGAGGTGGCCGCAGTGGCGCGTGCTTGTGCAGAAGCGCGAGTGGCTATTGTGCCGCAAGGTGGCAACACGGGGCTCTGCGGAGGCTCTGTTCCACGCCTGGGCCATAACGACATTATCTTGAATGTGTCGCGCATGAACCGTATACGGGAGAGCAACTGGAACAATGACACCCTGACGTGTGAAGCGGGCGTGCTGTTGGCTCACGCGCAAGAAGCGGCACGGGCGGGGAATCGGTTGTTCCCACTTAGTATTGCTGCCGAAGGCAGTGCCGAAATGGGTGGCGTTATTTCCACCAACGCGGGGGGTACGGCGGTACTGCGCTACGGCAACATGCGCTCTTTGGTGTTGGGGTTAGAAGTGGTGCTGCCTGACGGACGTATTTGGAATGGCTTGCGCGGCTTGCGCAAGGATAACAGTGGTTACGACCTCAAGCATTGGTTTATTGGCGCTGAAGGCACCTTAGGGATCATTACGGCAGCGGTACTGCGCCTTTTTCCATTACCCAAAGTAAGTGCCACGGCCTGGGTGGGAGTACCCAACCCCGGCGCTGCTGTGGCCTTGCTGGGCTTGATAAAATCACGCTGTGGCGACCGGCTAACAGCCTTTGAATTGGTGGCTCGTCCGGCATTGCAATTGGTGCTGCAGCATATCCCCGGCAGCCATGACCCCCTCTCCACCCCTTCCCCTTGGCAAGTGCTGATGGAGTTAGACGACAGCGATCCCGGTTGCGGATTACAAACCCTATTGGAAGAAACCTTGTTCGATGCTCTGAGCGAGGGCCTGGTCAGTGATGCCGCTGTGGCCAAGAGCCAGCCGCAAGCGGGTAGCCTATGGGCATTGCGCGAACAGATTGCCGAAGCTCAGCGCCTAGAAGGGGTCAGCATTAAGCACGACATCAGCGTGCCCGTGGATCGCATTCCAGAATTAATTGATCGCGCCACAACGCAACTTGAAAAAAACTATCCGGGCGTACGCTTAATCTGTTTCGGTCATGTGGGCGATGGTAATCTGCATTTCAATCTTTCCAAGCCCGATCGCTCCAGCAACGATGATTTCGTTCGGGAAACCGCCGCCGTCAATCGAATCGTTCATGATGTAGTCATGAACCTGGGGGGCAGTATTAGTGCCGAGCACGGCATTGGGCAGCTGAAGGTGGACGAGCTGTCCCATTACAAAGACCCTCTGGAGCTTGAATTAATGCGCTCCCTAAAGCATGCTTTGGATCCCATGGGTCTCATGAACCCCGGTAAGATTTTTTTGGGGTCAGACCCCTGGGGGGGTCAGACCCCCCCAAGGGTCTGACCCCAAGATTGGCGAGATTAGGCCAGCAGCAGGAAGTCTCGCAATGCTTTCAACTCATCACGTCGCGTGGCAGCGGTTTCAAAATCCAAGTTGCGCGCCGCCTCTAACATTTCTTTTTCCAACACCTTAAGACGGGCCTCTAATTGCTTCTCCGATAAGCCATGGAATTGCGCAATGGCGCTAGAAGCCAAACGCTGCTGATTGGCGGTTTCAGGATCATATATCCCTTCGATAATATCTTTAATGCGCTTCACTACCCCCACAGGAGTAATGTGATGAGTGACGTTATAGGCCAATTGGTGATTGCGCCGCCGGGTCGTTTCATCAATGGCTCTTTTCATGGAATCGGTGACCTTATCTCCATAAAGAATGGCCTTACCGTTAATGTGGCGCGCCGCCCGTCCAATGGTTTGAACCAGAGAACGTGTTGAACGCAGGAATCCTTCTTTGTCCGCATCCAGTATGGCCACCAAGGACACCTCTGGGATATCCAAGCCCTCACGCAGCAAATTGATCCCCACCAACACATCAAACACACCCAAGCGCAGGTCGCGAATAATTTCCACACGCTCCACAGTTTCAATATCGGAGTGCAGGTAACGCACTTTAATACCATGCTCGTTCAGGTAATCCGTAAGGTCTTCCGCCATACGTTTGGTGAGTGTAGTGACCAATACACGCTCACCTACTTTTACCCGAGCGGTCACTTCCGAGAGCAAATCATCCACTTGGTGTTGTGCCGGACGTACTTCTAAAATAGGGTCTACCAAGCCTGTGGGTCGTACCAGTTGTTCTACCACTTGGCCGGCGTGCTTCGCCTCATAATCCGCTGGCGTGGCCGAGATGAAAACGGTTTGAGGCATAAGCCCCTCAAACTCGTCAAAACGCAGCGGTCGATTATCCAATGCCGATGGTAGGCGAAAACCGTAATTCACCAAATTTTCTTTGCGCGAGCGATCGCCTTTGTACATGCCTCCCACCTGCGGAATCGTCACGTGAGATTCATCCACAAACATCAGTGCCGTGCGCGGCAAATATTCAATTAACGTAGGCGGCGGTTGTCCGGGCAGGCGGTTGGAGAGATGACGAGAATAATTTTCGATTCCCTTGCAGAAGCCTATTTCGTTTAACAGCTCTAAGTCATAACGGGTGCGCTGCTCGATGCGCTGCAACTCCACCAACTTGCCTTCATCAGAGAACTGCGCCACACGCTGAGCCAATTCCGTCTTTATGGTACCAATGGCGCGCAGTACTGTTTCGCGCGGGGTCACGTAATGACTAGAGGGAAACACTGTAAAGCGACCTAAGCGCTGCTGTGAACGGCCTGTGAGTGGGTCGAAGAGCATGAGTGTTTCCACTTCATCATCAAAAAGCGTGACACGCAGCGCATTCTCACTGTTCTCTGCCGGGAAGATGTCGATGGTGTCGCCGCGCACACGAAACACGCCGCGTTTAAATTCCAGTTCGTTGCGTGTATATTGCATGGCCGTAAGTCGGCTAATAATGCCACGCTGATCCAGCTTGTCTTTTTCACGCAGATGCAAAATCATGTTGTGGTAATCGTTTAAATCACCAATACCGTAGATGGCGGACACTGTGGCCACGATCACCGTATCCGGGCGCTCCAACAATGATTTGGTGGCCGACAGGCGCATCTGCTCAATATGCTCATTAATACTGGAATCTTTTTCGATGTATAGATCGCGCGCCGGTACATAAGCCTCGGGCTGATAGTAATCGTAGTAGGAGACAAAATATTCTACGGCGTTTTCGGGTAGAAACTCGCGCAGCTCGGAATACAATTGTGCGGCCAAGGTTTTGTTGGGCGCCATAACAATGGCCGGGCGCCCCATGCGTGCGATGACATTAGCCATGGTGAAGGTCTTACCGGAGCCCGTGACCCCCAATAAGGTTTGATATTGCAGGCCATCGTTCAGCCCTTCCACCAATTTTTCGATGGCTTGGGGCTGATCTCCCGCCGGTTGAAAGGGTAGGTGCAGCCGATACAGACTGTTGGGAAAAGTTTCAATCACTGTTAAAATAGACCGTTTGTTGGGTTATCCGACTTAAATTTTAACATTCAGAGCACATCATGACCGAATCATTGCTAAGCTCCATCGAAATGGCCCCGCGCGACCCCATCCTGGGGGTAACCGACGCGTTTAATGCCGACACCAACCCGAAAAAGGTGAATTTGGGCGTGGGGGTTTATACCAACGATGTGGGCAAGGTACCCCTTTTGGAGTGCGTTAAACGCGCTGAAGCCCAATTGGCGGCAGCCGCCTCTCCGCGCGGCTACCTGCCCATTGATGGTTTGGTCACCTACAATAAGCTGGTGCAAGCCTTGGTGTTTGGTGCCGAGTCTGCGGTTATTGCCGAGGGGCGTGCCATCACCATCCAAGCCTTAGGCGGCACCGGCGGCCTTAAAATTGGCGCTGATTTTATGAAGCGCTTTAGCCCTGATTCTGAAGTATGGATCTCCAACCCCAGTTGGGAAAACCACCGCGCCCTATTTGAAGCCGCAGGTTTTACTGTTAAAACCTATCCCTACTACGATGCCGCCAGCCATGGCGTGGACTACTCAGGGTTTCTGCAAGCCTTAGAAGGTGCCGCGGCCGGTACCGTTATCGTACTGCACGCCTGCTGCCATAACCCCAGCGGCGTTGATTTAACCGATACCCAGTGGACCGGTGTGATTGAAGTAATGGCGCGGCGACACCTGGTACCGTTCCTCGATTTGGCTTACCAAGGGTTTTCGCGCAGCATTAGCGACGATGGCGCCGTGGTGCGTCGTTTTGCCAACACCGGAATGCCGTTATTGGTGTCTAATTCTTTTTCAAAATCCTTTTCATTGTATGGCGAGCGTATTGGTGCCTTTAACCTAGTGGCGGCTAGCCGCGATGAAGCGCAGCGCGCCTTGTCGCAACTCAAACGCATTATTCGCACCAACTATTCCAACCCACCGGCTCATGGGGCACAAATTGTCGCCACGGTTCTAGGATCACCCGAGCTTAGAACTTTGTGGGAAGAAGAATTGGCTGGTATGCGCGATCGGATTAAAGTCATGCGTTTGAGCTTTGTGGCGAAACTAAAAACCCGTCTACCCAACCACGACTTTGGTTTTGTGGCCCAGCAAAACGGCATGTTCTCCTTCTCAGGTCTCACCTTGCCTCAGGTAACACGGTTAAAGAGTGAGTTTTCAGTGTACGCTGTGGATTCAGGCCGAATTTGCGTGGCGGCCTTGAATACCCATAATCTGGACACCGTGGTAGAAGCCCTGGCGGCAGTTTTAAGCTAGTCCCGGCAGGCTATTAGTCGCGTTTTGACTGGTTCCTTGACCCATCAGCGCCAACCGATTAGAATTGGCGGTTTACCGATTCCTCGATAGCTCAGCTGGTAGAGCAACGGACTGTTAATCCGTGTGTCCCTGGTTCGAGCCCAGGTCGAGGAGCCAACAAACACGGGCTTCCAGCTGTACAGACCCTTTTCATTTTTTGGCTACCGTAGCCAAATCGTAGCCACTTACCACACTGCCTAGGCGTGCTGCGGATTCGGCCAGATGATCTGGCGCCAGGTGAGCATAACGTTCCACCATGGAAGCCGTCCTCCAACCGCCCAGGCGCTGCAGCTCATGCGTGGGCGTGCCAGCCCGCCGATGCCACGTCGCCCAGGTGTGACGCAAATCATGCCAGCGGAAATCCTCAATTCCTGCCCGCTTCAATGTGATCTTACCCACGTTCCGTGGACACGGTAATTAAGCGATTTGGACTTCCCCCGGCCTAGTGGACACATCCAGCTTATAATTGCCCGGAGGGTGTTGTCTTGTGAATCTTGCTCAGCCATTGACTCCTTAATTCGCCAGTAATGTGCTAATAAGATTACCCACCCTATATCTCAGACCGCCCATTCTTTACTACGACTTATCAACATGAGAGGCCTGGTGGATTTAATTACAATACGAATTCGAAATCATAACGCCCTGCAAGTACGACAGGTTTTACCGGCGCCCGTCCTCCACGCTGAGTCTTTATACGAGATTCTTTGAGTTCCACTATGCCACATCGTTCCAACGACTTTAGAGTGCGTGAGAGGTTGCTCGTTTTTCGTCCAGTCATTTCGGCGAGTTGCGCGATAGATTCCGGCTGCCGCTTCTGGATGAGCTTAAGCAATTCCTGGTTTTCTTCCGAGAGTGTGTTGGCCAACGACCTGAATGATGTCAGCCACACCTTGGGCTCACCCGAGCGGGGTTTATATTCACCCTTGGCGATAGCAATGGTTCGCGCCTTGATGTTGGCGTAGGAAGTGATTCCAATTTTCACAGCGTGGCTCATGTCTGCTACTCCTCAATGCCAGTGAATTTCTCAACTTCTACCCAGAAGTCCTCAAGCAGTCTTCCGGGGCCCTGAAAACGGTACTTTCTGACCAATTCTCCAGGGCCGTAATGCCAGTGGTCAGCCTCTGTCGGTCGCTCGATGAAGCGGCCTTTCTTAATCTTAATCGGGTGGGCGTTGTCGAAACCTAACACTCGTTGACCTGCGCGGTCGTGCAGCGTCAGCGAATACTTGATTCCGTGGGGAACCTCTGGAGAGGCATCCACCGTATGCGCTTCAAACTTGGCAAAAAACTGCCCGTCCATAAGCTCAATCTCCGTCCCATTAAGGTCGAGTAGGGTCTGGAGTTCATGGGAACTGATTGCCATCGTGTGATGTTATCAGACTTTGATATCTTCAACAAGTGGCTAATTAATCGGTGTTGGGAGCACGCCATCTGTCCGGTCGCCATACTGCCCCGAAGGGGGTACGCCATGCGGCCAACAGAGCTATTACAGGAGATTCGGATACCGTAGCCAAAACGTAACCGCTTCAAATCACTACCTCTTGATTTGTAAGGCTTCGCGTGGCTTCAAATCAATGTTGCGGGTGAGGCAAAATCTTGATTTACTGAGACTTTTCTGTTGACCTCTCTCCTGTTAATCCGTGTGTCCCTGGTTCGAGCCCAGGTCGAGGAGCCAAATTCCCAGTCTGCAGTTTTACGCCAACGAAAACTTCAGCGTGCCCAGGTTGCCCACCTTCGATTCAATCTTATCGCCTGCTTTTAACCATACCTGTTTGTCTTTGGGTTTTCCCAAAATAACCCCCTCAGGGGTGCCAGTAAAAATGATATCTCCTGGTTGCAACGGAAAGTGTTTGCTGATGTAAGCAATCATTTGCTGGGTGTTGCAGATAAAATCATTGGTATTAGAAGACTGGCGCAACTCACCATTCACCCAGGTTTCAACGCTCATGACATTTGGGTCACCGGCGATATCCGCCGACACAAAGTACGGACCAATGGGCGCAAAGTTATCCAAGGTTTTACCGATCATCCACTGGCTATTGGGCAATTCCAATTGTAAATCCCGGGCCGAAAAATCCTGAGCGGTGCAATAGCCTGCCACATAATTTAACGCATCGGCCTCACTCACATTCCAAGCCCTTTTGCCCATCACAATCAGCATCTCGGTTTCGTAATCCATCTTGACCGATAATTCTTTGGGCGGTAAGGTAATCACGCATTGATGCGGCGCCAGGGCGTTGTTGTATTTATTAAAAATCGGAGGCACACGCGGTGGTTGCATACCAATCTCTTTGGCATGGTTGCGATAGTTCAACCCCACACAAATAATTTTGCCTGGGTTTTGGAGCAGACGACCATAACCAATATCTGACTCATTCACGTAATAAGCTTTATGTGATTGCGCGGCAGTGATAACTGCTTTAAGTCCTGCCGCATTACCCTTCTGCAACAATTCATCCAAGCATAAGGGTGCGGCCATCTTAAGGCCATGAGCGGCAGCACGCACATCCAAAATACCTGCGTCGGTTTTAACGCCCAAGGTTTCGGCCCCATCTTTGTGGCGAATACACAGTAGAGTAAGGCCGGAAATCATTTCATGGGGGCCATGGTAATGTTCGCTGGCGTGGGATTCGTCGGCAGCATTGGCGCCACCCCCCATGGCCATTAGTCCTGCAGCGGCAATGGTACTTTTTTGAAAAAAATCGCGACGACCGTTCTCCATAGCGTCCTCTTTTGTTTATTGTTTTAAATTTGCCATTGGGCAAATTTATGCCTACTGTACACCTCTTGCGTCTTGGTAAAAAGCGACCCCATGATTGACATTTCCACCACCGTCCTCATCTTGCTGCCCTTAGCCGCCACTGTGGCGGGCTTCGTGGATACCTTGGCTGGGGGTGGTGGGTTGATTACCGTACCTGCCCTACTCTTGGCGGGGTTGCCCCCTCTCAACGCCCTGGCTACCAACAAGGTGCAGGGCAGTATTGGCACGCTCACAGCGTCCGTGCTGTTAATGCGCAAGGGTTTACTCAAACCCGCTCAGCTTAAAACCCCGCTGTTCTATTGCACATTGGCAGCTGTTTTGGGTACGGTATTGGTGCAGTTCTTACCAGCCGTCTGGTTGAGTCGCATTGTTCCCTTGGTGTTGTTAATCATTGCCCTTTATTTTCTATTGGCTCCCAATGCCGGACAAATTGAAGCGCGCCCACGCTTGCAGGCCCATCTCTACCAACGTCTGGTGCTGCCCATCATCGCCTTCTACGATGGCCTCATTGGTCCTGGTACCGGATCATTCTTCTGTTGGGCTGGGGTGGCCTTACGGGGTCAGACCCTACTCACAGCCACAGCGCATGCCAAAGCCTTTAACTTTATGAGTAACCTGGCCTCCGTGGCAGTATTTGTGCTGGGCGGGAAGGTGCTGTGGGACATTGGGCTGTGCATGATGTTGGGGCAAATGCTGGGTGCCGGTTTGGCCACAGTGGTAATGGTCAAAAAAGGGTCTGTACTAATTCGTCCCATGATTGTGGCGGTCTGCTTCATTATGCTGTTGCGGTTGTGGGCCAATGCTTAATTTATGCCGCGCGCAATTCCTTACGACTGGCCACCAGCGAGCCGCCAATCATACCCGTGAGGCTGGCCATGAGACCTGCCAATTGCGGTGGAATTAGGGCATCCGGTGCCACCCATTCGCAAATTAACCAAACACCAGCGCCCATCACCACCGAAAGGAATCCACCCAAGGGCGTGGCGCGTTTCCAATACAGACCAAAAGCCAAAGGTACAAAAGCCGCCACCAAGGTAATTTTATAAGCGCCCTCCACCATCTTAAAAATAGACAGCTCGGAGCGAATGGCGATAAAGGTAACGAGGCAGGTAAACACAAACACCACCAAGCGCATCACCTTTAACAGCTGTTGATCCGTCATTTCTTTGTAAAACCCTTTCACAATATTTTCTGCAAAAGTCACGGAGGGTGCTAAGAGAGTGGCTGAGGCGCAACTTTTAATGGCGGAGAGCAGCGCGCCAAAGAACATCACCTGCGCGAATACCGGTGAATGATCCATAATCAGTTTGGGCAATATGAGTTGCGAATCTGTATCGAGATATTGCTTCACCATGGCCGGATCAATGAGCGTGGCGGAATAAGCCAAAAACATCGGAATAAAGGCAAAGCAAAAGTACAGGCTGCCGCCCAAAATGGAGGCGTTGCGTGCGGTGTTTTCATTGTTCGACGAGGTGACGCGCTGAAACACATCTTGTTGCGGAATGGAACCCAACATCATAGTAATCCATGCAGCAAAAAAGCCAATCACTTCTGTGGGATTTAGGGCGGGCCAAAAGTCAAACTTACCTGCAGCGGAGGCATGATTAATCACCGCGGAAACGCCACCGGCTGTGGCGCTTAAGTCCCAGGCAATGTACACCATACCCAGCATAATGATGACCATCTGAATGAAGTCGGTGATGGCAACGGACAGCATGCCACCAAACAAGGTGTAGATCATTACCGTGGCCGCACCTATGATCATGCCGGTGTCTTTAGAGATCATGTCCTCAGACACCACATTGAACACCAAACCTAAGGCTTTAATTTGTGCCGCCACCCAACCCAGGTAAGACACCACAATGCACAGGGTTACCAAAATCTCCACGGTACGCCCGTATTTGATGCGATAAAAATCGCCAATGGTGAGGAGTTTTTTACGATACAAGGGCACGGCAAAAAACAGCCCAACCAAGATAAGGCAGAGCGATGAACCAAAAGGATCCGCCACCACCCCGTGCAGGCCTTCCTTCAAAAAGGTAGCGGGAATACCCAGCACGGTTTCTGAACCAAACCAAGTGGCAAATACCGTAGCGGTGACCACATACATGGGCATGCTGTGCCCCGCCGCGGCATAGTCTGCAGTGTTGTGCACGCGCATGGCTACCCATAGGCCAATGGCCACAGAAATAATCCAATAGGCAATCACAAACCACAACAGCATGGCAACCTCTTTAAGTGCGGGTGGCTAAATTCTAACGGTTTGGTGCAGGGCTTGGCTACTTCAGTAAGGGTTCAAGGTTTAACCAGGTGCGGGATTCAGTGGTGGGCGCGCCATAAGGCACGACGCCCAAACAGGGGGCGGCAATGGCGTCTTTTAAGGTGGCGAGGTTCTCCTCGAAGGCGGTCATATGGGGGTCCATACGATTGGCCACCCACCCCATCAGGGTCAGACTCCTATTTTGGATGGCCTCCACCGTAAGCAGCGCATGGTTGAGGCAACCCAGGCGCATGCCCACCACCAAGATGATGGGCACTTGCAACAAGGAGCAGCAATCCGCCACGCTGCCCTCTGGCCCCAAAGGTACCAGAAATCCGCCAGCACCTTCTATGACCACCGCGGCTCGTGTGCGCAGTGATTCAAAAGCTGTTTTAATTTTAGCGAACGCAATCACCTCACCCAGCGCAGCAGCAGCCAAATGCGGTGCCATGGCCACTTCAAAGGCGTAGGGGTTTATTTCAGTGATGGTGAGTGGAAGATGCGAGTGGGCGTGCAGCAAGCGCACGTCCTCATTCACCCAAACGCCCTCTTCCCACAGGCATCCCGAAGCCACAGGCTTCAACCCCACCGCTGTAGTGCCATGCTGCTTTAAGGCATCCAGCAGCGCCACCGCCACGGTGGTTTTACCAATACCGGTATCGGTACCGGTGATAAACCATGCCGGGTTAACGTTCACGATAACACCTCATTCAATGCCCCAAGGGTGGCTGTCACCATGCGCGTAAATTCATCATTGCTAATGGTATAGGGCGGCATAAAGTAAACCGTGTGGCCAACGGGGCGCAATAACACTTCGCGTTTCAAGGCCGCTTGGTGAAAACACCGCGCAAAGTCGGGAGCGGCCCCCACCACATCAAAGGCCCAGATCATGCCGCGGTTTCGAAAATGCGTGATGGCCTGGTGCTGTTGCAAAGGTTGAGCAATGCGGTTTAACGCGGGCAGCCGCTGTTGATTGGTATTGATCACGTCATCCGCTGCAAAAATATCCAATACAGCCAGCGCTGCGCTGCACGCTAATGCGTTACCCGTATAGGAATGCGAATGCAAAAAACCACGCGCCGTGTTGTCGTGGTAAAAGGCTTGATAAATACTGTGGCGCGTCATCACCACGGACAAAGGCAGATAACCGCCAGTAATACCTTTGGAAAGGCATAAAAAATCAGGGGTAATACCGGCCTGTTGATGTGCAAAGAACGACCCGGTGCGGCCAAAGCCCACAGCGATTTCATCGGCAATAAAATGTACTTGGTATTGTTCACATAAGCGACTGGCCTCACGCAAAAACTCAGGCTGATGGAAAACCATACCGGAAGCGGCTTGGATGAGCGGCTCCATAATAAAGGCGGCTAAGTGTTGGTGATGTTGTTGCAGATGATTTTCTAATGCTGCTAACGAACGCTCCTGAGTGCCCGGAAAACGTAAATCGGGTGCAGGAATGGTAGCGCTCATGCGAATAAGAGGTGCGTAAGCGTCACGGAACAGGGCCACATCAGTTACCCCTAAGGCGCCCATGGTTTCACCGTGATAACTGCCAGCTAATGCTAAGAACTGTGTTTTATGTTCGTGACCTTCGTTGCGCCAATAATGCGCGCTCATTTTTAATGCGATTTCAGTGGCAGAGGCGCCATCGGAACCATAAAAACAATGGCCCAGTTGATGCTGTGTGAGTGCGGATAGGCGTTCGGATAGCGCCACCACGGGTTCATGAGTAAACCCCGCCAACAACACATGCTCCAATTTTCCCAGTTGCGCTTCAATGGCGGCGCGAATGCGCGGATTATTGTGGCCAAAGAGATTCACCCACCAAGAACTCACCCCATCCAAGTAACGGTTTCCATCACAATCCACCAACCACACCCCCTCCGCATGATCAATGGGGATGAGCGGAAACTGTTCATGTTGTTTCATTTGCGTGCAAGGATGCCAAACAGCCGCTAGGCTGCGCGCCAATAAATCCTGATTGCTCATGCCAACTCCTTCAAGGCGGTTAGCAATTGATCTACTTGTTCTGTGGAATGGGCGGCGGACAAAGAAATACGCAATCGCGCTTGGCCCTCAGGCACGGTGGGTGGACGTATGGCGGGCACCCAAATGCCACGGGCTTGTAAAGCGGCACTGATGCGCATCACACTGGCGTTATCTCCCACTAGGATGGGGTGAATGGCTGTTTGCGACGGCAAAGGGGTCAGACCCCGAATAGGGGTCTGACCCCTATCAAGGCCCTGCTGCAACTGTCGCCCTAAGGCACGCAGATGTTCACGGCGAAATTCATCAACGCGCATGCATTCAATACTGGCCAGAGCTGCAGCGGCCAAAGCGGGCGGCGAACCGGTGCTAAACATATAGGTGCGCGCTCGTTGTTCCAGCCAATCAATGACGTCTTTAGGGCCTGCCACAAAGGCGCCAAACACACCCGCCGCCTTGCCTAAGGTGGCCATATACACAATGCGGGGTGAGACAACACCCAGATGGGATAACGTACCACGGCCCTCAAGGCCCAGCACCCCTAAGCCATGGGCATCATCCACGAGAATTTGCGCATCAAAACGTTCGGCCAATGCCACCAAATCAACCATGGCGGCCATGTCGCCGTCCATACTGAACACGCCATCGGTGATGATCCACTTCTCAGCAGCGGGGGACTTTTGCAGCAATTGTTCCAAATGCGCCAAATCTCCATGGCGGTACACGTGAACCGATGGAGATGAAGAGAGACGAATACCATCGATTAGGCAGGCATGATTGAGTGCATCGGAAAACACCGCCGCACCCTCACCCACCAAGGCCGGGATAATGCCCGTATTGGCCATATAACCTGTGGAGAAATGCAGGGCACGCTCGTAGCCCAACCACTCTGCCAAAGCAGCCTCCAGCGCATGCACTGCAGAGGAATGCCCTGAGATAAGCGCTGAGGCAGCGGCACCCACGCCAAAGCGGTCTAGAGCCTCATGGGCCGCTTGGATTAAGGCGGGATGATTGGCTAGACCTAAGTAATCGTTACTGGCAAAGCTTAACAGGGGGACCCCATCCACCACCATCACAGGCCCCTGAGGGCCTTCAATGGTGCGGCGCTGGCGCAGCAGGCCCTTAAGGCTTAAGGAGGATAGGGCTTCATGGAAACGTTTCATCATAAGATTATAACCAGTAAGGCTTTTGCGGCGTAGCGGCAAGGGCTATAATTCATGGTTTTACAGCTTAAAGACCTCATTATTGCTATGGCAGCCTTCGGTACAGAAAAAGTCTTGTCGGTTCATCACTGGAATGACACCCTATTTAGCTTCACCACAACCCGTGACCCAGGGCTTCGTTTTGAAAACGGCCATTTCGTCATGATCGGGCTGGAAGTGAACGGCAAACCCCTGGTGCGCGCCTACAGTATTGCCAGCGCCAATTACGAAGAGTATTTGGAGTTTCTGAGCATTAAAGTGCAAGACGGCCCCCTCACCTCACGCTTGCAGCATATTAAGGTAGGCGATGATATCTTGGTCAGTCGCAAACCCGTGGGCACCTTGGTGACTCATGATTTGCTCCCCGGGCGCCATGTGTATTTGTTCTCCACTGGTACCGGCTTGGCTCCTTTCATGAGCATCATCAAAGACCCTGAAACCTACGAAAAGTTTGAGAAAGTCATTCTGGTCCATGGCGTACGCCAAGTGTCTGAATTGGCTTATCGCGATTTTATTCAACATGAATTGCCCCAAAATGAATTCTTTGGAGAAGACGTACAGCAGAAATTAATTTACTACCCCACCGTCACGCGGGAAGAATTTGAGACCACGGGGCGCGTCACCACCCTTATTGATAGCGGACAACTGTTTAAAGACATTGGCCTACCTCCACTGGACCCCAGTGTGGATCGCGCCATGATTTGCGGCAGCCCCGGTATGCTGAAAGATATTTCAGCGCTCTTGGACGTGCGCGGCTTTAAGATTTCCGAAGGGGTGGGCGAGCCTGGCGATTACGTCATTGAACGGGCCTTCGTAGAGCGCTAAGGTTTGCGTGAGCGATCGCGTGCCATAAAGGCGTACATGGCCGGCACCACAAACAACGTAAACAAAGTCCCAATCGATAGACCCGTAAAGATCACCAAGCCCATGGCGCGGCGTGCCGACGCTCCAGCTCCTGAAGCCAACACCAGGGGCAATACACCCAACACCATAGCCGCCGTGGTCATCAGAATGGGGCGCAATCGTACTGCCGACGCCTCAATCACCGCATCCACTCGGCTCTTGCCACTGAGTTGCAATTGATTGGCAAACTGCACAATTAAAATGCCATGCTTGCTGATCAAGCCCATGAGGGTCACCAATCCCACTTGGGTATAAATATTGAGTGTGGCGGCACCTAAGTTAATGAAGATTAGTGCACCAAACAACGCCATGGGCACCGATATCAATATCACCACAGGGTCCGTAAAGCTTTCAAACAAGGCCGCCAATACCAAATACACCAACAGCACGGCAAACAGCAAGGTCACCACAAACCCCCCCCGACTCTTGCATAAATTGCCGTGAGGCGCCGGAGTAGTCAATGCTATAACCCACGGGAGCCGCTTCTAAGGTGGCTTTCTTCAAGAAAGACAACACCTCTTCTTGGGAAGCAAAGGGCGCAGCCACACCGGCAATCGTGGTGGCATTGAGTTGCTGAAAATGCCCCACCGTTTCTGGAACCACTTTATGTTCTAAGGTACCCACCGAGCGTGCAGACACCAAGGTGCCATCAGCGGTCTTCAAGTGATAGTCCAGTAACTGTTCAGGATTCAATCGGTCTATCTGCTGCACCTGCGGAATCACTTTGTACGAGCGCCCACCTAAGGAAAAGTAATTAATATAACCACCCCCCAAGGCGCCGCTTAAGGTGTTGCCAATATCTTGTTGTGACAACCCAATGGTACTGGCCATATCACGGTCTACTTTAAAAGACGCTTGTGGTTTGTCAATTTTAAGATCGGCATCAATAAAGAAGAACATGCCGCTGCTGCGGGCTTTTTGTAAAACCTTCTGTGCAAC
>Ga0364893_10338_pt2 | contig 17669 bp, 15 predicted proteins | sample ExccelJu500001D3_FD_206943 | JGI IMG/M metagenome (GOLD analysis project Ga0364893, IMG submission 206943) | Enriched cells from Trout Bog Lake Hypolimnion, Wisconsin, USA - BchlTB.July16.5000.01.D3 | ecosystem: Environmental > Aquatic > Freshwater > Lake > Hypolimnion/Profundal zone | place: USA...
GCGGGACACCTGCTCCAGGTCTTTGACCTGCTTGATGCTGTCCTGCGTGCCGCGCACAGACGACGTGATGCCGTTGATCAGCTCGTCCACGGAGACCTTGTTGACGCCCAGCGTGGAGAGCACGTTCTTGACGCGCTCGCCGCCATCGGTGGCGCGCTGCTGCGCCACTTCAATGCCTTTTTCGATCTGGTTCACGGCCGCGGCGGACTGCTCGCAGGCGGCAGCGGAGGTCTGCGCGCCCTTGCGGATTTCTTCGATGGCCGACATGATTTGCGCGCTGGCACGGTTGATTTCCTGCACGGCGGAAGACAGTTCTTCGGCAGACGACGCCACTTCTTCGGCGCTTTTGGCGACATCGGTGGAGTTCTTCAGGTCTTCGGCCAGTTCGGACATGGCCTGCGTGGCCTGTTCGGATTCACCCAGTGCGGTGGCCTGTTCCTGCACGGTCTTGGCGGTTTCTTCGGCGGCGGCCGATTGCTGCACGGCAGCGGCGGCAATTTCTTCCGAACCCTTGAGGGCCTGGTTGGCAGCGGCATCCGACTGCTTGGCGCCGGTGGCGATTTCGGTGATGCCGCGCACCACTTCGATCACGTCGGTGCGAATCAGTTCGAGCTGGGCGGTGATGACCTTGCCCTTTTCGACCTCGCCCTCGATGGCCTTGGCCGAGTTGTTGATGCCGTCGGCAATCGCCTTCACGTCCTGCTGGATCTGGCCCACCAGGTCCTGGATCTGCTTGGCGCTCTTTTCCGAGGTTTCGGCCAGGGTGCGCACCTCGTCGGCGACCACGGCAAAGCCCTTGCCGTGCTTGCCGGCGCGGGCGGCTTCAATGGCGGCGTTCAGGGCCAGCAGATTGGTCTGGTCGGCAATGCGGGCCACGGCCTTGACGATGTCGCCAATATTGGCGGCCTGCTTTTCCAGCTCCACCACCATGGCCACCGAGGCAATCTGGCGCTGGCCGGCCACGGCCACATTGGTGATCAGGCTGGCAATGTCGGCACCGGTCTTGGCCACCAGGGTTTGCGAGACCTCGGCCTTCTTTTGGCTGATGTCGGCGTTTTGCAGTTGCAGGGCAATGGCCTCGATCACCAGCTTGAAGGCGGTCATGGATTCCTGCGCCGCACCGGATGCCACTTCGGCGCCGGTGGCGATCTGGGTGGCCGCGCCCTTGAGCAGCTCGGCCGCGGACGATGCCTCGTTGATGCCGGAAGACAGCTGGCTGGTGGCCGCGGCGATGCGCTCGGCGGCCTGCTGCTGCTTGCCTAGGGTGCGGGCGCGCTTGCGCTGCACATCGGCCTCGCGCGAGGCTGCGGCGCTGGACTTGCCGGAGTCGGCTGCCATGGAAACGGGGGTGGGGGAGGATTTCCGGATCAGCGCCATGTTGCGCTCCTTGTGAATAGGTGAGGCAGTCGAACCCTGCAGCCGCGGTGAGCTGAGGTGCGCCAGAGTATTGCTTGCATGGCTTGACTGTAGGAGCCGCTGTGGCGCAGACATCCGCCGGAAGAGGTACTCCAGCTACCCGTCTACCGGTAGCTAAGCTCGTTTTTTTTGAATAAAGCCAAGTAGCGGCTCAGTCAGCACGCTCGTTGTTGATCACATAGCGCGTCAGCTCGGCCACGGTGTGGCGGTCGAGTTTGCGCATGATGTTGCGCCGGTGTACTTCCACCGTGGAACTGGCAATCAGCAGCTGCTGGGCAATCTGGTTGGAGGTATGGCCGGCCGCCACCAGCTTGAGTACCTGGCGCTCGCGCTCGCCCAGCACTACCGATGAACGGGCCCGGCCATTGCTCCCTAGCAGGTTGTCGGTGACCACCCCGGCTACATTTGGGCACATGTAGGTGCGCCCACAAAGTACGGCTCGGATGGCGCTCAGCAACTCGGTGCTGGCTGCTACCTTGGTGACGTAGGCTTTGGCACCGGCATCAAGCATGTCCAGCACGTGGCGCCGGTCGTCGTAAGCGGACAGGGCCACCACCTTGATCTGCGGCCACTGCTGCAAGATACTGCGGGTGAGTTCGATGCCGTTCATGCCCGGCATGCTGATGTCCATGCACACCACATGCGGGGCAGTGGTTTGAATTAGGGGGATGACCTGCAGGCCGTCGCCGGTCTGCGCGACCACTTCCCAGTCCGACTCGGCCTGTAGTACGTGACACAGCAGCTCGCGCACCATTTGGTGGTCGTCGACAATCAGGATCCGGATAGTCATGGGCCCTTTGCCGATTGAAACGTTATATTGTTGTCCACGGATTCCGTGGAACTGTTGAGATTCTAGACTCAAGCCTTCTGGCACACAAGGCCGAGCCTGGTTCAATGAGCTATGAACGATAGTTATCGGCTCCCACCGCCGCCGCAAATCGTGCCGAAGAAACACTTTGTGTCTTCGTTAGGAGGGTGGCAGAGTAGAACGCCGTGCCGCTGAAGACCAATATGACAATAGGGGTATACGCCCGCGAGTGAGAGTTGTCGGCTGTATAGCGTTTAGTTTGAAACTTGAGATCGCAGGCACCGATGAGTTAGCCCACCGGCCGGCTGCATAGGGTTGGCGGGCGTGTGTTTGAGTTTGGACATGCAAAAATATGCGATAGAGATGAAGCGGTGTGCAGCCCCCAAGATTCCATCCCCATGTTCTGTGTGCTACTCTGTGGATAACCTCTGTGTACCAAGGGCAAACCCGCATGCCTATTGGACTTCCAGATGATGCCTAAAAAGGATGCAGATCGTTTCGGCGGGTGTGGTAAGGAGTTTGCTATACCAACATATCCCCTGCCCTCTTGTAGCTCTCCACAATAGCATCAGAGAGTTCCGCTTTTTCCGCGAGCCCAAGCTGTTGCTCATGCATGTCCAGGAGCACATCCACTTTGCCGGCCTCGACTGGATCGAGCGCGTAGCCCTGTCCATTGCGCGCCCTGGTGTGACAACCCTGGATGGTGACCAGCGCTGCGGTGAAGTCTGCCATCTGGACCGCCCCATAGCCCTGCTCTGCCAGGTAGATGCCGGCATAGGCCCTAATGAACAGTTCCTTGCAGTGCTCGAAGTCGCCAGCACCGGTGGTTAGTGATAGAGCGACTTGCGTCCGGCCAGGCCAATTGAGGTTTGAGTCTTTTCTGAGATGGCTTCTTTTGACAGAGCACGCCAGATGGGATTACCGGTGAGCATGAGGAGATCGCGCGTGTTTTGATTCAGAGCGCGGTTCTTGGATTTATTCCTGCTCTTTTTTGAGCTCATAACTGTGCGGTACCTTCGAGTCGACAGTGTTTACAACAAGAAAAAACCCGCACGAGGCGGGCTTCTTAATGGTAGGTGGAGACCTGATTAAGCTTGTTGAATCAGGAAATCGGCCTTGTTAAGGCCTTGGAGCCACTTGGGAGCAATGCCACGGCCAGACCATTCCTTGCCGGATACAGGATCGCGGTACTTGGCGGCTACCTTGGCTTTCATGCCTTCAGTCTTTTCCTTCTTGGCGCGTACGCCACCAAAGATGTCTTCTTGGGTCAGGCCATATTCAGCGATCAGGGCCTTGACCTTGCCAACGGCTTCGGACAGTTCAGCTGTGCGCTGTTCTTGAATGAGCTGGTCGAGGGCTTCTTTTTGGGCGATGAGTTCTTGCAGAGTTGCCATGTTTTTTCAATCTAAAGTTTTTTGTAAATCCGACTTGCTCAATGGATATTGATGCAATGGTTTATTTTATATCTTTTTTTAACGATCGTGTTGCAATCAATAGGAAATCTACAAGATATAGAGTTATTTTTCTGTTCGCTCATTAAAACATTTTTACGAAAAGGTTTGATCAATAGTTGCAATGGAGTATTGATGCGGTCTGGTTTGCTTTTTCGTTTCCATTCGAGTTTCAAAGCCGCAGCTCCGTTCCCTTTACTGTCTGTCCTTGTAAAGGCTCACCAATTCAATACCCAAGATTCGCAAACCGCGTGTACGTCGGCTGCCAGGCTAGGCGCACGGTTCCGGTCGGGCCATTACGCTGCTTGGATATGATGACCTCGGCAACACCAGGCGTGAGGCAAGATTCTTTGGTGTACACCTCATCTCGATATACGAACATGATGATGTCAGCATCTTGCTCAACACTGCCCGATTCGCGAATATCGTTCATGCGTGGGCGCTTGTCCGGGCGGTCTTCCAAGCTGCGGTTCAGCTGGGACAAGGCAATGACCGGGCACTGGAGTTCGCCGGCGAGAAGCTTCAATCCGCGCGAGACGTGGCCCACTTCGGTTGCTCGGTTTTCTCGGGCGTCACCGCTGCCACTCACCAGCTGCAGGTAGTCCACGATGATCAGGCCAATCTTCTTGTGGCGGTGCAAGAAACGGCGGGCCATGGCTCGGATTTCGGCAATGGTCGTCACGCCCGTATCCTGAATGTCGATGGGTGCTGAGTGCAGCTTTTCCATGGCCTCGGACACCCTCCCCCACTCGTGATCTTCAAGCTCGGCGGTCTGCAGATTCATTTGGTCAACCCGGCCGACAGAGCCCACTAATCGCATGGTCAGCTCGTCGGATGTCATTTCCAGCGAGATCACCAGGACGGGTAGCTTTTCTTCCAGGGCGCAGTGCTCGGCCATGTTCATTGCCAACGAGGTCTTACCCATTGCGGGTCTGCCGGCGATAACAACCAGGTTGCCATTTTTGAGGCCACTCGTCATGTGGTCAAGGTCGATAAAACCGGTGGACACACCGACGAGCTTGCCTGGGTTCTCTGAACGCTCAAGTAGCATTTCGTTAAAGCGGGGGATCAACACGCTCAAGGTCTTCTCTTCCGGGCGCATGTTGTCACCAGATCCAATCTTTAATATTTTGGACTCCGCACTTTCCAACTGTTCCGCTGGCGTCTTACCCTTGATTGAGAAGGCATCGGCCATGATCTCGTCGCTCACTGAAATCAGGCGGCGCAAGATCGATTTACTCTGCACGATTTCTGCGTAACGCGTGATGTTCGCAGCACTGGGCACGTACTGCGCCAGGTTGTTCAGGTAGGCAACACCGCCCACTTCGGCGGCCTTTCCAGTAAATGCCAACTGCTCATACACCGTCACCACGTCCGCCGGCTTGTCGTTGTCGATCAGTTCAACAATCGCCTTGAAGATTTCCTTGTGCTCGTGGCGGTAAAAGTCGCCCGATTTCACCAGGCCAACAATCAGGCCGTGAGCGTCGTTATTCAGCAGCAGCGCACCAAGCAGGGAGCTTTCCGCCTCGATAGAGTGTGGCGGCACGCGCAGGCTGGATTCGGGCTGGAAGTCGTCGTGGGGTTCGTTCATGGGTTACTTGGGTCGGTCGGATGTGGTGTCAACGTTGATTTGCTCTACTGCCCAATCCACTCCGTACTTATTTGCTGCGTAGTGATCAACCATCTTTGAAAAAAGTATGGGGGCACTATCCCATGTACCTGCTTCAACCTTCAAGCTCATTCCAGCGTTTGCCATTTTTGCTGTACGAAGTTCGGCTAGACCCAGGTAGGCAAACGGCCGTTGTTGATCCCGTGTCAACTGCATGAACTCACGACGAATTTCACCCCGACGCTCATCCTTGTAGGTCATGGCCATTTTGACTTCAGGGCGCTTGACTGCAGGCGCTTGTAGCATTTCGTTCGACCGTATCGCGGTTGCAACCGTCGAGCCATCACCAATGAATGGATTGACCTCAAGCAGGATCTTGTTCAGATAAGCGAGCTTTCTACTGATGTTCGCCGGATCCTGATTGGACATCTTAGTGAACGCGATCTTCAGTCCAATCTCTGATTGTCCATTGCGTATCAATGTGGCGATGTCCGTTAACTTAAGCCCGAGCTTGATGGCTGCCTCTGCAATTTCCGGATTAAGCTTATTGGGCATTGGAAGGAATTCAGAGGCTTTTCGCTTGACTGCGAATTGAACACCATCCTTCTTCTCTAACAGCTCTATGCTAATGTCTGTTTGTTCATTGATTTCAACAATCGCCTTCTTGACTTTTTCGTCCTTGAATTTGCGCCACTCTCTCCACTTAGGCTCTCCAGTCATTGGGTCTAGATCTGGCACCTTGTTGGACAAGATTTTGACCCACCACAGTGGCTCCTTCAAACTTGTTACCCCTGCAGCATTTGTTCTGTACCTGGCACAAATTTCGTACAAGGCCACAGCTTCATAGGTGGAAAGCTTCGCAATTTGGTAAATGCTGATTTGCGCGTACATCTCTGGGTGCCGCAGCTCCTTGAAGATGGTGGGCGGGAATGCCCATCGTGCAACAACATCAGACTTTGGGTTGTTAGGGTCTAACCTATCGAGTTGCGCTTCAGCAAGTAGACCCAGGTTAGTCCACCTACCAGAACTTCTAGCATCAGGGGCTTCCCAGTCCAGCCGAATTTCAGACATCTGCTGGAAGTACTCCTTAGCCTTAGCCCTGAGATCGGACTGGCCCATTTGAATGGGCTGCACAAGATCAATCAACCTGCACTCAAACAGATGCTCTGCGGGAACCACCTTGCCTTGCAACTCAAACTCAGCGATCTGACTGATGGTTGAATGAATGATGACGTTGTACAGCTTTCGAGCAACCACACTTAGCTTTCCCTTTTTTGGGATGAGTGCCAGTGTTTGCACTGGCTTCTTCACTCGAAGCTGCTGATGCTGCACTTTTTCTAGATCGCTCATGAGTTCCTTTCGTCCAGTTTATTGTATAGATTTCTGGACAACTCAAATTTTGTCAATTTTGGATGCCTAGTTTGGCGGTACAAAGCTGGACATCAAGCCAATTCAGATAGATTCTGACGCTTTCCTTAGGCGGTACAAAGCAGGACATCAGGCACATTTGAACGCTTTCGATAGACAAACAAGGTATGTTTCATCGCTCATTTTGGTTCTAGACAGGCTAGACGTTTCAAGTCTTGGCCATATATTAAGGTCGTGCAAAGGCTCTTGAGAAACTGGGAGTCTCATGCGGACAATTTTTCACAAACATGAAGCTAACGGTACAAAGCTGGACCTCAGGTGGTACAGAGTTGGACGCCAAGCGGTACAGGTTTGGACAAATGGCGGTACAAAGTTGGACATCGCTTTTTGTAACTTGTTGATTTCATTGACTAAAAAGCAAATTTTTTTACCACGAACTGTATTGAAGACTTGTATTGAAGACTTTATCTTAAAGACTGAAGGACTCTCATTTATTCCATGATCAGGAGCCAAGAAGCGCACAAAGCCAGGTATAAAACGGCCAGTTGATCAGCTAGGTGCCACTTTTTGACGGCTACAGTCGATGACATTCACGTTTCGCAATGTATTCCTGTAGAAAAGAGATGTTTCGTAAACATCGTGCATGCGCTAAAATTTCGTAAATCGGAGAAATTTCATGCGTACAAAGCAAAAGCCAATCTACCCCACCATCGATATCGAGGCACTCAATAACCTTGCACTAAGCGCAAGTAGCGTTGTCCAGCAAGCGCGAAGCTCAATGTTGGCTCCTGAGGCTCGAAAGTCGCCTCCCGTTTTCAATTCCACCCAGTTAGGTGAGCTTTGTGGCCTGGAACGGTCTCAGGTCATGTATCACGCCAAGAAGGGTGAACTGCCAACTGGTGATAAGCCAGATGTCAGTCGTCGCGAGTGGACTTTGGAAGAAGCCAGAATTTGGGTGAAGTCGTTTCGTAGCGATACATTACGGGATCCGGAGTTTGCTTCTGGGACCACTATTGCCGTTGCGAACTATAAGGGCGGCGTTAGCAAGACGACTACCGCTGCAGCCCTCGCCCAAGGATTGAGCCTACGAGGCCATCGCGTTCTGGTGATCGATACCGACCCCCAAGGGTCACTCACAACTTTGTTTGGCGTGCTGCCTGATACGGAGGTTGAAGTTGAACGCACCATCCTGGGTTTGTGTACCGGTGATGCCGATTCCATCATGCCGTCGATCCAACAGACCTACTGGGATGGCATTGATCTTGTGGCCGCTGCGCCCATACTTTTTAACGCCGAGTTCCTGTTGCCAAGTCGCCAGGCTAATGATCCAAACTTTGCCTTCTGGCGTGTGCTGGATGCTGGACTTGAAGAGGCACGCAACGTCTACGACGTCATCATTATTGATACGCCCCCCTCATTGAGTTACATCACCATCAATGCGCTGATCGCTGCAGATGGGGTACTGATGCCACTACCGCCAAATGCTTTGGATTTTGCCAGTAGTGCTCAATTCTGGAGCCTCTTTACGGGTGTGTGCAGTTCATTGTTTCAAGCGCGCGGAGAGAGCAAGCAATATTCATTTGTTGATATTTTGCTGAGCCGTGTTGACAAGGCTGATCTGATTTCGAATGACATCCGCAACTGGATTGTCAGTGCATATGGCCCAAAGGTCTTACCGGTTGAAATCCCCAAAACGAGTATCGCAGCAAGTGCATCGGCAGAGTTTGGGACGGTCTATGACATGGATGTGGGTTCTGCCCAGGCTAAGACTCTCAAACGCGCCCATGATGCCTACGAGCAACTTGTGGACTACGTGGAAAAGCAAGTGTGGGGCGTCTGGGAAGCCAACGCTGAAGCTGTTCGAAAGACAGACGCTGTAATCGCTAAAGGAGAAGCTTGATGTCAACAAAACTAAGCCCACGCGAAAGGGCCGCTCAAGCTACTGCGATGATGAACAAGGGTGTGCCGCCCTCCCCTACTCCAGTTTCTTCAAATGATGCACCAGTGAGACAAATGAACTCTGTTCAGATTGGCTTAGCCATGGCTGGTCAGAGTGGCAAGGTATCTGAGCTTGAAAAGCAACTTCTCGAAGCCGAGAAATCGATGGATGCAATGCGGGCTGATAGCGTTGCCCTTCACGCTGAATGGCAAGGGGTACTCCCTTCAAAGAAGCTTGATCCCAAGTTCATAAAGCCGAGTAAGTGGGCTAATCGCCATGACAAGAGTTTTGAGGTTAAAGAGTTTCTAGCGCTAAAGCTTGAGATTGAGTCAGCTGGCGGAAACGTTCAAGCCATCAAGGTTCGGCCGATCCCTGGCTCCTCGCCACAAGAGTATGAGATCGTTTTTGGACATCGCCGGCATCGTGCGTGTCTGGAGCTTGGCCTGTCTGTGCTCGCCACGATTGAGTCGATTGATGACAAAGAGCTGTTTAAGGAGATGGATCGCGAGAATCGCCAGCGCTCGGATCTACGTCCCTATGAACAGGGTTTGATGTATGCACGTGCACTTGATGATGGATTGTTTGGTTCGCAGCGAAAGCTCGCAGAAGACTTGGGTCTTCAGTCCAGCAACGTATCGACTGCTGTCAATATCGCACGCCTGCCAAAGACCGTTATTGAAGCATTCGATTCCCCTCTGGATATTCAGTATCGGTGGTCAGCACCCTTGAACGAGGCGTTAAAGAGCGACCCTGATCTGGTGCTTTCGCGTGCGGGTGAGATTGTTGCTGGTCGTTTGACGGGCTTGAAGATTTCCGCTGCTCATGTTTATGATCGTCTGATTGGGGCCGTTGATGTAGACCCTAAAGTCGTTTCTCACATTGTCAAACTCGGCGGCAAAGCAGTTTTTAAGGTTTCGATTTCCAAGGATAAGATGGCATTTGATTTGCCCGTTTTAAGCAAGTCGATGCTTTCAAAAGTTGAAAAGGCGATCCTTGATGTTCTGAAGGAGGAGGGTGCTCTACCGTAGAGCAACACTTCAAAGCTCCTTCATTTGAGCTAGATCAGTCTATGAAAGGGGCGGTAAATCCGCCCTTTTTTACACCCGCTTGTTGGGTGCTCTACGGTAGAGCACTTGGAGAATCCTAGGTCTGTACAGTTCTAAACCGTCGAAAGTTAGCTCGATTGACTGGTGGATGCGGCTTGAATGGTAGGGTGCTCTACCGTAGAGCACTTGCTGTTCTTGTGCCTGGTCATATCAGATTGACGCGCTCGGATGTGGTTGTCCTACGGACGGACACTCTAGCGGCTCAGTCCCAGTTGCCTATAAGAAGTAGGACACTTAGGCGATCGCGGCATCGTCTAAGAGCGACTTCCTTAGGGAAACACGTCGGCTGTTGGGTATGGGGCGTGCCCCGTGAAGAAGCGACGCTCAACTGCCTCCTTGCCTTTCTCTGTTCCCACCAAGCCTCCCCCTTTGGCACTTGGTCTCACGCCTTCTTACTGGAGACAACCGACTTCATCCCTCGTGTGGAGGAGGCGGCCGTGAGGCCAGGGGTGAGCTGAACCTTTTCGCCGGGTAGCAATTGTTCAGGTCATCGGCCAGGGTCCCGATTGGTGAACTTGAACAGTCAATAGCTGCTCAACTTTGCGAAGCTATCAATAGAGCTGCCATAAGCGGATTCATGACTTCGATTCCATCCTTCATCGGGTATGTCTGTTCGACTGGTGAAACCAACAACTTACGTACTGCACCAAGATCGGAGGCGGCCGTGAAAAAGCCCTTTGAAACTGTTGGTGCAGATGAGCGCTTGACCTCCGCGATCCAGGTCTCACCGCTACGGAACTCCAAGACCAGATCAACTTCGGCGCCATTGCTGGTCCGATAGAAGCTGGCTTGTGCGGTCGGTGCTGCGGAAATAAGCTGCTCTATAACAAAGCCTTCCCAACTCGATCCAGCCACGGGGTGACTAAGAACGGCATCCAAAGTAGTCAGTCCCAGCAGGGCGTGTACCAGTCCGCTATCGCGCACATACACCTTGGGCGAGCGGATTAGGCGTTTACCTACATTTCCATTCCAAGCGGGCAGGCGGCGTACCAGCATCAGGTCGCAAAGCAGGTCTATGTAGCGGCCAACGGTTTGTCCGCTGATTGCCAGGGCAGATGCGAGTTTGGACTGATCCAGCAGTTCGCCTTGGTTGTGGGCCAGCATGGTCCATAGACGACGCAGGGTAGTTGCAGGAATCCTGGGGCCCAAGGCCGGGATGTCTTTTTCCAAATAGGTTGTGATGAAGACTTCGCGCCAGGTCATGCTCGCAGCATCATCTTTGGCCAACCATGCAAGCGGAAATCCACCACGTACCCATAGAGCATTCAGTTCGGATACTTGAAAGTCGGGTTGAAGAATCTCACGAGCCTGGAAGGGGGTTAGTTCAACCTGCGCGACCCGTCCGGCCAGGCTTTCGCTGGATTGCTGCAGCAGCACACCAGAGGCAGAGCCCAACAGCAAAAATTGGCCACTGCTTTCTCCTTGGCGACGGCGTTGATCTATGACCCCCCGCAGAATGCTGAAAACGTCAGGCATGCGCTGTACCTCATCCAAGATCACAAGCTGTTTTGGGTGTGCCATAAAAAAGGCCTCCGGATCATCGAGTTGCCTTTGGGAGGAGGGTAACTCCAGGTCCAGATACAGGGCATTAGTGTGCACATTCTTTTGTGCAAAGGCCAAGGTGGTTTTGCCGGTTTGGCGAGGACCCAGGAGGACCACGGCGGCGAACTGGCCCAGAAGATCCGTTAAACGCTGTTGGGCTAATCTTTTATACATCCATGTATTTTATCCACTCTATGGAGCATTTACATGGTTCATTGCACGGTGGTAGACCTAGGGTGCTGACTATTTTTCCCCATACGTGCTGTCATGGTCAGGAGCCACGGTTAGCAAACGCATGAACTCACCGTCACGATAAACCGTGCAGCGCCTGGACTGCGTGATGCGAAGTAAATACATGGCATCAATGCCTTGCGGGGGCTTAACGCTGACGATTTTTTCCCGCTTCAGACCGTTGTTGTCACGATAGAACTGTGCCCAGGTCAATTGACGAATTTTTCGAAGGGTGGCGATTGCAGAAGTGCGGTGTGCAAGGTAGGGAAGGGTGTCTAAATCAGCTTGGGCGCCGATTTCTGCGGTTGCTTGAGGGTGTTGGCGTGTAAAGTTGCACGGTCGCTATGGTGGCCCCTAAATCGTCTGAACGTTGGAGCAGCTTCAAAAGCCGTTTTCCGTGGTGGGCCTAGAGCACCTGCACCTGGGTCAGATTTTTGTTGAGGCCAACATGAAGGTTTGCGTGGATGATCTGAGCCTGGATTGCGTCCATGAAGCTCCTGCGCGATGGTTCTGGAGTCGAAGGGTGTGTGCGAAGGGGAGGGAGCTGCCGTCGTTGTTGCGGGAGCGAAGTGCCGTCCAGCTATTAAGCTTGAGAATTCGGGGATAGCGTCGCGACACGTAAGCCCGGAAGGTCAACGAAGTCCCCCGTGTTGAGCGTCAAAAGGATGTAACCGTGTTCTATGGCTTGAGCGGCTATCCAAAGGTCGTTGTAGCGTGGGCGGGGGGATTTACCACTCTGCTTAACGGCTGCAGCAAGCAAGCCAAAAGCCGCAGCGGTGTGCACGGACACATCCAGGACGGGACGACTTTCCACCTGGCGCAGGTACGCTGAGCGCATCGAACGCACGGTGGCATCTGTGCAGGAATGCACACCGAAGCTCAACTCACCGATAGAGATGGCAGACGTGAATACGGGTAGGTCGCCAGCCGCCTCGATAACGGCCTTTCTATCAATTTGGTTGGAGGCTAAACCCACCCATATACAGCTGTCAAAAATCATGCCCATGGATCAAGCACCGCGTCGCCAAAACCGTCTTTGCTTTGCGTGAGCCATGAGCTTGCTTGCATCGGGGTAAGGAAGGGAAGGGTGAGGCCAGTCAAGGCCTGAGTGGCTGTCATGGTCTTTTGGGCCGGCATGATTTGAGCAATCATTGTGTGATTTCGCTCGATGGTTACGACCTCACCCCGCGTGGCAACCCGGTCAAGGATTTCGCGTGTGTTTCTGGTCAGCTCAGTAGCAGTGATGGTTTGCATTGATTCACCTGAGATGTTTATGCATAGATGCATATTGTACGTAAATTACGCATTCATGAAAATGCAAGTGATGCAAGTGTGCCTATCGAAAAGGTCAAACAAGGGACTTCTCCTTACGGTGCGGGGCAGGGAAGGGCGTTTAAAGCGGTCTGTACGCTCTTCAAATGTGGTTTGAGGGTCTTGAGAGTGTGGTGTCCCTCAAGCGCTCTGAGGGCCGCCAATTCGGCAGGAGCTGGGCCTGGCTTCAAAAGCCAGGTCCCCATCGATTTTGGCGTTACCCGAATTTAATGCTTTCCGTTGATCGTCATGATTATCCCTATAATCCACTGTTACTTAATAATCGACTAAAATACCACTTCCATTCTGAACATGTACAATTTCGTTCAAGTGCCCAGCGAAAACGTGAACGAAGGCATCCACAGCAGATGAATGAATCAATTAATGGTTGTCAGTACGATGTCCGGACGCTAACATTGGCGCTGTCCTTCTTCAGGAGATCCATTCATGACCGCAGTTGCCACATCCAAATCTGAACGCATCGACGTGCGCGCAAGCCTGAGCGTCAAGCTCCTCCTTCAAGAGGCCGCACGTACAGCGCACAAAAACGTCAGCGAATTCATGCTCGATGCGGCCATCGTCGCGGCCAACCAGATGCTGGCCGATCGCCAACGGTTTGAACTGCCAGCGCACCAGTGGAAGGCCTTTGAAGATGCATTGGACCAGCCGGTGAGCGCCAAGCCTGGGCTCAAGAAATTGCTGAGCGAGCCGGGGTTGCTGGGTTGATTGCGAGGTCCTATGACCCCATTCGCAAACTGGTGGCGACCGATTCTGTCGATGCCTTTGATTGCCAGCACCCAGAGCTCAACGTCTACCTGCAGCGCTTTGCCCTGGTCAATCAAAGGGCCAACAGCGCCCAAACCTACGTTGCCACCTGCGCGGGTGCGGTCGTGGGCTTCTATAGCCTGGCCGTGGGCAGTGTGGAGCCCAGCGCACCCCCTCACCGTGTCACCAAAGGCCTGCCCAAACACGCAGTGAGCGTCATGCTGCTGGCCCGACTTGCGGTTGACCATGCACACCAGGGCGTGGGACTGGGCAGGGCACTGCTAAAGGACGCTCTGCTACGCACGGCTAGGGCCGCTGATATCGCGGGTATTCGGGCGCTGCTGGTGCATGCCAAGGACGAGGCCGCGCGCAACTGGTATCTTCAATGGGAGTTCGAGCCCAGTGTCACGGACCCTTTGCATCTCTACTTGCTGATGAAAGACCTCAAGGCCATGGTCTCGCTTGCCCCTGGGCAAGCCTAGTCCAGAAGTCACTCCTATGGCATTGACATATCCGGATCGTGCAGACAAATGGCTCGGGTGCGCGTGCGCAATTCGGGCGTTGCAGTGGGGTATCTCCATATGACCGATCTGAGCTTGACCCAGAGCGCTCAGGGCGACAGGCCCCTGTTCCACGACATCGCACTGCAGGGCGCACCCGAGAAGCGAGGCCGAGGACGCCCGATCGGATCCAAGGCGCAGGTGGTCAAGGAAGTGCGTGCCCTGGGCGTGCACCACTTTGCCTTCGTGCGCTCCAGCCTCTTGGGCCTGGACCTGGCCGATGCCTTTGCGCGCTATATGGCATGGTGCGACAGTGCAAGTGATTTGCGCTATGTACAGAACCGGCGCGATGCGCTCTTAAAACAGATCATCGAGGCCGGTCGGCAATACGACGCAACGCTGCCCCCTGGCGCCAAAATTGGCCACTTACTGGATCTGCTGCGCAGTGATGCCACCGTCAAGCCGGTGGTGGCGCTGCCGTCTCTGGACGAATGGGTAGAGGGCGAGGGGATGGATCCGGACGGCTGGAGCGAAGCAGATCTAATGGCCGAATACAAGGCGCATTTTGGGCTGGACAATGCCGACGCCATCGATGCGGCCGATGGAATAAAGGACCCGGTGGGTGAGCGGGTGAGGGCACTTAACTTTTTGGAAACCGTGCTCTCGGTGATTCCGGCGGCCAACGACCGGCTGGAGTCCTGGTTTGCCAGACCGGTGATTAAGTGCTTGCGCAACGCGGGACTCTTGACGCTGTCTGACCTGGTGCGCTTCATCAATGCCTATGGTTACGGCTGGCATTCCCTGATCAAGGGTTTTGGCAAAGAGCGCGCGCGCCAGGTGCTCGCCTGGTTGGTACTGGAGCAGGAGCACCTCAACTTGCCGGTGTCGGGCAATGTCCACGAGCCCAAGTCCAAGCGCGCACTGCGGGTGGCCGACTTGTTGCCCGCGGTGGGAGAAGCGTTAGCGTCGCTGTCCCAGTTTGGCGCCGGCACCCGGGTGGCATCGGAGCTTGCGCACATGCAGCGCACGCCCAACCTGGCAGGAGCCCAGGGTGACTTTAGAAGCCACATGGCCAATACGCTGGGCGCCAAGAACGACCTGGAAGCGGTCAATGCTTGGCTTGAGCGCTACAAGGAAAAGCCCCATACCCTGCGCAGTTACAGAAAAGAGGTGGAGCGCTTTTTACTCTGGTGCGCACAGGAGCTCAAGAAACCACTCTCCAGCGTGAACGCACCGGACTGCCAGAAGTACCGGGAATTCCTGCAAGCGGTTCCTGCCACATGGATGGAGCGCTTGTCAGTAAAAAGAACGGACCCGCTTTGGAGGGCCTTTCGCAGCCAACCGAGCCCTGCCTCACAAAAGCAGGCACTGGTGATATTGCAAACCATGTATGGCGGCTTGGTGGATGCGGGATATCTGGTGGCCAACCCCATGCGCGCGCTGATGAAGAGTTTTGACCTTCCGGTGACCAAAATGGACATCCGAAGGTCTTTTACGGAAGCCGAGTGGGGCCATGTGCTGCAAACCCTGGAGGCACTTCCGGTGGGGCCTGAGCGGCTGCGCCTGAAATGCATTCTGGAGTTGCTGGTGACGTCCGGCATTCGCCTCGAAGAACTGGCCCGGGCCCGGCACAAGGACTTGCGCATAGAGGCATTGCCGGATCTGCCTGAGGCGTGGGTGCTTACGGTAAGGGGCAAGCGCAACAAGACGCGTGAGGTTCCGCTGCAGAGCGAGGTGGTGGCGTTGCTGGCAGCTCACGGACGAGAGTTTATGAACGAAGACGTGAAGAGCCCAGACCAGGACAACTTGCCTTTGATCCGTACGCTGTATCCACCTGTGCCGCGATGGTGTCGGGGGGAGGGCGGTGAACTGGTGGCGACCTCCAGCACCGAGGAGACCGGGTTGGCCTTGTCCACGAGCGCCATTTATGCAGCACTCAAGCGATTCTTTAAGAAGGCGGCCAAATCGGCAGCACTGGCCGGGCTGGATGCACGCCGATTCGAGAAGGCATCAACACACTGGATGCGCCACACCTTTGTGCGCCAAGCCCTTGTGGATGGCGTGCCCATTGAGGTGGCGTCAGAGCTAGCAGGGCACGCCAGTATTGACACCACCTCGATCTACTCGACGCAGGAGCTGGCTAGAAAGATCCGGGCGGTGATTGGAATGCGCAGAAGGTCTGCGCAGTCGCAAATCTGATAGGTCAGGAAAGGTGCTTTCCCGCAAGGCCCGTTAGCTCGAACATCGTGACCTCGGATTTGCCCATGACTGCCTTGAGTTTTGCGTCGCACAGGATGTTGCGCTTGTTAACCGGGTTCTGCAGGTTGTGGGCTTTGATGTAGTCCCACAGTTTTTTGACAACCTCGGTGCGCGGCAGTGGAGCGGCGCCGACGATGGCGGCCAACTCAGCGCTGGGCTTCAGGGCTTTGAAGAATGCGGATTCTTTTTTGGGAGCTTCGTTGAATCCACTGTGATTTTTCAAGCCATAGCTAAATTCAGCTTGCCACAATGAAACAGAATCCTTGCCCGGTAATTGACGAAGTTACGGAACCCTCGCGCGTTGGCTTTGATAAGTTGGATGGCACTGTTGAAGCCCTCAGCGCAGGCGTTGCTGATTCCGTGTTGGCTGTAGTTCAGCAGCCCTTCCTCGTGGCGGCGCAGCATCTTGACGACCTTCTTCATCGGCTCCAGGCGGCTTCTCATCGCGTTGTTCGACCAGGCTTTGAAGAAGCGATTGGCGGCGCCCTTGTAGCTGTAGCTCCAGAAATGGCTGAAGTTCTCCTTGATGCACCAGGCCCGACTCGTCTTCAAGTTGAGCTGGTTCAAGGCCCGAAACGAGACGGCCTCAGCGCTTCGGCTGTCGGCATACTTTCTCAACCAGGCCCATTTGCTTCCCACCAGTGGCGAAGTGCCCGCTTGCGTGAGCTTGCGGTGCTCCTGCTTTCTGACTGCATCCACTGCCTCACCGAGGTACTTGGCAACGTGGAATTTGTCATGCACGATGTCCGCCTGCGGCATGCACTGTTTCGCTGCACTCATGTACGCCGGCCACATGTCCATGGCCACCGCCTTGACCGACGCGCGTTGCGCTGGAGTAAGTGTTTCCATCAAGCTCACGGCCGCGACCAACTTCCTCTCAGGAACCAAGTCCAGTACGCGCGAGCGGTCAATGTCGGTCAGTATGCTGGCGTAGGTGTGGCCTCTCTCAGAGCTCTTCTCGTCGATGCCAAGGTACGTAATCTCTTCCTCGGTACGTCGCAGCATTCCGCGCTCCACGGCGCTGACCATGATGGCATTGACCGTACTCCAGGAAAGGCGGGTGAGCGTGCAGACGGCTTGGGTGGTGGGACATGCCTCCAACAGCTTGATAACGAAGGCCGCCATCAGCGTGGTGACCCGGCTGTAACGCTCGGCCCAAGGCACCGTCAACTCTTCGACTGTTCCGTCTTCGTATTTAAGTTGGGGAACCCGAGCCTTAATGATGGTCTCGAATTGACAGGTGTCCAGGTGACGCCACTGGCGTTCGGTCCAGCCATTGATATGCGCCCTCTTGGTGGCATCGGTGGGGTCGCCCCAGACCTGACCCTTCTTCAAAACCACTTCGACCACCACACGCTGTTCGG
>Ga0364893_10450_pt1 | contig 17432 bp, 10 predicted proteins | sample ExccelJu500001D3_FD_206943 | JGI IMG/M metagenome (GOLD analysis project Ga0364893, IMG submission 206943) | Enriched cells from Trout Bog Lake Hypolimnion, Wisconsin, USA - BchlTB.July16.5000.01.D3 | ecosystem: Environmental > Aquatic > Freshwater > Lake > Hypolimnion/Profundal zone | place: USA...
AGAATCTCATCTCCTTTTTTTTGAAAATGTTTTCTGTTAGGTGTTCCCTTTTTCCAGTCTTGGTCATGATGTGTTTTGTAATCAATAATCATCCAGCGCTTTTCCTTCTCATGCCAGTCGATACGATCAATACGGCCTTGTAAAAGAAGAGAGCGTCCAAGAGATAAGATTATTTTTTTTTCTAGAGGTCCTCTAGAAGACATTCTTTTATTTTCAGCGGCCATGATTCTCCATCCCTCCGCGTAATGGTCGACTTCGGTCTTTGCAAACCCTTTGAGTGTTGCGAGGGCTTCTTCGAGTTGCATCTTAATTGGTAAGGTGGGTCCAGGTGCAAAATGATGACTTGCAATGTTAAGAAGTCTTTGAGAGAGCCATGCCGTGATGTCACTTAGAGTACGAGCGTGAAGAGTGCTTCCTTCAAGGGCGTAATCTCCTAAGACTTCATGAATCAAGGTTCCAAAATGCCCAGCATCCATTTCTTGAGACGCATCCTTCACTTCTTGGAGCTTTAAGACATGTTGAAGATAGAAAAGCCGTGGTGATTGCAAGTAGGTCCGTAATCCTGTCACTGTGACAGTCGTGATAGTAGGCTTCTTGGATAACTCAACAACTCCTAGTTGCTGTATGGATTCCAACGTCATAGCCCCTGAGGTGGGAAGAGGATTCTCGAGCGCCTGATGTGTGGTCGCGTTCTGCATTTCCGAGGATGGAGGCTTTCCCTTACCTTCAAGAGGAGGTGGATCTAGTTGGGAGAGATCTTGTGAGATGGAGAGCGATATTTTTTCTTTTGCTTTGACGTTCCTTTGAGTGAGTGAGAGGACACGTTTTGGTAATTCTTCCAAAGGCAATCCAAGAGTGAGTAGACGACTGGGACGTGTTGGTTCTCCCTTTCCATTGTAGCGTGGTGCAATCAAAATAGCCTCTCTTGAGGCTACGATACTTTGCAAGAGATAGTGGTCACGTGCAAGTATGCTTCTCTCATCAGCAATTCCAAGGCGTTTTTTCAGTCCCTCTGGTAAAAAGGCATTGCTCGTGTGACTTGCGGGCCATGATCCTTCATGACAGGAGGTAAGAATAGTGCAGGGAGCATCATCAGAAGCAATTTCTAGCCATCCTAGCAATTCAACTGCTCGTGGTTCTTCTCTTTCTGGAATCTTTTTCTCTACAAGAAGTTCAAGCGCCTTTTCAATGAGGTGACTCATTGTGCACGTAAAGGAGCGAGCTGAGCTGCTAGCCTCTATTTCATCAAATATTTCTAAGCAGATCTCTAAAGAGCCTAGAAAATAATGTCCTAATGAGGTATCTGTACGAATCTTACGTTTGCCAACAATCCGCAATAATAAGGATCGTAGTTCGCGGATGCCATTATCGAGCGTATAAGGGGTTGAATGCTTTCCGATGAGCCCTTCAAGTTCTTCTAAGGAGCTAATAAGTTTTTGGTTTTTTTTGAAATAGGCCAAACTTTTTTTTTCTAAAAAAGGAGGAAGATGTTCCCGCTCGATCCTATCGAGTTGTTTTAAAAAATCCTCTGGTTCGTGGCAGTGCGGATAAATATCAGGATGCTGCACAAGCGTCCTCACCTCTTGAATAGAGGGGCCGCAATGAACTTCATGATTTAAAAAACGAGCAATGGCTTGGAGAAGTCGATGAAGTCGTCCTCCACGAAAGGGAAGCCCCCCCAGCCCATCGTGTAAAAATACCTTCCCTTTCTAAAGCATCACACAACATCGGGAGCGTATTTATGTCCGGAACCGCTACGCTCACCAATGAGGGCTGCTCTTTCATGAGCGAAACAAGTCGAAGGACTTCTTTCGCTTGATCTTCACTCCGTTCGCATGGGATGAGTTGAGTATCTTGAATTAAGGCAGGGTGTTCTAACCAATACGGGGTCACTAGCATCCCTTCTTTATTAAAGCCGGCGGCATGTTCCTTTGGAGCCATGATGATGAGAGTTGGATCTACTTTTTCAAAAAAAGATTTAAAAATAACTCTACTCTCGACAACTCCGGCAACCAGGACGCGCAATTCCGTTTCGGCTACTCCATTTGCAAGAGAAGATCGTAAAAAATCAATAGGATCACTATAACCCCAGGAAGCTAAGAGTTCACGGTAGTTGTGTTGCAGGCATGCTAGTGCTTGCCAGCGCGGCTCTTCTCGTTCTGCAGATTCTGGAGAAAGCTCGCCGATCGAGACTGCTAGGTTTTTAAAATCAAGCCCTACGCTTCCTAGTTCATCTGCCAGTGCCTCGATGATTGGTATTAACCCGGACATTGCACACCGATCTACTGCGGAGACCGAGAAGCCAGATGGATGCTGAGTAAGACTCCCATTGTGACTTGAGCGGTATGTACTCATAGAGCCCGGTATCAAAACACTCGCCTGCGTTGACTCGCTTGACGAAGTTCGTCTCGCCCTTTCAGAGCTACCTAAAAGAGCCTGTAAACTCTGGGCAGCCTCCCCCACAGTCTCTTGGGCTGCCGGTGGTACCCCATCAGCCTTCGCGTTATGCTCGTCACGATTAGTATGAAATATCTGGGTTAAATTTTCTCGTGTGCTCGTCGGCGTGTCTTGAGTAGAAAGGGGTTGAATTTTTTCAAACAGAGACCTGGGGAGCCTCTTAAAAGCCTCACTCCAAGCAAGACGGCATGTCCATTCGTGGGCTTCGGGTAATAATTTTTCTGGCGGAATGAAAAGCACTCTTACCGCTTCTCGTAGTGTGAGAATACGGGGTGGAATGAAAGAAATTTTTTCTTTCTCTGCTTGCAGTGCCAAGAGTTCTAAAAGTCTTCTTCCCGCACGTCCCCCTGGAAGAACCACTACACTCCTAGAAAGATCTGCTCGAGAACAAGAGGCTCCTTCATTCCATTCATGTAGCAAATAATTGGCAAGACGTGGCAACCACGGAGTACTCCAGCCAAAGAAGATGGGTGTTCGAATAGGCACAATACTGCAATAAAATTTATCCCGAACAAATAGGAGAGCTCTAACCCGGATATTTCATACTAAATCTATTACGGCTTATGGAAAACTCTATGGTTACTGTGTTGGTCTCGAATTGTGATTTGGGCAGTATGTGCACATACTGCCCGGCATCACAACCCTTCGCTCGCCTTGTACTAAAAAGCTTTGCACAGTGCTTCATTATAATTCAGTATGAAATATCTGAGCTAACTTATAACCTCGGCCTCAAAAAGCTCCAGAGCTTTTTGAATGAGAGGATCGTTTTTAAAATGATCCATCTCCTCGGAGGTTAAGAGTGGAATGGCAGAAGAGTCCTCAAGAGGCGTAGGAGAATTTTTTTTAGGTGAGGGAGGAGCGTTTTTTTTAGGTGTTTCTAGGGCAGGCAAAACCTCTTGAATGTCTTCATGAACGGTTTCTTCTGGAACTTCTGCTCCTGTAAAGAGTGTGACTAATTCTACTTTTTCTCCCAAAGTCGTCGCGAGTCGTTCCTGAATTTTCTTACGTGCTTGAGACCAAAAAAGCGTTTCTGTTTGTGCTTGGTAAGAAGCAGGGAATTCGATTATCATCTCGTGATGATTGCGCTTGAAAAAGCGCCCAGCTTTGAGCCATCCAAATTTCAGCGGCGATTCAAAAGAGAGAGAGCTTGCAATATCACTCCAAGGGTCCTTAGCAAGCTTCATGGGGCTCTCATGAATATCGGATTTTTCTAAAGTCTTAGGAATAAGAATGGTTTTAGAGTTATCATGAGATACTTGATGATTCGTCTCATGATGAGACGCCTTTGGAAACACTGCTCCTGGGACAACTGACTCTATCGCTTTGCTGCTAGGGCTTAGAGTGATTCCTGGTAGTTCAGAGTCATCCTTATGAGGGGAGGGTAAAAACACTCTCTGAGGTCTCCTACTGGAAGCTTTGATTATTGGTTGTACTGCTTCTAAAGAATCACCTTCTTTGCCTTCACGAATGGCTCTTAAAGAATCAAGTACTTCGCTTAATGTCACTTCTTGAAGTAGATGGATGGCTTTGATCACAAGAATATCGCATTGTAATTTCTTATTTGTGGCCCAGCGCAAACGTTCTTCCCCCCTTCCTAACTCTTCAAGAAGGTTCAATAATTTTTCGGGAGCCACAAGATCTCTTAACTTGGAAAGAGATGTTTGTTCTAACGAGGGATGTACCGCTTCAATAAGAAAATCGCGGAAAAAGAGAATCAAATCATTTAATAATCGTGAGAGATCTTTTCCTTGATTACTTTGCTCCTCAATAAGGCTTAATGCTCCATGAATATCTAATGTGATGATTGATCTGCCAAGCTCACGCACAAGATCACCAGACGTAAAGCCAAAAATATGTTGGACCTGATCTTGGGTAATCGTCTTGCCGCAAAAGGCCACGAGTTGATCGAGCATTGATTCTGCATCGCGTAAAGCACCATCAGCTCCATGAGCAATGGCTAAAGCAGCATCAGGCAGTAAGAAAATTTCTTCTTTTTGAGCAATAAAAAGTAGGTGGTCGGCAATTTCCTGCTCCCTGAGTCGACTGAGGTCAAAACGTTGACATCGACTCGTGATGGTGGCTGGTAATTTCTGAGCCTCTGTTGTTGCAAATATAAATTTTACATGCTCTGGTGGTTCTTCCAGCGTCTTAAGAAGAGCATTAAAGGCAGCAGTAGTGAGCATATGAACCTCATCAATGAGATAGATCTTGTAAGGTCCACGAACAGGCGCAAAGGCTGCATTGTCTCTCAAGGTACGAATACTTTCCACGCTGTTATTACTTGCTCCGTCAATTTCCAAAACATCCATACTATGGCCTTCTGCAATTTCCAAACAAGCAGGGCAACATCCACAAGGATCACTACTCATGCCTTGATAACAATTAAGCGCTTTAGCAAAAATACGAGCAATCGATGTCTTGCCAACTCCCCGCGGACCGACAAAGAGATACGCTTGAGCGAGTTGCTTTTTTGCAATAGCATTTTCGAGCGTTTGAATAATTGAACGCTGACCAACAATCTCACAAAATTTTTGAGGACGATATTTTCTGGCAAAAACTCTGTAGCTCATCATGGATGGTAGAAGGTAACTTAATAAATACTGGAATGAGATAATAGCCAAGGCTAGCACGAATATTTCATACTGATCACCTGCGGCGGCCGGGAAGGGATGGTGGATGCTGCGCTCAAACTTACATTGTGACTTAGAGAGGGCTGTACACATACAGCCCGGCATCACAATTCTTGACCCACCTTGTCCCAATAAACTTTGCACGGCGCCTCACAACGATTCCGTATGAAAGATTCATACTAGTAGGAAGAGAAGGCAGAAGGAATATTTTTAGATATTTTTTTTATAGATCAGGATTGGCAATTTTTCCTCCCCAGGAGAGAATCTTTGCTTTCACGCTTGCGGCTTCTGCTTCGGAAATTTGATGATTGCGAACATAAAAAAGAGAGAGACTTGACCAGGCAAGTTGATCATTAGGAGCAAGCTCTGTGGCTCGTAATCCAGCTTGAATGGCCTCCGTGTAGCGACCTGTTTTCATCAACATCATTCCTAGAGCATGCCATGCCTCAAAAGAATCAGGCTTTTCCTCGACACATCGTTGATAGAGTCTGAGTGCTGTTTCAAGATCGCCTACAGCAATAGCCCCTATTGCTTCTTCAAAAGCAGTCTCTAAGAGCATATCAGCAGGGAGATCAGTGTCCACGTTTGTAAGTTATAGTCAAATTACTTTGAAATGATACGAAATGACTTTGTTCTTTTATGGTCGTAAAAAGTATCCTTGAAACGAATGAGTAGGAGCTTTTTCTCGTCTCTCGCTACGAATTTTTAATAAGAGGTACAGATTCATTTCCTCAAAAGAGACGAAAAGAGATTAGCTCGATGATGCCCATCGATAATATTAATCTTAGCCTCTTCACGTGCCTTTCGGAGCCATTCGAAGAAAAGCAAATGGCGTTCCTGCTCAAGTAATTCGCTCTCAATTTTCGCGTGATACGTATTCCAATCAGTATCACTTAGCGGCATCCTTTGTTGTAGATAGAGAATAAAATCACCCGAGTGAGCATGACATATTTCGCTTATCTCACCTTCCTGAAGAGGTAAGGTTGCTGCTAGAAATTCCTGATTCTCTGTTGACTGTTTGACTCCTGTGGCGGTGGGGCTGCCTGAAATAATCACCCACTTTTGAGGAAGAGATGCTTGTGCTTGCGCAAATTCTTTTCCAGATCCGAGCTCCTCATGAATCTTTGCTAAGGATTTTCTGGCCTCTTCTTGTGCTGCTTGAGCAGCTTTTTGTTCTTTTAATAATTTTTCAATGGTTGACTCAACTTCTGATAGCGTGAGCTGACGTGAGGGTGTAATACGTGCTAAAGAAATCAGGTAAAAACAATCACTGCTTTGGATGACTTCAGAAATATCACCTACCTTGCTCAGTTTAAAGGAGGGAGGAATGAGTTCTGGAGGGAGCAACTTGGTTTTTCCTTGGCCTGATGCTTCCATTTCTTTTTTCTTAAAAGAATCTGTTTTTATCAAATGTAATTTATGTTCTGCAGCACTCTTTTCAAAATCCTTTGCGTGCAATTGGTTTTCTGAGGCTTCTTGTTTAAAGCAAACAGCACGCTCGGAAAGTTCTTGCATGGCTCGTACACGCTCTTTTCCCTGCAATTTTTTTTGGTTTAAAGGGAGAGTAAAAACGAGATAATCCACCGCTCTCTCCTCTTCACTAACAAAAAGCCCCTTGTTTTTTTCATAGAAAGCTTGTTTTTCCTGTGCGCTCACAGCGTCTTTGGGAAGCGTATTGATATAGTTATCTCGATCAAAGCGAAGAACTTGGGCGACAACAGGCTGAAAAATACGAGCAGCATCACGCACCTGGGCTTCACTCACAATAACAGGAGCAGTAATGAGTTGATATGCTCTCTTAAAATAAAGAGAATTACGCACCACTTCTTCTAAATGCCGTTCTGAAAAACCACGTGGAGCGAGTTGCTCCTTCATAAAGAGTGCGTATTTATTGCTATCAAAGGCTCCGTCTGTTTGAAAAACAGGAAGTTTTTCAATAACGCTGGTGATATTTTCATCTGTAGGAAAAATGTTTAAACGAGGTGCTTCATGTTGAAGTACTAAAATATTAAAAATAAAAGAAGTTAAGGCCACATCTTCATTTTCTGCAAAACCTCCAAGATCATTGATGAATTCGCTTAACCCAAGAGCAATAGCGAGCCGGTAATCACGAACTTCACGTTCAAATGAGGAGCGTACAACGACACGCCCATAGATAGTTGCCACATCATTAGCACCTATTTGTGATAAATTTGTCCTGTTGTAGAGCCAGATGAAGGATATAATTGTTAAGATAACAATACAAAAAGTTAAGAAGTTTTGATTTTTACGAATGAGAGAAAGCATAAAAAATTAGGGGAGAGAAGGGCAATTATTTCAACTGAAATTAAAAAAAGGGTTGCAAAGAACTAATTATACTATAGTTTTTAGCCAATTGAAAGAATGTTCTGGGGGGAACAACAACCCGTCACACCTTAGGGTGTGGCGGGTTGTCTTTTTTTAGAGGATGAAAGAAGCGCAACAAAGAGGAGTTGAGCCGAATATTTCACATTAATCTACTGCGGAAGCCGGGAAGGCAATATGGACGCTGCCTTGAACTCGAAGTCTTTGATTCGTTTAATAAAGCTCGTCTCACCCTTTGAAGGTCTTCTTTTAGCCTGCATATTTCATACTGGTTCATTGCGAGGCGTTGTCAAGGCGTTGTGAATCCTGATCTAGAGAAGGAAGGTCATGGATTACGACGACGGCTGTATGTTTCATACAGCTCTAGGAGCAATTCTAAGCTGATACAGTATCTATTAGATTTTCGCAAGCCGCAGCAAAATCAGTATGAAACATCCGGGCTAGTTCTGACTGAAGGGAGTGATAGCACCCGCAGTCTCTTAGGCCACCGGTGACACCCTACCTTCATCGCCTCCTCGTCACAATCAGTGTGAATTATTCGGACTAATCCTCACCAAAGCAACGTTCGACTAACTCTTCAAGTGCCGTGACGGCACTAACGGCCTCCTCTCCTTTGGCTATGATTGTGAGGTGAGAGCCTTGAGATGCAGCTAGCATCATTAATCCCATGATGCTTTTTCCATTGATGCACTCTCCATCTTTTTCAACAGAGATGTCAGCACGAAATTGATTAGCAGTCTTCACAAAAAGTGCTGCCGGACGAGCATGCAGACCATTACGATTTTTAATAGTAACTTCTTTAATGACATAGTATGGATCATTGGAAGCTACTTGAGATGAGGATGAATTCATGATGATGATCCTACGAAAATTTAAATAAGAGCGTTTGTGAAGGGATGTTTTCTATCGGTCTAGACGAACAGTCAGGATGTCGGATCAATAGTAGGCTAGTGTGGGCTAAGTAAACGAATAGGTCGAATAGGTTGGGATAAGCAATATTGCATAGAATTCTTTATTTTCATGCACGTTTTTACGTTAAAACTTATTTTTATAGGACGTCACATTTATGATAGTAGAGGATTTTTATCCACGGTGCGTTTTTCGTGAAAGAAATGTTTTAACAATTGACGACACTCCTCTTCTCGTAGGCCACTAGAAATTTCACATTGATGATTGAGTGTTGGTATTTGAAGAATATTGAGAAGGCCTCCAGCTCCGCCACCGGATGGATCTCCGCATCCAAAAATAACACGTCTCACACGTGCGTTAACAGAAGCTCCTGCACACATGGGACAAGGTTCTTTCGTGACATAGAGATCACAATCATTGAGTCGCCAGTCGCCAATAAATGAAGCTGCTTGCGTAATGGCCAAGATTTCAGCGTGTGCCGTAGCATCTTTTAATAATTCCACCTGATTATGTGCCCGCGCAATGATTTTATGATCATGTACAATGACTGCCCCAACAGGGACTTCTTCTTTCTCGTAAGCTTGAATAGCCTGGCGTAATGCCTGCTGCATAAAATAATCATCATGCTTAAGAGTATCTAATAAGGGAAAGTTCATCCTCGTATTTTTGTCTAAAAAAAAACTCAATAAAAGAACTATACCTTTACCTAGATGAATTTTGGATTTTTTTTGCGCAGGAGTTTTTTGGCCAGCTCAAAAAAGTTTCTATTCAAAATCACAGCAAGATCTCTATTCACGTTGACTATATTGACCATAACAAGATTTTTGAGTCTTTTTGCGATCATATGTTTTCTATTTTAGGTTTTTAATAAAAATAGAGTCGTGCTCAGAGCTTTGTAGAGTTGATAAGTGCGTTTATAACGACTAAGTTTATTGGCTATGAAAGCTCAACAAATTAGTCAATTCACGCTTATCTTACTAATTATTAGTGCGATTGATAACATTAGAAACCTTCCTCAGATTGCCCTGTTTGGGAGCACCTTAATTTTTTTCTTTGCTTTGTCTGCGCTTTTTTTTCTCATTCCCGTTGCTCTCGTCTCCGCTCAGCTCTCCTCCTCTTCGAAAGAGCATGGTGGAATCTATCATTGGACGTGTTTGGCCTTTGGTCCGAAAATTGGGCTCATGGCTGTTTGGCTTCAATGGATTAATACGCTTGTTTGGTTTCCATCCATTCTTTCTTTTATTGCGGCTACAGCTACCTATTTTTTTAATCCTGCACTTGCTAGCAATAAGGCCTATCTCGTTAGTGTCATACTCGCTGTTTTTTGGGCAATGACACTCATTAATCTGGCCGGCATTCATCGCTCCGCATCACTGGCTACTATCTTTTCTGTCTTAGGCGCCCTGATCCCAATTGGTCTCATTATTGGCTTTGCCACGCTGTGGACGTTGTCAGGAAAACCGCTCCAGATTCATTTTAATCTTCATAATCTTTTTCCCGTCTTTAGTCACGGTGAGAGTTTGTCTTCCTTAACCGCATTGACAGCAATCATGACCTCTTTTCTAGGAGTAGAACTAGCAACAGTACACATTAACGAAGTCAAAAACCCGGAAAAATCTTTCCCCAGAGCACTCTGTATATCTGTGCTCATTATCCTAGCAACAATGACCCTAGGCTCACTTGGCATCGCACTTGTCTTGCCTCTTGATCAAATTAATTTAGTTGATGGAGTCATGCAAATCTTCACCCTTTTTTCACAAACATATCATTTCACAATTCTTATTCCAGTTATCATGCTCATGATTATTTGTGGAGGATTGGGAGGCATGATTAGTTACATTATTTCACCAGTAAAAGGAATATTACAGGTTGCAGAGAGCGGCTATTTGCCGCCCTTTTTTACTGTCAAAAATCGTCATGGTGTTCCTACACGATTACTAATAACTCAGGCCATCATTGTTAGTTTAGTCTGTTCTGCATGGGGCCTCATGCCAAGCGTGAATGGATCATACTGGTTACTCACAGACTTAAGCACAGAACTCTACATTTTAATGTATGTATTTATGTTCCTAGCAGCCTGGAGATTAAGAAACACCAGTCGAGCGCCAATAGATTTATTTTTGATTCCTGGGGGAATGCTTGGAACGGGAATCACCTGTTTTTTTGGCCTCGTAGGCTGTGCAATTACTCTTATTATTGGATTTATTCCTCCAAGCAATATTGATGTTGGAAGCAACATGCATTACTTCACTACTTTTTCAAGTGGGGTCATCTTAATGATCCTTCCTGTCTTTGCTTTCTATGCGTATAAGTTTTTCTGTTCCTTAAAAAGTTCTGAATCTTAGGGTTATAGTGTATTGCATTGAGAAGGGCGCGTTAGAAGCACAGTAATTTCTTCTTGAGCATAAGGTCAAAGATCGAGACGCTATCCAACGACAACGCAAGATCTGCGAACACAGTTCTAAGGAAAAAGAGCAAGTAAAAGAACAAGCTTATGGCATGCCCTTCTCAATGTAATACATTATTCAGTCCATTGAAGAGTGAAGTGCAACAAAGAATTTAAAAATTAAAAAAGGCTACATGATGCTGGTAATCTCTAAGGAGTTCAACCAAGGAGACTACCATGGCCAAAGCCTATTATCATGTAACTAGAGATACTTGATATCTCAAGAAATAAAGGAAGGATGATCTCCAAAGCGAGTGTCCGGGTACTTTAAACTAGAGGGAATGATTATTAGCCACGAGAGCATTTACAAAATGATACGAGAAGATAAAGAGGTTGGAGGCGAGCTCTATAAGCATTTAAGACACCAAGGTAAACACTACAAAAAAAGATTCAATGGGAAGGAAGCAGGTAGAGGCTGCATTCCAGGATGAATAGATTTTTCGGAAAGCCTGGAGATTATTGAGAAGAAAATACGTATTGGCGATTGGGAAGGAGATACAATCATTGGAACCAAGAATCAAAGAGTAATCTTGAGTAGTGTTGATATTCCTTAAAAATTCGTTTTGCTCAGAAACCTCAATCGGAAAAATACAGTAGAGGTTGTAGGAGCTTTTGATACCATGATGAAATGTTTGATAATCCACACGATTACTTTTGATAATGGAAAAGAATTTGTAGGTCATGAAAAAATAGCATCCATGCTCCATGCATCATGTTATTTTGCCAGGCCCTATCACTCTTGAGAGCGAGAGTTCAATGAACATACTAATGGATTGGTTTGCCAATACCTTCGCAAATTAAGGAACCTAAATAACATCACTGACGAAGAACTCGCTCTAGTTGAAGAACGCTTGAATCAGCGACCGAATAAAGTACTTGGTTACAAAACGCCTTAAAAAATCTTCTATCAAAGGCCTGATCCGGTTGCTCCACGCATTTGCGCTTTTTGTTAAAGATTTTTTTGGTCCAAGCGATCCCAAATCTTGTATTTCGCAGAGGAACTTATTTTTTTGCGTCAGTACACGCGCGGCTCAAAGATGAAGGCATTGCCTCCAGGTTTGCGGCACCTCGTCGCTTCGCTCCTTGGCACCTCCAATCTTTGTGGTAATGGCTTCATCTTTGGCTGCTCCAAGTACCATCCCATTCTTGCTCGTCTACTCTTGTTCCAGTTCTTACCCTCAACTCTCGAACCCAACAAAAAGAGTAATACACCTTTGAGCTAACCATTCTCCTAGCTTTTTAGACCAACGTGTTGCATTTCACTTTTGAATCGACATCCTAAAAACGTGAATAAAAATGGGAAATATGGTATAAAGACTGAATCTTACGTTGTTTTTTTAAGTGTGTGGCGCACCTGGATGGTGCGCACGCTGATTTAAAAAAGTAAGCTGAGGCCGAGTATGTTACGTTAGATTTGCTATTTCCATTCACGTTTTTAGTGATTATATCACTACTGTTATATCCGTGTAGCAGGAAGTCCTTGCAGTTTTGCTAGCTTACCTTGTACTTAGCAAGTTTTTTACGACTTTTCATGAAGACTCGGCATGAAATATCTGCGTTCAACCTACATGGATCGCTTCTCACAATCCATTACTTGCCTATTTTTCTGAGTGCTTTGCCAGAAAGTAAATTACTTTCAATATGCTCTAAGGAGATGCCCTTTGTCTCGGGAACAAAAAGCATAAAGAAAATGATAAAGAGTGCTTGAATGCTACCGTAGAAAAAGAACGTGTTTCCATTTCCTAATTTAGAAAGCATCGTCAAAAATGTTCCTCCAATAATGGCATTGGAAATCCAATTAGCTGATGTGCTAAAGGTTATTCCAAGATCACGTCCGCCAAGTGGAAAAATCTCTGAACAGATAATCCAAATAATAGGACCAGCGCTCATGGCAAATCCAATAATGAAAAGTAATAATGCCGTAATTGCATAATAGCCAAATACAGGAGACTCTTCGAGGTTCATGTTGAGAAACATTCCAACGGTGATCATGGATAATCCCATTACAACAAAACCAGCATACATCATTGGTTTGCGCCCAAGTTTATCAACAAAAGCAATGGCAATGAAGGTTGCTAACATATTGGTGATGCCGATAATGACCGTTCCCCACATTTGCCCAGAAGTACTTGCAAAACCAGCAATCTTAAAAATACGAGGGGCGTAGTACATCACAACATTAATGCCGCTGAGTTGTTGAATAAATTGAAGGGAAATACCAAGAAGAATAGCACGACGAAAATGAGAATTAGTCAGAAGTAGGCGGAAACCATTTTGCTTCTGTTGTAGATTACGTTCAATTTCGGCAACTTCACTAGCGATGTCTTCTTCTGGAAGCAACATCTTACGAAACACATCTATGCCATGTTGTTGGAATCCTTTTAGGAAAAGCCACCTGGGGCTTTCTGGGAGAATAAGCATTCCTAAAAACATCAAAATCGCGGGAAATGCAATAACTCCTAACATGACGCGCCAATGTCCACCGACTTGATCATGGATGATTGCTGTTGTTCCAAAATACATATTACTAAAGTAGGCCATCATGATTCCAATAGTGATCATTAATTGGTACATAGAAATCATGCTGCCGCGGACGCGCTGAGGTGAAATTTCTGACAAATAAAGTGGTGCTGTAAAAGAAGCAACCCCAACGGCAATTCCTAGTAAAAAGCGAGCAAAAATCAGCTCGTTGGCAGAGCTGCTGATCGAGCAATAAAGGGAGCCAACAATAAAAATCACCGCACTTACAAGCATAGTTTTTTTGCGACCAAGTTGATTGGAGAGGACCCCTGAAATGAGCGTCCCAAAAACGGCGCCCCACAACAATGCACTCACAATAAATTCAAGAATCCTATCGCTCACACTAAAATCTTTTTGTATAAACTCTAGCGCTCCTGAGATAACCCCGATATCAAGGCCAAAAAGCAACCCGGCCAAGGCAGCGGTAAATCCTATGAAATAAACGATTGATTTTTGTTTGGAAATGGATGTTTGCATCAGGCAAAACAAGCAGAAAGTCAATTAGGCGCAAGCTTTTTATTTAAAATTTAGCTTTTTATTTTGAAAACTCGCAAAAATGATGACGCTCTAATAATCTTGTCGTGTCATACGATCAAACATTCTTGTACTTTTTCTATTTTTTCTACTTAAGGCAGATATTTTATGCAACGTGCTCTTCTTTCGGTTTCAAATAAAACAGGTTTACTCGATTTTGCACGCGGGCTTTTGAGTCATGGCGTAGAGATTATTTCGACAGGCGGTACGGCTCAGGAATTAAAAAATGCGGATCTTCCAGTCACCGATATCTCGGATTTTACCGGATTGCCTGAAATGATGGACGGGCGCGTTAAGACGCTTCATCCCAAAGTTCATGGAGGATTACTCTATCGTCGTGATCACCCGGCTCATTGCGAGCAAGCCGAAGAGCATGGAATTCTCCCCATTGATCTTGTTTGCGTAAATCTCTATCCTTTTGTTGAAACTATTGCCAAAAAAGAAACTACCCTCGAACAGGCGATTGAACAAATTGATATTGGTGGTCCCTCCATGATCCGTAGCGCTGCTAAGAATCATGCTTCGGTAACAGTCGTAGTCGATCCTGATGACTACCCACGGATTTTAGAAGCCATGACCAACAATCACGGCACAACGACTCCAGAATTACGTGCTCGATTGGCCACAAAAGCCTTTTCTATGACAGCGGCCTACGATCACGCTATTAGCTCTTATCTCGATGGAGAGGTTATCCCATCTGCTTCCCTTTCCTTGAAGCTCCCGCAAGTTTGTCGTCTTCGGTATGGTGAAAACCCCCATCAAGAAGCCGAACTCTACGGGTATTTCTTTGACTATTTTGAAAAATTGCATGGCAAAGAACTCTCGTTTAACAACATTCTTGATATCACCGCAGCCACTCATTTAATTTGTGAGTTTGAGAAACCTACTATTGCAATTCTCAAACACACCAATCCCTGTGGGGTTGCGAGTGATCCCGATCTCTGTGCAGCTTGGGAAAAAGCGTTTGCAACGGATCGTTCTGCACCCTTTGGAGGTATCATCATTGTCAATCGACCTATTGATGAGAAATTAGCCTATGCGATTTCTGAGATTTTCAGCGAGGTCATTATCGCTCCTGAGTTTCATGGAGAAGCTCGCGCTTTGTTACAAAAGAAAAAAAACCTTCGCTTGATGCGTCTTTTGCAAAAAGTTCCTTCCATCGAACGCGATTTACGTTCCGTTATGGGTGGAATTCTTTTGCAAGATGCAGATATTGATCCTTGGAATAAAATTGGCACGCTGGAACAGCGTGTGATTACAAATCGTCCGCCAACGCGTGAAGAGCTTGAGGCGATGGAATTTGGCTGGAAGGTTGTCAAGCACGTGAAGAGTAATGCGATTGTCTACGCAGGTCGTGATCGCACACTCGGTATTGGAGCAGGACAAATGTCACGGGTCGATGCCTCACGTATCGCTGTTTGGAAGGCTGCTGAGGCTGGTCTTTCGTTGCAAGGGAGTGTTGTGTGTAGCGATGCTTTTTTCCCCTTTGCTGATGGCCTCATTGCTGCAGCAGAAGCAGGTGCTACAGCGGCCATCCAACCAGGTGGTTCTATACGTGATCCTGAAATTATTGCAGCTGCTAATGAACGTGGTCTTGCCATGGTTCTTACTGGGATACGTCATTTCAAACATTAACCCGAATATTTCATATTAGTGCAAAAAATTAGCGAAGTTTTATAGATAATCTGCTAATGTGGTCTTTGTTACAACAACCCCAAAAAACTCCGCCAGTCTGAGACTGTACCAAAGATTTTTTTAGTTTTTTAGATATCAAGCCGTTGATCGTCGGAAAATTGAGTTGAGCTTTACAGGCGGAGAGGTCAGTAGTGATGGAGGTGTGATGCTTCTGCGCCAAGCAGACAAGAGATTTGTATTCGTGCAGACGTTGTAGGAGGCTATGAAATATTCTCGTGGTCCCAATTTAATTACGCATGAACAAAAAGGTTTCTTAAAACAAAGAATTTATGGCCTTGCGCTGGGTTATAAAGATTTGAACGATTCTGACACAATCAGAAAAGATCTGGCTTGGCAGACGCTTGTAGAAAGTAATGAAAAACTTGCCGGCAATTCAACGCTCTGTCGCTTGAAAGCTCGATCAGATCGTACAACGATCTGTTGAGATGACGTGGCCTTTAAGTCACGTGTTCACGTTTTCCCCATTCTGAGCCAGATCGATCAAAGAAAACGCATTTTTCTCATATTTTCTGAGCAAGTCTTGATGGACCTGTTGAACTAGCTTAGGCGAAGTCAACTCATCAGCTTTCTTTTAATAATTCTCTCCTGCCTCATTGTAGAATGCTGCTGCATCAGTTCTTCGTTCAGCTTGTGCCTTAGAAGCGTTTTCATAGTACTACGCTCCTTGTCCATAGGCTTACACTGCCTTCTCATGAGGTGGATTTTTAGCAAGCTCTTTGGCTTGGTTGCTCCACATCTTGCCTGCATTATGCAAGTATTCTGCTTCTTGAGTCTTTCCTAAAGCCTCTGCTTCGGCAGCTTGTGCGTAGTGTTGCGCTGCTTTTTGATAGGCTTCCACTGCCTTCTCATGAGGTGGATTTTTAGCAAGCTCTTTGGCTTGGTTGCTCCACATCTCGCCTGCATTATGCAAGTATTCTGCTTCTTGAGTCTTTCCTAAAGCCTCTGCTTCTGCAGCTTGTGCGTAGTGTTGCGCTGCTTTTTGATAGGCTTCCGCTGCCTTCTCATGAGGTGGATTTTTAGCAAGCTCTTTGGTTTGGTTGCTCCACATCTCGCCTGCATTATGCAAGTATTCTGCTTCTTGAGTCTTTCCTAAAGCCTCTGCTTCTGCAGCTTGTGCGTAGTGTTGCGCTGCTTTTTGATAGGCTTCCACTGCCTTCTCATCAGGTGGATTTTTAGCAAGTGCACCGGCTTGTTTGTAACACATCACACCAGCAAGATACCAGTTCGTTGCTTCTTTGAATTTTTCTTGAGCCTCTGCCTCGGCAGCTTTTACGCAGTACTCCGCTGATTGTCCATACGCTGCCGCTGCCTTCTCATCAGGTGGATTTTTCGCAAGCTCTTCGGCTTTATATAAGCAAGCATCTGCTGCATCATACCAGTATTCTGCTACTTCAGTCTTTTCTTGAGCCTTTGTCTCGGCAGCTTGTGCGTAGTGTTGCACTGCTTTTTGATAGGCTTCCGCTGCCTTCTCATGAGGTTGATTTTTCGCAAACTCTTTGACTTTATATAAGCAAGCATCTGCTGCATTATTCCAGTATGCTGCTACTTCAGTCTTTCCTTGAGCCTCTGCCTCGGCAGCTTTTACGTGGTACTCCGCTAATTGTCCATACGCTGCCGCTGCCTTCTCATCAGGTGGATTTTTCGCAAGCTCTTCGGCTTTATATAAGCAAGCATCTGCTGCATTATTCCAGTATTCTGTTACTTCAGTCTTTCCTTGAGCCTCTGCCTTGGCAGCTTGTACGTGGTATTGGGCTGATTCTCCATAGGCTTCCGCTGCCTTTTCATTAGGTTGATTTTTCGCAAACTCTTTGGCTTTATATAAGCAAGCATCTGCTGCATTATTCCAGTATTCTGCTACTTCAGTCTTTCCTTGAGCCTCTGCCTTGGCAGCTTGTACG